>Ga0138284_1236412_pt1 | contig 9272 bp, 12 predicted proteins | sample S_130206_E_mt_FD_106899 | JGI IMG/M metagenome (GOLD analysis project Ga0138284, IMG submission 106899) | Freshwater microbial communities from Lake Simoncouche, Canada - S_130206_E_mt (Metagenome Metatranscriptome) | ecosystem: Environmental > Aquatic > Freshwater > Lake | place: Canada: Quebec... | reverse complement strand
TGTAACATAAACTTGTCTTCTCATTCTAGTAAAGAAAAGATCACAAACTTAATTGACAATTAAGTGGACATTACCCATATGTCTTTCTAAATCTTTTTTGGTTTCAGATTTGCATTAAAGTTAATCAAAGCTTTTAATGAAACTTTACGAAACACTGCACAAAGCTTCTTCTGGCCATGGGAGGAACCAATCAATACTGCATTCATTGAATAGAGCAGGGAATTTTCTAGCTCTTTCTCTGAATTTATTACCAACTGGGGAAAAGCATAACATAATGTGGAGGTTATCTCTAACTCTATCAATGAAGAAAGCCCACAATTATGCAGAGGTAGGTTCAGCAATTCCTTTTTCTTTAGAGAATACATTGCTAATGTCACCTAACCATACTTCTTTTTCATCTTTTGCAATAATACCAGGAGCTTCTCCGGTAGACAATATCATATTAATGAATTCTAAAAACGACTCTTTTTTGACTTCAGCATCAGTCATAATGAATGTGACTTATTTATTCAAATGTCCAGTTAAATCAAACAAATTTTTGAGTTCTTCTTTGAGATCTTTTTCAGAGAAATTTTTTGTGATAACCATTTGATAAATAGTTTATCTTCCAATTTCGGCAGCCAATTTTGTTAATGATTATTTTCCTGATCCTCCAACTCCAACAAGAAGCCCACTGGATCTGGGAGTTTGAACAATTCTACTGATTCTAATTAGGTGATTGACGGCATCTTCGAAAAGAACCAATGGCATTTTTTTACTACTATATTTGATATTGTAATCATTTAACAAATCATAACATCTTTTTTGAATTCCTTCGAATGACCATATAGATTCATATATTTTTTCAGCTAATTCTTCGATGATTCCTTCTTCATTTTTAACATCTTCTCTTAAAAAGTCACAGAAATAAATAGTTTGATCTTTTTTGAATTTTTCAATTATTTCAGCTTCATGTTAGTTAAAGGTTTCAATAGTGATTTCATTTATGTAATTTTTAACTTTTTCTTTATCAGGGTTATTTGTTAATTTATCAACAAACACTCTTTCACACTCATGTTTCCATAAAGCGATTAAGAATACTTCTGGTTCTAATCCACATGCTTTTTTAGCAGCTAAAAATGTATCTCTTTTAACAACTAAAATTCCTTTGAAAATTCTACTTAATTCTCTCATATTGAAAATATAATGGAATTTAGCAGGAGTAGGTAATAAAGTAGATTTAACTTTATTCCAAAGTTTAATAGTTGCTTATGGTAAAGAATCCACAACTCTATTGAATTCAGGACTATATTTGGAAGGTTTAAAGGAATGTTTGATAATTGGTCCATAAATAATTTCAATGTCCATAGGAAGAATCATATTGAAAATCATGAATTATCTCTTTAATCTATTAGGAATATCATTTCTTCCTCCTCCAGGTTGGTTCATAGCTCCGATATATTAAAGGTTCTTGATAGTTTTGAATTGTCCTCTTAAGGCTTTGTCAAGATTCCAAAAACCACCAAGATCAATTAATTATCTAACCATTTCTAAAGTTTCTTGATCACCCCATTTATTCATTTAAGGCATGTTAATATCATCAATAAACAAAGTCATTAATTTGTTTCCAGGAGGTGCAAAATCTTTTCCGACTTTGAAATCACATTCCACTTCCACATTGTCTTGGAAATTTCTAGGTAAAGTAGCTGACGACATATTCATTCTTTTAAACAACATTTCTTCTGGTTTGAATGTTTGAGAATACATTAATACAGATGATGTTTTAGCAGTACCACTTCCTCCAATCAACAATATAGATTTATTACAAATTGAAGATTTTGGTTGATTAAGAATAGTATTGAGCAACATTCTTGCTTTAAATGAATCTTAAGTTGGAATAAGAACTTATGAAAACTACAAAACAACTGGAGCTTCCCAGACATCAGGAACTACAAGTTTCCATTCAACGGAGCCTTAAGTATCTTCAATGTAATAATCAAAAATAGTTTCAGATTCTTTGCCTTTAGATGGAAGGGGATATCCTTTGCTGTATAAGTATTCATGGAAGTATTATCTATCTTAAGATTCGAAAATTCCTCCAAAGGCCCATGTTAAACTAAGAATAACGTATTTTTCATATTCTTCGTCAGAAAGTGTTTTATTGTTGTTGACATATTAAACTAAATTTCCAGTAAGAAGATTTAAAAACATTGTAACTTTAATGATTGATGAAAGACTCATCATTGGATTTTTGCATTGTCTATCAATAGCCTCAACAATACCACCGGAAAAGAAATATTTTTAAATCAGTTTGTTAAGTTTTTCACTTTCATCATTTCTTCCGAAGTGAGTTTTTCTACCGTTCACCCATTGTTAAAGAACTGGTTCGTATCCAAGATCAGCTTATGAAATATACACTTAACCGCATCTACTTACAGTAGCAGGACTGGCATTATCTAGATTCTCAACTTCAAACACCATTTTACAATTTTCAGTCATTGGAATTCTTTCTCCATTAGCTAAAGTAAGGATTTTGTTATCATCTAGCACAGTATTTAAATTTTCTATCCAAATAGCATCTACAGGACCGTCACATACAATCCAAGTGTTGTATTTGTTAGCTCTGTTGCATGATTTTTTCCATAATGATGAAAACACTCCATCTGTCCAGTCATCAGACACATCAGATTTCACTCCATAAAGTTCTGAAGGTGTAATAGCCTTAGGGTTCAATTTAGCTAATTTGAAAGGAGTACCCATTTCACTCATACAATCAGTTAATACGTTCATACATGTGGTTTTTCCTACTCCAGATGGTCCAATAAGCATGAATCCATGTCTAACACTGTATGTTTCATAAAGTTAAATGTTTTTAAGAATCCATGAATCAAAGTAGATAAGTCCTTTTTTCTCAACTTGTTCTTTGACTCCTTTTTCAATTACGGGGTAGTTCACTTTAGGTACATTTTTAACTAATGGGAAAATATCGCTCAACAATGAATTAAATAGGGGAATATCATCAGACACTAATTTAGATAAATTCATATCTCTAAGAGATCTCATAAGAAGCATTTCTTCATCAGATTTAGGTTCATTTCTTTTAGTATTACCAGCAGTTCTAAGAACTGATAAAATGTTTCTAAGTCCAAAATCGTAATGTCTTTATTTAGATAATTATTCTTCACATAATTTATAAAGAATATTGAATTTTTTAGCTAATGAATCAATACCATTATATCCAACTGATGCAAGTTTAACTTTCATAATAATTTCTCTATCAGGAACCATCATTGTAACTCCTCTGAATAAAACTTTAAGATTTTCTGGTAATTCTTGTCTTCCAGCATAACCAGGATTCATGGTAATGAAATATCCTACAGTATGAATGATTTCAATCATAATAATTTCTTCAGGGAACCAAAATTCTTTAAGGTGTTATTTTTTAGCTTAAGTAATGGATTCAACTTGTCCTGCAACCACAGATAACACTTCTAAATCAATTCTATTGAATTCATCAAAGCAACCCCAAATACCAGATTAAACCAATCCTTTGAAGATTTTAGCCATATCTTTGGATCTATGTTGATCTCCACAATTGGTGACGACGACATAAATACCTAGAGTTCTTCCTAGATCTTTGACAGTTTCGGTTTTTCCAGTTCCAGCGGGACCTGCAGGAGCTCCTCCGTAGAACATAGATAAAGCTTAAGCAAGGGTAATATAACATCTATCTGTTAAAGGAGTGATGCAAAGTCTTTCTTTGGCTCCCAAAAATTCATGAGAATATATACAGTCCCAATCAGTGATACTAATGAAACAGTTATCTTGTTCTGGTCTCCAATAAATTCTACATTGTTTTTGCCAGTCGAAATCATTAACATCTTTACATTTTAATTCACAAGCGAGATCTTTTTAATGCACATGAATAGTAACCATTGTCTCAACTTTAAGTCTTTCAGTGGATGATCCATGGTCTTCAAGACACATAGCAGTAAGGAGTTCCATAATAGCAATAATTTCTTTTCTCTTTACTTCTAATGCAGATTTCTCATTTTTAGCAGTTCTTTCAAAAGCGTCTGTCATTTTAGTAGTCCAAATAATTTGTAATCCAATTAAGGCAACTTAAGATGGGAAAGCTTTAATAAAATCTCTTAATGCCATATTAAAGCATGCAGACGATGCATTTTTAATGATATCTAATATAGTATTTTGCATAGTTTTTTCTAAAGTTTTTAACCATCCTTCAATATTACCTTCACATTTCACATAATTAATAAGTGTAATATTTTCTTCATCTCTTCCCATAACTTGTTAGATTGCACTAATTATTTTATCTGATGATGATTTTTTTTCTGGATTTTTTCCGAAAGTAACTTTACTGACAGCATCGAATAATTTTTCAAAATCTTCTTGAATGTTAGTAGGCTCGCTTCCTTGTGATAATATTTTCAAAAGATCAGAGGCACTGACGAAATAAAATCTAGGGAAAGCTTTTCTTTTTCCTTCTAAATATTTTTCTAGTGATTTCTAACACACTTCTAGATTGGTGTAAAGGTCTGGAAGGAAATCTTTTAACATATCATTTTAGCAGCATTAAACAACTTTTTTGGTTTCAACAGCTTTTTCCATAAGTTTAAGCCAGTTTTTATCGATACCTACGAATTTTTTGGCTTCTAATGGCATTTATCTGGCAATATCTCCTCCAGTGAAAACAGCTTCTAATGAAGTCCATAATTTTTAGACTTTAACCCACATATCAAGAGTTTCGTTCACTTCGGATAATGTTTTAATCATTTTTTCGACCTTATCTTTGAAAGGTGTCACATGTCTTTAAGCATTTAATGTAGCAAGATTCATTTAATCTTCATCAAGTCTTTCACTCATAGTAGCCACAGATCCTCCATTAAGAATACAAGGGTAATCTCTGGTTTTACCCCAAGTTGAGAATTCAAATGTAGCAATTTCCCAGAATGCTTGAATATCTTTTAATGCAGCTTCAATTTTTAATTATTTATCAGCTGAGTCAGTTACATCAATAATATCTTCTTAGTATTACAATAATGGAGCTTCAATCAAATCTTATAGGAAAAAGTTATCTTCTTATTCATAATTTAATTTAGTTCCTGTGATTTCGATTAATTTTTCCCAATGTCTAGGCATAATAGATGGTTTTTTAAGATCAGAAATAATAGGAAGAACTTCTTTTAAATTTTCGATTTCTTATTTAAGTTCTTTGTAAGCTTGCCATTCTTTCAAATCTTTGGGCAATCTAGTACATTGATCGCTATATTTGAAAACTTATTCAAGAATTTCATTTAATTGATTTTAGCTTACATCAGCCCAACTTGATTCTTTCCAGTTTGCAATACTATCAACAACTTCAGTATATAGTCCATATAATTTTTTAAGGTTTTTAAGTTCTGCTTCAGTTTACTCTAATTCGGGATATTTAACGTTTTAAAGACCAAATAAGTCTTCTCCGCTTTTATTAATTTAGTAGAATTTATGTTTAACGCTAAATTCATCTTCAAATCTTCGTAGTCTTTCGGTGGCCTCTTTAGGAGAAATACCTTCAGCCATAGGTCCATTTTCAACATAGTCTTTTCTGAAATTGACAACTTCTTAGATGAATTCTTTAATGTTAACTTTCAATTCTTTTAAATAAATAGATTATTTTAGTTAGAGTTCTTTTTATTTGACTTAGGCGTAATCAATTAATCCGTCCCAATTATTTCTAAGCATACTTCTAGCATCCATTTCATCTTTATCAGTGATTCCTCCTGGAAGGTAAGAATCCAATAATCCGTACATTTCCATAACAGGGTTGAATTGCATATCGATTTCGGCTTATTTTTTACGGATTTCTTAAAGAGCAGACATCACATATCCTAATGAATCGATATCTTTGACATCTTTTTTAAGTCTGATCTCTAGTAATTTAGTTTATTCAGTCAATTAATCAAGATTAGCTCGAGCTCTTCGATGTAAGTCTTAAGCAAATTAGAGTTTCCACTCTTTAGCCCATCCTTTTAATCCTTCAGTTAAGTCTTCAGTTTTCATTTCCATAGCTCCAATTAATTTTTATGAAGGAATTAATGCAATTTCTTCTTCAATTGCTGAAAACTTTTTTAATTGATCTTCATAATCTTGTAAATTGGGATTTTTTTTAGAAAATTGTTTAAGTGCTTCATTGATTGGTTTTTACCATAACCAATCAAAATTTTCAAATGATTTCAAAAATTATTCTACTTTATTTTTTGTTCCTTAAATAGATCCTGTCAAAAGTAAAATAACTTTCACGATTTCCTTATCTTTTGCAATCATTTCATAGAAACTAGCTTTTTTATCTGATTCAGTATTTTTTTATTCCCAATTGAATAAATCTTTGGAGCATCTTAATACAGCAGTGGCAGCTCGGTTAATAGCTTTTTGAATATCATCAAGAGTAGGCTTGAGTCTAACTTTGTCTTAGTCTAATTAAAGGAACACCTCGAAGAAAGGTTTTAATTCTTGGGATTTAGATTCATCTTTTTATCTTCGTCCACAAATTCTGAATTTCATGGCATTCAATGAATTTTGTGTAGCATTTAGAAGAGCTTAGTATAGGTACCAGAAATAATATCTTTTGATTCTTTTGGCATCTTCTTAAGAAATAGGATCAACGTGTGGATCTAATGGGTAAGTAAGAATAGTTAATAGTAAATCATCAACTGCTCTTTCAACTTCTAAGTTTTTGCTAACTAAATTGGAAGTTTATGATGTAATGTATTTTTCTTACATTTCAACGAATTCGTCAAGTTTATATGTTTTTTGATTCACTGGCAAATATACCAAAGATATTTTTGAAACCATTTTAAGGTTATTTTCAACTCGATTTTCAATAATGTCATTCACATTTATAATCAATTATTCAAGTTTCTTCAATCCCCCATGTACATGTTACAGATAAGAATCAATATTCATAGATGTCCATGTCAAAGTCACCATTCCAGGTCTTAATTTCAACTCTAAATCTTCCACATGAGGAGTTAAAAGAGATTTCATAATAGGTTTTATTTTAGCTAATATTCTTTCATATTCTTTAAGAACATAAAGTAATTCATTATAATAAGTTTTGAATTTTTCTTCTTATAATAAAATAATTCTTGCAGATTCAGGAATTTCAATCCCTACACGATCCATGCATTTAGCTTCTCTAATTAATTACATGATTTCAAGGTCAAAATTAACATAAAGTTTTCTATTTTCTTCATGTCTAACAATCAATGTAGCTTATAATGCAGCTTTAGATTTTTCGATGTCATTGCACCAATTTTAATAGTACCACATTTCGTAGATAGTAAGTTATTTACCTAAAGTATTGTATGAACCGTAATATTTTTTGATTTCATCTCCTTTGATAACATTTTCGGGAAACATATTGATAGGTCCAGTAATTTTTTGGAACAAATGTCTTGACCAAATGATTTTACCAGCTTCAGGAGGCATGAATCTAACAATAGGAGGATTTGTTTTTTAATCGGTAAATATACGCTATATATTATCTAATTCAGTAGCGTAGTTATGTAAAATAGCATTGTATTTTGATGTTAAATTGTGTTTTAATGAATCTCTTTTTAAAGTTGTTTCGAATTTTCTCAATAATTTTAAAGAATATTCTATATTTCTGAATTTATTAAAATTGTTGTCAATGAAATTTTGTAATTCAGCATCTAAATGTGAAATTTCAACGTTGAATTCGACGTAGTCTCGATCAAATTGATTTTTTTAGTAGTCAAGTAAGTCATGTCTTTTTTTTTTGAAATCTTCAATAATGTTTTTAAATTTTTCAGAGAGTTTTTCCATTCCTTCAAGATTATGTCTGGCTAAAGATTAGAATTATTCAATAGTATTGAAAATATCGATTAATTTAAAAACTCTTCGGCAGAAAAGGTCGAATTTTCCAAAAATTTAAGTCTCACTAAAATCAAAAGTTTTTCCTTTTGGCATATCGGCAACTTTGTCTTTGGTTTCTTTGTAACAATCCTTATATTCCTTGTTAAGACGAATACATGAACTAAGAGTTTCAATAAGTTTAATGGGATCTCTATTCCATATTTATTCAGATTTCTCATTATCGAGGATTCTTTTTTTGCAATTAGTGATCATTTGGTTAGTAATTTTCATGAATAATCCTGTCATTTTATCAGCAGTGTTATAAAATCTAGCTATAGTATGAATCATTTTAATAGCGTTCATCAAAGCAGGTAAGGTATCAATAATTTGTTAAGGTTAACCATTGTATAATGGATCAATGAATTTTTCTAGTGTTGTTAAATATTTAACATTATCTTTAGCTTCATTCAATTTATCAGTAAGTAATGAATCTAATCTGGTATATTCAACAAAAAGTTTAGCAATATTTTCATCTCCTTTGATAGCTTTACCTCCAATTATAATCAGCATTTTTATGTTTCATAAGATGGTTTTTAACTTATAAGAAATCTCGACTTTTTAGTTATTCTCCTTGATTAGTAATTTTTTACATTCTTTATCTCCAGTAATCTAATTCAAATCTAGGTCCCACATCTGGGGTTTCTTTTTTGCTATCACTATCATCGTTAAGTAAAACTTCTATGGCTTATAACCATTGAGAGAATTTTCTTTCGAAATAATGTAATTTTTCAGTTCCATCATTAGGAGAATTGTATTTAGAAATTTCTTCCTAATCTAAAGTAAACAAATCTTGACCAGGTGCAAGTTATTTGATAGCTTCACTACATTCAATAGCAAATTTCGAGGTTGATTGGTTGAATTCGTCAACGTATTCTTATTCACATTTACCCCAATGTTTGGGTTCTAATCGTTCTATCATTGGTTGATATGCAAACTCCATTACGTTGTTTAATAGTAACAAACAATTTTTACTCAATTCTCCGAAACTTACTTCAACATCATTATCAATTGTTAAGTTAACCTCTTTTCTTACACCGTCTTATTATGCGAATTTTGAAAAAAAAATGGCTTTTTCAGTGAGTCTTTCATTTTCTCCAAAAGTGAAAAACAATACAGGCTCTAATTAGTCCTTGAGGTCATCTTCTTGACCTTGAACTTCCAAAATCTAATAATATGCCAGAATTCTATCTGGTCCATCAGCTCGGAAAAAATCTTCAAGCAACATTGAATTTTCTTCCTATTTAACAGCATCTTCGACTATATCTTCTCTGATTCTAAACGAATCGGCTATGGTGGATATCATCCATTTTACTCTTTTTTAATTGACTAAGGAGGTCATTGACAGATTTTATATAAAT
>Ga0138284_1032241_pt1 | contig 9340 bp, 6 predicted proteins | sample S_130206_E_mt_FD_106899 | JGI IMG/M metagenome (GOLD analysis project Ga0138284, IMG submission 106899) | Freshwater microbial communities from Lake Simoncouche, Canada - S_130206_E_mt (Metagenome Metatranscriptome) | ecosystem: Environmental > Aquatic > Freshwater > Lake | place: Canada: Quebec... | reverse complement strand
TCTGTATATAAGCCTAGTTCCGCAAAGAAGGATAAATTAGGTGCGTCGATCGGAAAATATTCTAAACCCGCGACACTTGCCGCTCCTAAACCACGTTTTGTCTCAGGGAATAGGGAATTATCTGTAAATAAATTTCTGGATACAAATTGAGGCCCTGCACCATAATAATAATGTAAATCAGAATTGACTAGGGTAGGGCGATGCCATAAATAAAGCGCATTCATGGAGAAACCGATGTTTTGAAAGGTGCCACCTTGATAGGAACGGTTAGTCCCCCAAAGACCCCCATACGACCCAAAATTAAATTCTACCGCATTCTTACCACTCGGTAAATAACGCTTTATCATAAAACCACCTGGTTCTCCTACTCGGAAACCTGCTGCCCAATCTTTCATTTGCGCCTTCGTTTCAGCAAAGCAACATACAAACAAAAAGAGTAGACTTAGTCGTTTCAACATCTTAAGCTGAATAGAATTGAGTGATTAGTTCAACTAATTTATCGTTTTCTTCTGATATCCCAATCGTTATTCGAATAGAATCTTCACATAAAGCGACATTACTACGATTTCTAGTAATTAATTTAGAATCAATCAAATAATGGAATAATTCGGTTGCTATATTAAAATGCACCAAAATAAAGTTCGCATCAGACGGATAAATTTGAAGAACGTCCGAAATGGTTGAAAGTCTATTAATTAAACGTGTTCTCTCTGTTAGAATTAGTTTAACAGATTCATCTTTAAACTTAGTATTAGCTAAGGCTTTCACTACAATTTCTTGCGTAGCACCGCCAATGTTATACGGAGGTTTAATTTTATTGAGTAAACCAATGATGGAGGGATTTGCGAAAGCCATGCCTAGGCGAAGGGAGGCTAGTCCATAGGCTTTGGAAAGAGTTTGCAAAATAATCAAGGAGGGATATGTAGCTAATTCTAATAAGAAACTAGGCTCATCGGAAAAATCAATATAAGCCTCATCGATGATAATAAATCCCGATTTAAAGGATTCAATTAGTGTGTAAATATCAGACCTAGTAAGCTTATTTCCAGTCGGATTATTAGGTGAACAAATAAATAGTAAGCGCGTATTTTTGTCAATGGACTGGAGAATACCAGCTACATCTAATTGATAATCTTTTTTAAGACTAACTTTTCTTTGCTCTATATGATTAATCGAAGCACTAACTTCATACATTCCATAGGTAGGAGGGCAAAGGATGATATTGTGTACACCAGACTGACAAGTCATCCGTATAATTAAATCAATGGCTTCATCAGAGCCATTTCCTAGAAAAATTTGATCAAAATTGCAGGATTTAATATAAGCTAACTGTTCTTTAATAGCAATTTGCAAAGGATCTGGGTAGCGATTCCAATTTTCAGAAAGTCCTGACCCTAATGGATTTTCATTTGCATCTAAAAACACACCCTCTTTTCCCTTAAATTCGTCTCTAGCTGATGAATAGGGTTTTAGGTTCCAAATATGTGGCAATATGAAAGCTTCGAAGTTCATATTTAGTTAAATCTAATTTTAACAGCATTCGCGTGAGCTTGAAGAGATTCGGCCTCTGCCATATCAATGATTGTATTCCCCAGTTGTTCTAGCCCTTGTTTCGAAATCGACTGTAAGGTTATTTTCTTCGTAAATGAATCTAAGTTTACTCCGGAATAAGCTCTCGCAAACCCATTAGTAGGAAGCGTGTGGTTCGTTCCAGATGCATAGTCACCAGCTGATTCAGGGGTATAATTACCTAAGAAAATGGAACCTGCATTACGAATTTCATCTGCAAAATCTTCCGCTTTATCGCAGGCCAGAATTAGATGTTCGGCTGCGTATTCATTTAATAAGTCGATGGCGTCTTTTTCATTGGCTACTAATACAAATTTGGAATTAGCTAAGGCTTTTTCGGCCATCTCTTTTCTGGGCAGAGAAATTAACTGTGATGTAATTTCTATTATCGTCTCTGAAATAATTTCAGCCGAGGTACTGACTAATATTACTTGAGAATCTACTCCGTGCTCTGCTTGTGAAAGTAGATCTGAAGCAATATATGAAGGTTTTGAAGTGGAATCTGCATATACGGCTAGCTCAGACGGACCGGCAGGCATATCTATGGCAGTACCTAATCTGTTCGCATACATTTTAGCAGCCGTTACATATTGATTACCAGGACCAAAAATCTTATAAACAGCAGGAATGCTTTCTGTACCTAGACTTAAGGCAGCTACGGCTTGTGAACCACCGATTTTCGCCATCTTAGTAATGCCACAAATTTTAGCCGCATAGAAAATGGCTGGGTGGACAGCTGGCGTACAAAGTACTACCTCTAAACAACCCGCAATTCTAGCGGGTATAGCTAACATTAAAACGGTAGAAAAGAGGGGAGCAGTGCCTCCAGGAATATAAATACCCACCTTATCTATACCCGTTGCTTTTTGCCAACAGAATACGCCAGGATTTATCTCTATTTTCGTAGTAACTAATTTCTGTGCCTCATGAAAGGCATAAATATTGGCATAGGCCTGATCAATGGCTTTTTGTAAAATAGGATCTGTTTGAGCCGCCTTTAGATTAATTTCTTCAGTGGTATATAGGATGTCGGTAATTTCTCTCTTCTCGAAAGAAATAGTTAAATCACGTAATGCCTGATCCCCTGATTTTTTCACTTGAGTAAATACATCGGCAATTAACGTATCTAACGTGCCTTGTTCTAAAGCAGGTCTTTCGCAGATGCTTGCATATTCAGATCGAGAAGGAAATTGAATCTGTGTAAACATGATTAAAGAATCATTTTTTCAATCGGTAATACTAATATACCTTCAGCACCAGCATCGCGCAGGTTTTCGATGATATTCCAAAAATCATTCTCTTCAATCACAGAATGAAGTGAAAACCAACCCTTTTCGGCTAAGGGTAGGATGGATGGAGATTTCATTCCTGGCAATAAAGCGGTAACCTTATGCATATTCTCTTCTTGCACATTTAAAACGACATATTTAGCATTTTGGCCACGTTGTACAGAGTCAATTCTAAATAAAAGTTTAGCTAAAATGGCTTGTTTTTCTACAGTCAAAGATGAGTTTGAAATCATGACTGCTTGACTTTGGAATACAGTGGCCACCTCTTTTAACCCATTGCTTAATAAAGTGCCCCCTGTAGAAACGATATCGCAAATAGCTTCTGCTAATCCAATACTTGGCGCAATTTCAACGGAACCAGAAATCTCGTGCGTTTCGGCCTTAACCTTATTAGCTTGTAAAAATTGACTCGTTAAATTAGGGTAAGACGTCGCAATGCTTTTCCCTTCGAAATAGCTTAAATCAGTATATTTTTCACTACGAGGAATGGCTAAAGAAAGTCGGCACTTAGAAAAGCCTAATTCCTTTACGATATCCACTTTTCTGGTGTGTTCCATCAATACATTCAATCCGATTACGCCTAAGTCAGCTACACCGTCTTCTACGTAACCTGGAATATCGTCATCCCTCAGGAATAAAAATTCAATCGGAAAATTGCTTGATATCGAACGAAGTTTAGAACTGCCGGACTCAAATTTGATTCCGCACTCTTTGAAAAGTTTCAAAGAATCATCACTTAAGCGTCCTGACTTTTGTACTGCAATTCGAATGGTAGTTGTGCTCATTGGGGTATATATCTAAAAAAGCAAGCCTCGATGTTATTCGAGGCTTGCAGAATCAATTTTATAAAAACATTTTGATTGGGTCCTCTAGGTATTGTTTTAGTGTTAACAGGAACGCAGCCCCTGTTGCACCATCTACCACGCGATGATCACAAGTCAAAGTTAATTTCATGATGTTCGTTGCATAGAATTGACCATTTTTAACACCTACCGTCTCTTTAATTCCACCTACTGCTAAAATACATGACTCAGGTGAATTTATGATGGAGGTGAATTGATCAATACCAAACATACCTAAATTAGATACAGTAAAGGTATTGCCTTCCCAATCTTTAGGTTGCAATAATTTATTCTTAGCCTTAGCACCTAAATCTTTAGCCTCTGCTGAAATTTGCGCAATTGATTTCTCCGATGCAAAGCGAATAACAGGGACTAATAAACCATCTTCAACAGCTACAGCCATACCAATGTGCACATGTTTGTTCACACGAATGCGATCTTCCATCCAATACGAATTCACTTTAGGATGCTTCGCTAATGATAAAGCAGTTGCTTTTATCACCATATCATTGAAGGAAATTTTAATAGGGAATGTATCGTTCATGCTAACACGAGCTTCCATTGCCTTGTCCATATTGATTTCCATCGTTAAATAGAATTCTGGCGCACTAAATTTAGATTCAGACAGACGACGCGCAATCGTTTTACGCATTTGACTGTTCGGAATGTCTTCAAAGCTTTCTACACCACCTGTAAAATTAGCGTTAGCTCCACCTGAACTAGGATTATATTCATCCACATCGGCCTTTGTAATACGACCACCTTCTCCCGTTCCTGTAATCCAGTTTAAGTTATATCCTTTTTCTTTTGCCAAAGCCCGAGCTAATGGACTCGCCTTTAAATCAACACCTGGTTTCGCTGCAGATTTTTCTTCCACAACAGGTGCTTTAGTAACAGCAGGTGCGGGTGCACTTGCCACTGCAGTTACTATAACTGGTGCGGATGCCGCTGGGGCAGGAGTAGATGCTTTAGGACTTGCTTCTGCATCTAAGATTAATTGGAAATTAGCTCCAGGCTCACCTACGATGGCAATAATACCATCTACGATAACTCCTTCACCTTCTTTTGCTCCAATGTATAATAAAGTACCCTCTTCATAGTTTTCTAATTCCATGGTAGCTTTATCTGTCTCTACTTCAGCTATAATATCTCCGCTTTTAACGACATCGCCTACGGCTTTTAGCCATTTAGCAATGACGCCTTCAATCATCGTATCGCTCATTTTAGGCATACGAACCGCGGCAGCTTTTACACCACTTAAATCTACGCTTGCTATAATCGCTTCTGCTACTGGTGCAGCTGTTGCGGCAACGGGTTCTGAAACAACAGGAGCTGAAGCTGGAGTGGCTGCTGGTGCAGCTAATAAGGCTGAATAATCTTCGCCAGGTTTACCCACAATAGCTATAATGCCATCCACTGGAACAGCTTCACCTACTTTTACACCAATATATAGCAAAGTGCCGTCTTCATAGTTTTCTAATTCCATTGTTGCTTTGTCTGTTTCAACTTCAGCAATAATGTCACCAGATTTGATAACGTCACCCTCCTTTTTAAGCCAGTTTGCGATCACACCTTCTAGCATGGTATCGCTCATCTTAGGCATTCTAATAACTTCAGCCATCTTATTTTATTTGAAAGTTTAAAATTACGCCTTAAACCCTGTTTTTAAAAATTTTATGAGATAATTATTCTCTTTAATCAAGTTTCAGAACGGCCATAAATGCTTCTTGTGGGATTTCTACGTTTCCTACTTGTCGCATGCGTTTTTTACCTTTCTTCTGTTTTTCTAATAATTTACGTTTACGGGAGATGTCGCCACCATAACATTTCGCCAAAACATCTTTACGTAACGCCTTCACCGTCTCTCTCGCAATGATCTTCTGTCCAATAGCTGCTTGAATAGCAATTTCAAATTGTTGTCTTGGAATTAATTCGCGTAATTTTTCGCACAAACGTTTTCCCCAATCATATGCCTTATCCCGGTGTACAATGGCAGATAAAGCATCTACTTTATCGCCGTTTAACATGATATCTAACTTAACCATATCGCCCGGCTCGTAATCCTTGTATTCGTAATCTAGTGACGCATAACCTCTTGAAATTGTCTTTAGGCGATCAAAGAAATCAAAAACTACTTCAGAAAGTGGCATGTCGAACGTTAACTCAACCCGATCCGTCGTTAAGTATATTTGATTTACTAAAATTCCTCGCTTATCCATACAAAGACTCATAATCACCCCCGTATACTCAGACTTTGTGATTATTTGGGCTTTAATGTACGGTTCTTCAATAATGTTAATCAAGTTAGGCTCAGGTAGTTCTGCCGGAGCGGAGACCCACAATTCTTCCTGTGCGGTCGTAATCACCTTAAATTTCACAGAAGGCACCGTCGTTATGACAGTCATGTCGAATTCACGCTCAAGTCGTTCTTGTACAATTTCCATGTGCAACATGCCTAAGAAACCACAACGAAAGCCAAAACCCAGGGCAGCCGATGTTTCGGGTTCCCAAACCAGGGACGCATCATTAAGCTGCAATTTTTCCATCGCATCGCGAAGATCTTCGAATTCGGATGTTTCTACGGGATAAATACCCGCAAATACCATCGGTTTTACTTCTTCAAATCCTTGGATAGCAGTGAGGCAGGGATTGGCCACTTGAGTGATCGTATCACCTACTTTTACTTCTTTAGCTTCTTTAATACCCGATATTAAGTATCCAACATCGCCTGTTTTAATGATTTGTTTGGGTTCTTGTTCTAATCCCAACGTACCGATTTCATCGGCATAATATTCTTTTCCGGTGTTGATAAATTTAACTTTATCTCCTTTTCTGATTTCACCATTATACACACGGAAAATTACTTCAATACCCCGATAGGAGTTAAAAGTAGAGTCAAAAATTAAAGCTTGCAATGAAGCAGCAGGATCACCTTTAGGTGCCGGTATGCGCGCTACAACCGCATCCAAAATGTCTTGTATGCCTATTCCTTCTTTACCAGAGGCATGAATGATGTCTTCTTTCTTGCAACCAATTAAATCTATAATTTGATCAGATACTTCATCGGGCATTGCTCCAGGTAGATCGATCTTGTTCAGAACAGGAATGATCTCTAAATCATGGCTTATGGCTAAATAGAGATTGGATATCGTTTGAGCTTCAATACCTTGAGAGGCATCCACAATTAATAAAGCACCCTCACAAGCTGCAATGGAACGCGAAACTTCATAAGAGAAATCGACGTGACCCGGTGTATCAATTAAATTAAATGTATACAATACCCCATCTTTCGGATATTGCATTTGAATCGCATGTGATTTGATCGTAATTCCGCGTTCACGCTCTAAATCCATATCATCGAGCAATTGATTCATCATATCTCGTTTTTGAACGGTATTCGTGAATTCAATTAATCGATCAGCTAAAGTACTTTTACCGTGATCAATATGGGCAATGATGCAAAAATTACGCAGGTGTTTCATATAGAATTATTTCTCCTCAGGGCGGACCCCGTAAACTAAGCTACAAATATAGCCAAAACAAGGCATTTAACCCGTTTTATTGATTCATTATATCTTCAATTTCTTCCCAATTCAATGGAATATTCTCCATCAAATTAGTATTCTCTCCCTTTCTTATCACTAGGTTGTTTTCTAATCGTACACCTAAACCTTCTTCTTGAATATAAATACCTGGTTCACACGTTAAAACCATTCCTTCTTGAAAAGGTTTGTATTTATCCCAAACATCATGAACATCTAGGCCTAAATGGTGTGCTACTCCATGCATGAAGTATTTTTTAAATAATGGATTAGCCGGATTTTGTTTCTCGACATCTGCTCTAGAAAAAAGTCCTAAATCGATAAGTTGACCCTCCATAAAACGCTCGACTTCTTTTTGGTAATCTACCCAAAATACACCAGGCTGCATTATTTTAGTTGCAAAGTCCAGCACGGAATGTACTGCTTGATATACCTGTTTTTGCCGTGGATTAAATCTTCCATTAACGGGAATGGTCCTGGTCATATCTGCATTATAATTCGCATAGGAGGCACCTACATCTAATAAAAGCATATCTCCGTCTTTACAAGGAAGAGCATTGTCAATATAATGTAGGACACAAGCATTAGCGCCTGAAGCTATGATAGGCGTGTAAGCGAATCCTTCCGAGCGATTGCGTGTAAATTCATGAATAAATTCTGCTTCAATTTCGTATTCCGTTACTCCTGGTTTAGTAAAGTCTAAAACTCGTCTAAATCCTTTTTCGGTAATATCGCAAGCTACTTGCAATGCCTGCAATTCCTCTGGCTCTTTTTGCATACGCAAATCACTTAAAATAGGAGCTAGGCGACCAATTGTATGCTGAGGATATGTATCTCTTAATGAAATTCCGAGTCTTGCATTTTGAGTTTGAACAACCGACGCATTACGTAAATGTTCGTTATCTGTTAGATATAGATGATTTGCTGAATAAATAAGTGTTTTTAAAAGCGAGTCAAAATTAGGCGTCCATTGGATATTTTTAATTCCTGAAATAGTGGTGGCTTCTTCTTTGCTATATTTATGTCCTTCCCAAATTTCAATCAATTCAGATGTCTCGCGAACAAAAGCGATTTCTCTCCATTGTGGCTCAGGAGCATCAGGATACAAGATTAGCAAAGTTTCCTCTTGATCTAAACCTGACAAATAAAACAAATCGCTGTTTTGTCTGAATCCCATTGTGCCATCTGCATTGGTAGGCATGATGTCATTGGAACTAATAACTACAATGGATTTGGGCGGTAATTGTGCATACAATTTTGCGCGATTCTTTTTGAATAATTCAGCTGAAAAAGGGGTGTATCTCATCTTATTTACGACAAACGTATATGATTTCTTCTAAAGGTAAAGCCATTCTAGTACTTTCAGTTAGACCTAATTTTTCAATGAGATTAACTGATTCTACTTGAAAGCCTGATTTTTCTAATTGCGATCCATAATCGCGTCCATAAATCCGTAGGTGATCATCTTGTAAGAAATGAATCTCTCGCTCTCTTGGATCAGTAATGCTCGCATCTTCGTAAGTAGTGGCAAGATCGTAACGTTGTGGACTTTGGCATAAGGCAAAACCTGATGGCTTTAATACCCGTCTAATTTCTTGCATACAACGAACATCATCTTTAACGTGTTCTAAAACGTGATTACAAAATACGACATCGAAGGTGTTTTCATCGAAGGGAATATCATGTAAATCCATTTTTACTTTGGCCAAAGGACTTTCAATATCCGCTGTTATATAGTTGTCGCCTAAGTGATTTTCAAAACGTTCAATAAAGCAATATTCGGGAGCAATATGCAATAGCTTCGGTTTCTCTGTGAAAAAGGATGTTTCATTTCTTAAATACAAATACATCAAGCGATGGCGCTCTAAGCTTAAGCAAGACGGGCAAAGTGCATTTTCACGGGGAGTTAAGCGCCCATAAGGTAAGAAATGACGAAAGGAATGATCACATACGGGACAATACACCTTATTTCCAGTTAAGAAAATACTGTATATTTTTATCAGTCGATGTGCAAATAATTGAATGAATTTTCTCGGGATAAATCGTAAAACCCAGCTAATGATGTATTTCATAGAAACAAAAAAAGGGAAGGCTTTTA
>Ga0138284_1187185_pt1 | contig 9356 bp, 2 predicted proteins | sample S_130206_E_mt_FD_106899 | JGI IMG/M metagenome (GOLD analysis project Ga0138284, IMG submission 106899) | Freshwater microbial communities from Lake Simoncouche, Canada - S_130206_E_mt (Metagenome Metatranscriptome) | ecosystem: Environmental > Aquatic > Freshwater > Lake | place: Canada: Quebec... | reverse complement strand
TTTTTATTTTATCTTTATAATTTATTTAAGAATTAATTATTAATTATTACGTTTTTCTGCAATATATAACTGATGTACTTAGTTTTCCAGTTATATTTTGCGTGGGTTCGCTACCCACTTATAAACAATTCAACTCGTTCATAGTTTCCGTTTGTAGCCTATTTTTGGTGAGGATTACTTATGATGTATTTTATTTTGTTGTATTGTTAACTTTCTTGCAGTTTTTAGCAAGAACGACTTATAGTCGTATTTGGCAGTCTAGTTGCCACTCTTAAATTCATATTTTGCTTAGAATTATAATAGATGTCTTTTTAGTTTCCTATTATAATTATTTTACATGAATTTAGTCACCTTGTTTGTTTTATTAAACAAACATGTAATCTCTGTCAGTGACAAAAACAGAGTGTATATTTCATACTCACTTCATTCATATAATTTTAACCAAATTAGTTCTTTAAATTGAATGAAGTTCGTGGAATATAGAAATGACCAGATAAGGGATCATTAACCCCCTTAAGAACTTGTTTGCTAATGGTTTGATTCGTCCATTAGTGTTTTTCGGAATCGCTAGCTCAACATTATTTAAAAATATGAGAAAGAAAGATAAGAAGTTGTTCAGTAAGAGAGCTGATGAGCTCATGGCTAAAAGATGTGCAGATGACATCTTTAGTTGTATTGATGATGATGTTCCTGAAGAGAAACATTGTCATATTCCCGTGTGTGCTAAGAAAATGCCACCTACACATCCAAAATTGGAGCGTTCCGACGCTTTTGTTAAGGAAATGAAGGGAATGGCTTTATCTCGTAAAGCTGAATTAAGAAACAAGTATCCTGTAAAGAAAACTGTTTTGTTTAATAATGAAACGAAACAGCTTGTTACAAAAATGGCTCCTGAAATTACCCGGAAGGGTAATCTACTTAGTGATGCAGAGATTTTTGGTATACAAAAATCTAGGATTGCTAAGCGTCAGGAGCTTAAGGTCAGTAATCAACGGTCATACAATGCTTCAGAAATGAAAATTAAAGCCGAGCGAACACGTCAACGTGACCTTAATCGGCAGGAATTTGAAACGAGAGAAACTGTTCCTGTGGAATTTAAAGAATCGTGTGTCGAAGTTAAGGCGCAGCATAGTCCTAAACCAGCTGTTGCTCATCCCCGGCATCGTGTCGATGAATTGCGAGTTCAACGCAATCTTAACAAACAAACTGCTAATGCACTTCGCGTCTTCAATAATAAGAAGAAACAAAGTAAATTAGAGAAAAAGTTTGATAAGAAAATTGAACGTAAGTGGGTTGCTAAGGTTACCCCAGTAGAAGAAATTAAAGAGGCTGAGCCTCTTAACCCTTTACCAAGCGTTAAACGCGTTAGAGATAGAGTGCGTCAAAGAGCCAATAAGAAAATTGGTTTTTCTGCACAATCGCGCGAAGAGACGGTGAGGAAGGGTGAAATATATGCCGCTCAGCTTCTTAAAAAATATAGAGAATCGGAGATAAATTCTCGTCTGAATGGCGGAATTAATTTTTTTGATCTTGATATTACCAACACTTTTGATAAAGGCGTTAAGTATTTACGTTCTATTTATACTCAGATTAAGTTGAAAATTGGCGATAGGTTTTGTCATGCTTTTGAAGAGTGGGCCGAAACTATTTATGCAATTTTTAATTTATGTTATTCTTCTATATATGCTGATACCGTTAGTTTTACAGCTTTAGTTCATTATATGATTCAATCACTTAGTAATGAAAGTACGTTTATTGATCGTTTAACACTGTCTCTTTGTGCAACGTTAGTTAAGAGTGTAGCGTCTTATGTTTTGAGTATTTTTACAAGTAGTAATGATGTTTCTGAATTTAAGGCTCAATCTGGCATGGATGATATTAAAGATGACGCAAAACGTGAAACCTCTTTTTTGAGTTTTGAAGATTTTTTTCATATTATTATGAATTTGCGTGATCATGCCATCATTAAGTCTATTGGTAAGATTTTTACTATCTTAGTAGGTGGTAAATATGTTCCGAAGGCTGTACAAGATATTGTTAACAATTTTAAGATGGTTACTACGGATGTCATTGAGGTTATAACTCATGTGTATCAAATAATTGGCACTATTGCATCTAATATTTATTTGTATGTTAGTGGTAATAAAACTATTTATGAGATAGTTACATCCTTACGCCCTGAAGCTACTTTGATTAGTAAAATGCGAGAACTTATTGCTTTGCACGACCAGAATATGATTGTACCTGATGATGAGAATCGTAATTTTCACATTCAGAGTAAGGAGTGGATATCACGCGCCAAAGCTGTATTGACTGCTAGTTCTGTTGCATTGAAACATATGTCACAAACTAAAAGTGAATATGTGGTTTTGAACGATTGTTCCCGTATTTTACAAAAGAATTATGAGGCCTATTATGTTAAGATGATGTCTATGTTTAGACCTGTTCCATTAGCTTTTGTTATAGGTGAAGATCCTGGAGTTGGAAAGAGTTCTATGCTTCAAGAAGTCTCCATGGCTTATTGTAAGGTTATAAATAAGGAATATTCTGCTAATATAACTTATAGTAGGGTAGCTTCTAGTGCATATTGGGAAGGTTATGATCCTCTTGTACATGATATTGTACATTATTCTGAGTGCGGTTCACAGGCACACGGAATTGCCGCTAGCCAACCTGATGAGGTTTTGAAGGAATTAACTTCAGTAATTGATAGTGCCCCTTTTGCATTAGACATGGCTTCAGTTGATTTGAAAGGCAAGTATTACTTCCTGTCAAACTTAGTTCTTTTGGATACCAATAATATGGGATTACATTTGGATGCGCAGTATTGTAACGCTGCTGCGTACAGACGTAGATTTATATATATTAAGATGGCAGTTAAACAAGAATTTGCTGATTATGGTAGTCTTTGTAAAAAGAAAGTGGCAGCCGCTACTGACGAACAAAAAGCTACCGGATATTGGCATATTTCTGTGTATGTTGAAATTCCTCGAGATAAGCGATCGTCGGTTCGTCGTATGATTTGTAAAACTGATGACCTTAGGGAATTTAGATTGAAGCTGCAAGTATTGATGAAGGTGCGCTTAGATGAAAATCGGGATTACATTTCTTATTTGAACGATAAAATTGATAGTTATAAGACACTGGACAATGGACAAATTGCTGACGATGGGAGTTATATTCCACCTAAGCGACTAGTTAATTATTCAGAGTTGTCTGAGCAATATGCTGAAATGTATGATTATTCGAGCTCTGATAGTATAATTGAAGATCTTGTTGATTTAGATGTCGGTGAAGAAAAGAATTTTGAAGCACAAGCTTCTTGTTTGGAATTAAAAAATCCTTATGATGATAATCCTGAATTGGATGAGTGTGTACAACGTATTATGACTAGGAAATCTGTTGAGGATAAACAATGGAGCTCAGAAGCCCTTAGCTTCTGTAATGGTTTTAGTCATGACATGAGTGAATTTGTCAATTCTGCAGGAGTTTATGCTTATTGCACCTATTTGGAGAATTGTACGTCACCCACAAAAAGACTTGAAATTAGATTACCAAATTTTTTTTATGTTTATTATGTGGTAATGTTATTTGCTATGTTGTTAGATTTACAGGTTATTGTTGGTGTATTTTCGTTGATCATTTTATTTATGATAGATCAAAAGTTTGATACAAGATTATATGCTGTTTGCTTTGTTGCATCATTATGGTGGCCTTTGGAGCTTGTTTTCTTTATTGCTATTGCCTTTATTGTATTGGATACAAATTTGAGAGAGGTAGCAACTAGGGCACTTATTAATGAAAAGAAATATCAAGCGTTACAGCGCATGAAAGTTGTAACACATTTTGCAAAACCTATATATGGTAATGCTCATGTTGCGTCTCAGTTTGCAATTGTTGCGGTTGGAGTTATTGGCTTTAGCGCAGTACTTAAGTTATGTTCTAGTTTCTTTTTTAGTGATCGAAAAAAAAAATTTAATGCTGAATTCAAAGTTGATAGTGTATTTAATGAGCCACTTGACTTATTACAGAAATCACATGGAGCTGGATATACTCGTAAGCGAATTCAGAGTAAGCTTAATAGTTTACCTGAGTGTTGGAGTGTTAAGGAAGGCCCGATTATTATGAATCCACATACGGTGGAGAATTTTCAGGCTCTATTAGACCACAATGTGCGACACATTAGTGTAAGTGGAGATCAGTTAACGTGGGCCAATAGTCACTTGTTATTTTTACAGAGTAATGTTGCACTAGTAAATACTCATATCTTGAAGCGTAATTTTCCTATGAGTGCTCGTGTTTTTAAAAAAGAAAGTACCGTAGAATTTGAGTTTCAAATTTGTGAGCAACATGTGAAACATTTAGGTAATGATCTATCTTTAATTTACGTGGTTGGTCGGCAGGCAAAATCTTTATTGGATTATATTGTTGACGAGCCATCGAGGTTAGGACAAGGTTATTTAATGTTATCAGCAGTTAATTACTGTTTTAAATCCACTCCTACTCAAGTAGATTGTAAGGGCGATAAATATCATATTGCTAATACGTATCAATATGAATTAGCTTCTAAAGAAGGAGATTGTGGACTTCCACTTATTGCCATGTACCATAAGACTCCAATGATAATTGGATTTCATGCTGCTGGTGGTGGAAGCAAAGGATTAGCTTGTGCTTTACAAAAACAATTTTTATTGACAAATATTGCAGAATTTGTGGCACATATTAATGCCAGTGGCTTGCGCGTGTTCAACGCCCATGGCGTTGTCACGCGTGACTTATATGATCCAATTGAAAAATCTTATGTGCGCTATGAAAATTTTCAAGGTGGTTATTATTTAGGTAAGTTGCCTGGTGTTGTAAATGCCAAAGGAAAATCTAAACTAATTTATAGTAAATTAGTTGAAGATTTGCCAATGGTATTTCAAGAAAATTTTAATTTTGTTCCGGGTGTTAAATATGTCAAACCACACATGCAATCATGCATAATTGATGGTTCCTGGAGTAGTCCTCATAATCAGTTTTTGCGAAAATTACCGGTTAAACGTAGTTTGGATCAACAATTATTAGCACAGGTCGTTAATGAGTTGTGTGAGCATCTTTTTAGAAAATTTGATGAAGCGAAAGTTGATTTAACTCCTTATACCGTAGAAATGGCTATCAATGGTAACATTGAAGACGATTTCTTTAGACGTATGAGTGCAAAAACATCTGCTGGATTCGGTTTTAAAGGTAAAAAAGGTGATTATTTTCCATTAGTGGAAGATGATTATCGTGAGTTTACTAGTGTTATGAAAGGAGAAGTTTTTGAGTTAATTTGCGCTTATGAGCGTGGTAATTTTGAAGCGGGTATTTTAAAAACTGCACTTAAAGATGAACCACGTCCCGTACATAAAAGTCATACACCCCGTGTATTTACTGTCTCTGATGTTATACGCACGTGTGCGCAGCGCATGTATTTGGGACCATTCTATACTATGATGTTAGAATTTTCCGATTTGTTCTGCGCTGGGCTTGGGACGGATATGCACCGACAGGCACATACTCTTTTTAATAAGCTTACTATGTTTTCAGATAAATTCATTGAAGGAGATTATGGCGGTTTTGATACTTCTATGCCTGTTGAAGTGGGTGTTGCAGCATCTACTGTGGTTTATCGCGTATTAGCGAAATATGGGTATAACGATAGAGCATTGAAAGTGGTTGATTCATTATTAACGGAAAATATGAATCCTGTAATAGAAGTGTTAACGGATTTATATCATGTTCCTGGATATCAACCTTCCGGAAAATATGCCACTGCTGAAGACAATTCCTTACGTGGCTTAATTTTACTTATGTATGCTTGGAAGGTGGTGAATAAGAATGAAAATTTTTTTGATAAAAATTTACCACTTATCTATGGTGATGATGTCATTGTAGCCGTAAAGGAAGATAGCATTGATATATTTAATAATCATACATATTCAGATATTGTTTCCCTTATTTTTGGTATGAAATTTACCAATGCTCAAAAAACTGAAACCATGAAAAAGTTTTTACTTGCTGGCGAATTGTCGTTTCTTAAACGTACATTTCGGCATCATAATGCTTTAGGTAGAGTTGTTGGAGTTTTGGAATTGGATAGCATTTATAAGATGTTAGAGTTTGTTTTGCCGTCGCGTCAAGTGACTGTTGCAGAACAAGTTCTACAAACTATTGATGCTGCTTTAAGAGAGATATTTCTTCATTGTGGTGATAGTGATGTTGTTTTTAACAACGTTAGGTCGCAATTGATAATTAGCTTTAAAACTGGTTATAGTTTAGATATTACACCTAAATCATATGATGAATATCTTTTAGATCTAACTTTGTGAAGTTAGATCGCATCTCGGTGAGTTACATCTCCATAAGTGTCATTAACACCTGTAACACCCACTGTGGAGGTAGTCCACTGTTGAAACTTAAATGGTTGTAGTTTCGTAAAAACAATTGTATATTATTGTAAAATTATATTTATTTCAAATTAAAATACTTTTCGAATGTAATTATTTTTAATATAGATAAAAAGTATTAAAAACTCCACGTTTTGGGTCGAAACGTGGTTTTATTAGGACCCGCTAGTTTAAGATATATAGAGTTTTTGTATAAGGAACTTTCTGCACTGAGAGTTTTGAAACGTAATGCTGTAAAGGTTAAAAATGCTGATCTAGTTATCTCTGTATTAACAGAAATAGAGACGCTTGAATCAGAGATAAATGCACATCTAAAACACAATTTTTATGCACAGTCTGCTGAGGTAGGCTTGAACGAAAGTAAAGCTACGACGGTAGAGATACATGAAACATTGGGTTTAGTTGATTCATCTGCTGATACTAATGAAACGGACTATAGAAACGAAGTTGATTATGGCATGGTGTATAAAGGTACACCCGACTTAACCAATTTTTTTAAAAGGCCGATTGAGATATACAAGTCGATTATACCCTTAGGGTCAAATTTTGATATATCTAGTTTTGTTTGGAATGATTATTTGAAAAATCCAATAGTTAGAGCCAAGTTTAAGAATTATGCATTAATGAGGGCAGATTTACATATACGTGTGTCGCTTGCTGGTACCCCATTTCATTTTGGAAGGGTGCTTGTTTCGTGGTATCCACTTGCTAACGTAAATTCTACGCTTGCTTATTATGATGGCGGGGGACCTAGGAATAATAAATTGAAATATTTTTCTCAAAATCCTTGGTCTCGAGTAATGGATGTGTCTTCAAATGAGTCGATTGAATTGACTTGTCCATATATTAATACTGCGCCTATGTTGCGTTTGTTTAATCAAACAGATGGTGCTTTATTAGCTTCAGATGATATAGTTGATGCTTTAAGTATGGGCAAGTTGTATGTTACTACCTTAAATAATATCCAAGCAGTTAGTACAGCACCTACTGATGTTTATCTTCAGGTTTATGCGTGGTTGGAAAACGTGTCATTGGCAGCTCCAACTTCCTCATATACTTATGTTGCCAATTCTAGTGAAATATACGCTGGCCCTGTTGAGACTCTATCAACAAGGATGGCCATATTAACGAAGAAATTTCATAGTGTCCCTATATTAGGTACGTATGCTACGGCGGCCTCAAAATTCTTTGGAGGTATGGGAGATGTCGCATCGGTTTTGGGGTTTAGTACGCCATCTATGGAAACTGGAGCCGTTTTCGTTAAGAATAATCCTTTTTCTAATTTAGCCCATTGTATAAGATCAGATACATCTTTTAAGTTAACAGTTGATCCTCAGCAAGAAATAGTACAAAATCCTTCTCTTACTGGTGCTGCAGTTGATGAAATGACACTCGATTTTCTAAATGCACGTGAATCGTTTCTAGGTACATTCAATTGGAATGTTGACAATACTCCACTTGAGCATATTAATATCCATATGCCAGTTAACCCTTGTGTTTCAGTAGCTCAAGGGGGTTCTGGTGTTTTCGATTACCAGCCCTCCTCTTTGCATTTTGCTGCACAACCATTTACTTATTGGCACGGTGATATTACGTATAGACTTGAATTTGTAATCTCCAAGTTTCATCGTGGAAAAATGTTGTTGATTTATGAACCTAATATAAATCAAGCGTCAGCCATTTTGTCTGCACCTGCTTCCCTAAATAAACAATATGTACACATTATTGATATTCAAGAAAGCCCTATTTATGAGTTTACTATTTCATGGTGTCAGAATCGTCCGTGGTTGCGTTCATTGGCATCGCGTGAGATATCATTTAATGCTGTTGATTTTAATGCGTTAGGTGTTTCGGGAACAGTATATAGTGGTTATGCCAATGGTTTTTTTTATTTAGTTCCTTTTACTCAGTTACAGTCACCTATTTCTGATACCATTAATGTTAATGTATATTGTCGTTCAGATAATATGCATTATAATTATTTGAATTCTGATCATTTTACGAACAACTTGCCTGATGAAAACCTGTTTTTCGCACAATCTCATTTGATCGAACAAACGTATATTACTACTGAGTTAAATTCTTCTAATTATAGCATTAAGAATTTACACACTGATTGGTTTGGAGAATCCCCAGTTTCTTATCGCACTATGCTCAAACGTTTTCATAAAACCGCTGAGTATAATGTAAATACTTCCGAGAGGTGTGTTCTACTTACCGATGAGATATTCAGACCTTTGACACAACCACCAGGCATTGATAGACCTATCTATTATGATTTGCTTTCTTATTTGCGTTATGCTTATTTAGGTATGCGTGGGTCATTAAAGAAGATTTATCGAGTAGACACTTCAAATACTGGTAGAACAGAACTTGGTGCATTTGTTGAAGCTACCTTAGGTGATGTTTCTGCAGTTGCAACACCTGGTTTAGTTGGTATAGGTTATGAAATTTCGACGCTGAATTACACAGGTTCGGCATTGTTTTCACAGGCTTCTAATGCTGGGATAGAGGTTGAAGTTCCCTATTTTAGTAATAACTTGTTTCTCAATCCCAATTCTACCAATATCACTGCCAGTGCAGAATCAGATGACTTTTTGGTGCGCACTGTTGATGTTTTATTTCAACTCCCTTATTCCGTTTCTGCGAATAACATTTCTGTGTCGGCTTTTACAGCCACTGGCGAAGATTTTTCCCTTATGGGTTATATCGGCGCCCCTCCTCTTATCTCTAATCATTAGAGATACTCGCTCACTTTAGCGAACATTGTATTTATTTAATTTATTTATTTATATTATTGGTTTTTTTTCAATCCCTTGTTCGCAAGGACGAAGAATTTTTTACCAAACAGTATTTTTTTTATAGAAGTAGTCTTTTGGAATTGTGAGCTTTATGGCCTTTAGGCAATCTTTTAATATGCGGAAC
>Ga0138284_1034357_pt1 | contig 9489 bp, 1 predicted proteins | sample S_130206_E_mt_FD_106899 | JGI IMG/M metagenome (GOLD analysis project Ga0138284, IMG submission 106899) | Freshwater microbial communities from Lake Simoncouche, Canada - S_130206_E_mt (Metagenome Metatranscriptome) | ecosystem: Environmental > Aquatic > Freshwater > Lake | place: Canada: Quebec... | reverse complement strand
TTTTTTTTAGTATCTACTACACATAATGGCTGCGCGATAAGAAACGCAACCCTTTTACAAAAGTGTGATTATTTAAAATTTTATCCCCAAAAGCCTATTAAGAAAGGCAACACCAAAGAAGCTTGTTAAGAAAAGCTTGGTAAACGCGTGTTAAGAAACGCGGATAAAGGATAGAAACGTGAAGGGAGCTTGTTAAGAAAAGCTCAAGGAATGACGATAAAACAAAGAAGAAAGCTAGATCGGCCAATTAAGGCAAATCGACTAGGAAAATCCAAACCAGGGTGCGCAACGGTGAAGTATGACACGTCTGGAAACGTCAAAGTAGGTATTTTGGCCCGGCTAGTTAAAGCAAGTGCCACCAAGGCGGTTAAGCCATGGTTGTGTTAGCCCATTCTGTGGCCTCATCATCACGATCGAGCTGAATGGGTTCGTCAGCGAGGCTGTCAGTGTCTGTGCCGGCTTCAGCGAAAGTCGACTCATACTGGGTGCCCGCATCGGCATAGGGAGACCCTTCATTGGTCTGGGTCCCTGCGTACGCCGTGGATGGATTGGCGTAGTTGTTTGTTGCCACGTAGTAGTTCAGCTTGTTCTGCATGGCATTATTCTGGGCGGCAAGGGTGCCGTAGGTGCGCACGATTCCCTGGGAGACTTGGAGAGCCATACCCATCTTGCCATTCGCAACCACCATCTGTTTTGCTGCGTTTGTCTTCAAGCCAAGCATCTCTTTCTCGTGGCGGTACTGCCAGCCTTGGGTGATGAACCCGCTAGCCGAATCACCTACAGCGGTGAGACCTGCGCCGAGCCCCTTCATGAGGGTCGCGGACGCGGCTTCTCTGTGCTCGACGCGGATGGGAGTGCGTTGTACGTAGACGTAGCCCTCCGATGTCCAGCATTGGAGGCGGTTGGGGTGGGCAGCATCTTTTGCCGCACGGAACTTTCGTTTCAGTTCCCCCCACAGAACGTCGCGCCCCATTACAAGCTCTGGTTCTCCGATGAGGTGGAATTCCCCATCAATCTCATCAACGGTGTACTCGGAGCGCCAGAGGAAGTCGTAGAGATCGTCCCTGGTGACGGGGGCGGGAATCCTAGAGTTAGAGAAGGTGGTGGTGGGGAGTGCTCCTCCCTGAAAGGGAGCAACATTCCTCACGACATAGTCTGTGACATCTCCCGACCGGAACCCGTACTTTGTCCCATTGACAGAGATGACGCCCTGGTTATACGCGGCTGTTGCTGCGACGTTACCGAAGGTGTCAAGGATCTGGAACGAAACGGGCTCGACGAACTTGGAGAGGAGAACGGTCTCCTGTTTAGTCCACGGGACGGTTTGGAGGTCTTGGGAGGCAACTGAAGCCACCGTCGTTGGGATCTCTGGGCTGAATCGGAGGAGGGCTCGGTCTGTAGCAAGACTGGCCGTGTTGCGGTTGGAGCACTTCAGGATGGAGCTGTTAAGGGGGTAGCTGGGGCGGACCGTATAGGCCGAATAGTCGCCTGTAGGACCCGCAATGGTGTACCCGCAGTGGGAAGAGCTGGAGCCCCCGTAGCGCCAGTAGCGAACAGGGTACTCTGCGCTCGCCGCATTGGCAGCATCCTTGTAGTACTGGATGGTTTGGGCAGGCGCCAGGTCGGCGCTCAAAGCGTTAGAGCTCACAACGTTAGCGCCGGTGTTAGCGTGCAACCCCCCAGCGATATCCTCGAACGTGGCGAGAGAGCCCAGGGCGGTCGTGAGCGAGCCCATGTAGGGCATGCTCCATGCCAGCGCCTCACTGTTGTAGCTCGTCCACCAATTGTAGGTGCGCAGGTTGTCGAAGGGTTGCGGGACATTGGTAAGTTCTGCCTTCACCCAGACTGGGGTGCACTGCTCATTTGAGGCAAAACCGGGGCTGGGCGCAGGGGTCGTCAAGTTGCCATCGGTGAACATCCTCACGCGGCCGAGGTTGCCAGTAAGCTCGCCAAGCGTCTTGCCTTCAATCCGGTCGGGGTTGTTGGGAGCCACATAAGGCTTCTGACGGTAGACGCCGCCGAGCCATTGGGAACGCAAACGCATGGTCACGCGCGTTTGGTCAACAGCCTGGGCCTTAAGGGGTTGGTAGATCGCTCCAACGAGAGTTTGGGTGAAATCATTCCACTCCTTCTCGTCTTCGATCTTGGTGCTGCGCCAGAGTCGCGTGTCCCTCGTGTCTTGGAGAGTGAACTTATTGGTAGATGCAGCACTGGCTGGGATGTAGACTGGCTGGAATCGTTGCATCTCTTTCGGTGAGATGAAGTCTCCATCGAACCGGTAGGGTAGCACACCGACGATAAACATCCCGGTGGTGAACCCGCTTCCCGCGACGATGACAGTGATGTCGATGTCTCCCATCCAGATCTCGTGCTGGTCAATCCATCGGCGGGCCTCAGCTGACAGGGCCCCCAATCCATACGAGTACTTGAAGAGAACAGTCCCCTCAGGCCTCTCCGAGTCGATGACAATGACTCCATCGGAGAGGTCGTACTCTTTGCTCGCGTCCGTCATGACGTTGCCAAGAATACCCTGCGCTGCGCCGATGCTAGGCACAAGGGATGCCTGGAGGACGTTGGACGGGACGATAGACGTGGAGACTCCAGTGATGTTATCAGCGAGGGGGTCTTGGACGAGGGACTGTGCCTGCGTTGGCAAGCCAGCCTGAGGTGGGATGTCTGTGGCAGGGACACTCAGCATCCCGGCACCAGGGGCGACCGGCGGCTTTGGTGCGAGCCCCTTCTTCGGTGGGGGTGCGCGCTCCATCTCTTTCCTCTCGGTGGCCTGGATTGGCTCCAAGAAGCGGCGATGGGCCTCGATCTGTCTGTTCACGAAGGTCTTAATCTCCTCGGGGTCGGTGAAGGCATGCATGGTGATGTCTTCAACCAAGTCCCCGGTTGGGAAATTCCACTTGCGCCCTGTGATCCCGTACTTGTAGACATGGGCGCGATATGCGATCAGTGTGAGTGCGGTGTCATGGTACGCGAGGAAAGTTCGGAGTCTCGTCTTGTTGTCCTCTTCAGCATCGTTCCGAATCTGAGCGTTGATGGAAACCGTTGGATACGTTGCCTCCGCGATCATCGGCTGGATGTCGACGTCGTGGGGCGCGATCACAAAAGTCATTCCGTCCCATGACTTCATCCGGAACTTCTCTTCTTTTCGGGTGAGTATCAGGCCATCGTGGAAGATGGCTTTGACTGTCGCCTCATCCGACATGATGTTTTTCTCCCCTTGAGTCTTGCTGGGGAGCTTCCAGGCACCGTTGCGGCAGTAACGGGCCAGGATTACGTTGTGTGGAATTGGATTCTGCATAATGATCTCAATTTCGTCTTGTTTCTGACAATTAGTTTCCTCGAGAGGTGCTGATTGTGCGCGAGCAATGAGCTGGTTATCTGGCTTTTTGTTCTGGAAAAAGGACTGGCGTTGTTTCGTAAACTCCTCTGGAGTTAGAGTCACCCTGCCTCGCATGACGTTGGCAAGGTATTCCGCTAGAACGAACCAGTCGTCTTCATAGACCACCCTTCGGGGCGTCTTTGCGGACCAGGTGAGGGCAGCGCTTTGCATCTTCTCGAAGTACTCAAAGCCCCAAGCTATCGCCGAAATTAGTGCCTGCTTGACTTTTGTCGAGTGGGCGTCTTCGTCTGACGAGGTCATCCAGACGAACATAGAGTCAACCGTGATCTTCTTAAGGGCGGGCAGATGGGTGCCAAACTCTTTGTAAAACTTCGGAAAGCGAGAACAGTACGAGTTCTCGTCGAAGGGAAGCTCCCGTGGCGGTCCAGTCTTCGTGCTATCCGTCGCAACGATGCCAAAAGAGGCATACATTGCAGATATCATCTCGCCTGTGAAGTCAACACCCGGCCGGATGGAAGCCCAGACATCGTCCCCATAGACTTTCAAGAAGACGTTCTTGTGGAACTGGTGGATGGGGTTCTTCGAGGGGAAGCGAAGCCTCCACTCATGATAGTACATGAGGATGTGATTCAGGCAATTCCTCTCTGTCGTTCCAGCAATCCCGGAGCAAGCGATCCCATCGACTTCAGTAACGCAATCATCAACAAGGATAAATGACGTGCTTCGGTACAGGGCAGCAGCAAGCCCCTCCTTGGCACAGTCTTCCGCGTTGGAGTAGGTCGGGCTTAGAGCGCAAATCTCACTCTCGAATCGTTGTGTGGCGCGGATCACGTCAGGATGCTGGGAGATGTCCCAGTTAGCAGCGTCCACGGTCATCGCGTGGGTAAGGTTGTAGGATTTGGCCTTCACCATCATCTCGTCAAACTCGAGCTCGACGTTCTGGCCAATCCCCCACGGCATTTCGCGGTGGAGGGCGCGCATGATCGCCCACAGCCCGCCGTAAGTCATGTTCAGCCAAATATTCAGGGCCCAGTCGCAGGCGTAGAATAGACGACCATCTCCAGTAAGCCCCTTGGATGGCTTCAAAAGTTCGTCTTTCACGCAGGCTTTATGAATGCACATGATCGGAGTTCCATGTTTTGCCAGCGTGGCAATTCGTTGGACCCTCGCCTTGAGGTCTGCCCAGGCTTCATGGTGCTTCACGGTGTCTTCGGACCGGAAACCATCGCCGGGAGGGTGAAAGAAGTCAGCCTTGCGCTGGATTCCATACTTCGTCTGGTAGTAGACGCCCGCGTTTGTGTCCATTGATGCGGGACTAAAGTTCGAATAATGGGGGTGCGTCGGCTTGAGTCCAAACACCACTTCGTTGAACGTTAGGCGGTGGGCCCCCATCAAGCGGTCCTTATAATAGCGGACCATGTGATCGACCGTGTCCAGGAGATCCTTCAATGGTGGGGCCTTGCGCTCGCGTTTGAACTTGAGCGCGAGAGTTCCTGCCAGGGAATAGGTGCCATCCCGGCGGAGGAGCTGCGGATACCCCTGTGCGTTGAGGAGGTCAGCATCGGTCTGCAGCGGGACTTTATCCGAGGTCCAGTCGATGGCAGCCTTGTAGCGCGGTTCGAACTTCCAATCCATTGTCGTGCCAGTGCGCTTCGCCCAACGTGCAATTACGGGGGTCGGGAGAACTGTCAGAGGCTTCCGCTTTGCGAGCAGCTCCGACGTGGCTTCGTCCACTAAGAACTGGCCAACTTTTTGGGCATTGCCCTGTGGCCGTTCGCTCGGGACCATGGACATGATGAGTCCCCGGGTAATGGACGTGGCTGTCGAGATTGGGAAGCCGTTATAACGACCGCAGTGGAGCGCGATGATCTGTGGGGCGAAGTGCTTGCTGACCGTGATGTAGGCCGTGCCGCAGTCTCCGTCGGATGGGAGAACATTGTCCACCCCAGTGTTCCAGTTGATCTCATAGGACTCTTTCCGCATGAGAGGCGCGTCGGTCCACGAATCGTCGAACTTGACCGCTCGCTGCGGGATGTAGTGGGCCATCCCGTACGCTACTGGCTCCGTGATGCGAGGGAGTTGAATTCCGACTTCAACAGCGGTCTCAGGGACCTCCGCGATGTAGTCGATCATCTTTGGCCAGAGAGGGGCACCTGGGATCTTTAGGAGCGCAACGTCGCGATCAGAATTGATGTACACGATCTCAGCCGAACCGGTGTACTCGTTGCTTGCAACGGTAACGTTGGTTTGATCGGCATAGATGGCGTGTGCGACCGTGATGATGTAGTTGTCGTGTGTGTGGAAACCACGAACATTCCCATTAACCCCAATCACAGCAACGCTCGCCTTGCGTAGCTTGGCAACGATGGAGTCGAAAGCATTGGGCTGGTTGGTCCCCGGCTTGAGAGACTCAGCATGGGCGTCTGCGGGCGCACCCTTGGAAATGCGCTTCAGGTAGGCCTTGTAGGAAACAGGCCCCTCCGCCGCCAGCTCGAGGTATTCGTTCTTGTAGTGGATCCGATCACTGTAGGACATGGGGAAGTCATCATCATTGGCGAGCTTGGTCAAGTATGCTTCATATTCCTCATCGTTCATCTTTTTCCTTCGGGAGAAGATTCTCGGCTTGACAGTCTTCTTGCTCTCGGCTGTAACAATGATCTCTGGCATGAACGTGGCCTCGATGAGCTCGCACACCACTGGGTACTCTGTTGGCGCCTTGAGCCTATCGTCTGGGTTGACGTAGGCATCATTAAGCATCTGTTCAACGTTCGAGTAGGTTTTCCCCTGAAGGCTGGCTGTGGCTTCCATACGCGCGAGGTCTGCCCGGACGGGGAGGTACCCTGTGGGGAAGAGCTTGACAATGGCGCCGATCGTTACGGCGATCGCAGCTGTGGCGGCAAGAATTTTAACCCACGGAGCGTCAGCGAGTTTCTTTGCAAACTGGGCGAACCAGAGCTTCCGCTCCCCTGCAGCCATTCGGGAGGCGAATTCGCGCCGGATAGGCTCGAGCTCGGGGTTCGACATAAGCAACCGGTAGATGGCAGCCCGTTGGGGAATGGGTAGGACTTTGGGGTCTCCAGCGAGCAATGCGCACGCCGTGTCCATGTCCAGCATGAACCCTGCAATCTCCCAAAAGCCGTCGTGGACGACAACGGGAGCTGTGGTGGTGGCACACACATAGATGACGTTCCCAAGAACCAACAAGTGGTTCGTACCAGCGACAACGTGAGCGCACATTCCGGTCCCGATCGATTGGAGCTTGGCGTGGTACGTTTTGAGCAACGGGATCAGATCGTCTGCTGTTCTTACGACTCCGTTGTAAACCCAATGGTCGAGGCCGGAGACCGATTGTTTTTGGACGCGGCTGGACACGGTGACAGAAAGCCGGTTGTTGGGTCTGCAGTACCCTCTAAAGAGGGACACTGGGCTCTTAATGTCCTCCACCAGGTGGTCAAGGGTGTCTGCGACGATCGCAATGTCAGGATCAAATTGTGGAAGCGCATCCACGCGCTTGACTACAGTGTTACCGCCGCCTGTGGCATGGGCGATCCATCGGTCATTGATGTGTCCCAAGAGCTCGTCCTCGGAGACCTGGGTGAGTTCTCTGCCGTTCCATAGTTGGGGCCCCCCGTGCATACGGACGAAAACATTGCCGTGCGGGGTAACCACGTTGCCGTAGTCAGGGAACCAGACGTTACCGGAGAGACCAAGGCGTCTTGCGACGCCAGCAAACGCACCGGCGGGTGGGAGGACAGCAGTCTTGTACGGTGACCCTCGCATAACAGCTCCGAACGCTCTCTGAGCAAGGCTCATCCCTTTGAAACTGATGCGGATATTGGACGCTATCAGCACACAGCTCATCGGGTTGACTTTGTTGAACCACTCCATGAACGGTCTCCAGTCACTTTGATCGATCGCGTCGTCAATGATGTACACCGCCGCAGAGTCAATCGGGGGAACGTCAAGCGTCACCCTGATGATTGGGAGCTTAAATGACTCAAAGTATGGTATGAGTCTGTCCTCAAGCAGCCGTGTCTTGTGCTCGAACGGGGGTCCATTGAGATGTGCGACTAGAGGCGCAGCACCTTCCAGTCGGAGGACGGGGGGGACGGCGAATCGTGCCGGCCCCACTCGGACGGGTCCCGCCGGCGGGGGGGCGAGGTCGCCCTGGCGCACCTCTTCAAGGCGGATCATCCTCTGTCGGTGTTTCTCTACAATGGAGGTGATGACTTGCTCTACGGAGCGACGTCCAACGGTTGTCTCCACGTAATTGGCCCCACCTGGGCCGCGAGCGTAGGACTTCTCGACGATGCGAAGATGCCCAAAATCTGGACGGCGATGGCCGCCGGCGTAGCGGTCTTCCGCGTCCGCGTCAGGGTCCGTGATGTCGTAGGTGGTGAAGCGCGACCACAATGCGTCTACTGATGCGGGTGACAGGTCAGGAAGCTCAGGCCGTGGGAGGTTGGAAATGATGAAACCCACTTCCCACTCACGCGGTTGGAATTTGTCTTCAACAGCCGCGCCTGACATGCCGTAAAACCCGCTGGAAAACATACCTGTTGCCTCCATTAGAATGGGGTCGTTGGCTGTTTTGCCGATTTCGTCTGCAACCATAACTTTCTGGCCTGAGTATGGGGGCCAGTGTTTGTTAGCTGGGAGGTTGACGGCGTAAACGGACTTGCTCGGGGCATTGGGCCAGATCCGGTTGTACAAGTGCCTTCCGATGTAATGGGCAAGGGAGGTCTTCCCAACGCCTGGAGGTCCGGTGAGCTGGATGCCAACTGGATCAATGAACACGTCCATCGATTTGACACGCTGTTGAACAAGCTTAAGCTTGTCTACCAGCCGAGCGTGCGTAGCGCGCACAAGGCTAGCGATTGGCGGCCCGTCTCGCTGCGGTTGCGGAGTGTGGACGAGAACTGCTGCAACGCGGGCAACGAAATCCCGCATCATGTTGACCCGACCGTCCGTGATAATCTCGGGGATCGTTGCGCTTTCGTAATAGTCTCCCTCGGTGAGTAGCGCCTGCATGTGGGTCGCAGTGCCCTTGGATCCATTGAGGTCCATGTCGATGACGTCGTTGACAATGAAATCCACGATGTCTTTGCTCTCGCGGAACGACTCCTTAATGTTGGACTTCAAGGTGAAGATGGAGTTTATGGCGCGGATGTCATGTCCCCTGCCCAACGCAATGACACTGATGGTGCTATAGAGAAGCCCCATGCCAACTGCGATGAGACGGGGGAGATGCTCCATGGACTCTGGGGTCCAGGAGATGTTGTCAAAATCCAGGACGTCGTCGTACGGGTTAGCGGACGGGGGGAACATCCGGGGGAGATTTGGTGCGTCCGTTTGGGTGGACTGCGGACATGTCTCTGTAAAGTGATGGGTAACCACCTCAGGAGTGAGGCAGCTGATGTCGAAGGTCGTCTTCCATCCGGCGAGTGAGGCAAGGGCGTAAAGCGCCGATGCAACGTGGGTGACAACCATCATGAAGGTTGCGGTCGACCTGGACGTATAGTTGCGCCACCCGCTTAGTGCTGTTGTGATGCCAATAATGGCACTAACGAGGTGTGTGATGTCAGCGGTCTTCGCATTGAGGAAGACTTCGCGAACCTTGGATCCAATGAAGGAGGTCAGCTCCTTAAACATGCCGCCAATGCTCTCACGATGAATAGTCGGAGTCACATCAACGCCACGGTGATACACGCGCAAATTGGGAGTCGGAGTTACAAGTGGTGGTGGTAAAGGAAGACCCAGACGGCGCGCGTGAACGCGCTGCTGGAGTGAAAGAAGGTTCAAGAGGGTGGTGCGAATGCGGGTTGCAACCACACCATCCCACTGAGCCTGTGAAAATTGTGAAATACCCTGGTCTCTTAAATAAGAGAGGGATTTGAAAAGTTGAAAACTAACAAAATCAGAAGGGTTAGCAAGTGCTAACGCGGTTGAAATGAAATTTGAAAATGAATTTGAAATTGGAAATTGTTTGAAAAGTTGGTGCACTGACTGCCGTGAGGCCACCCCGTGCAAGGGTGTTTCCGCTGCAAGCTTTGAAGCCATTACAGAAAAGAAAATGAAATTAAGAAATTAATTGAAAATAGTCGAAAGAGTGAAAACTCAACGATAACAATCAAAAT
>Ga0138284_1061273_pt1 | contig 9685 bp, 9 predicted proteins | sample S_130206_E_mt_FD_106899 | JGI IMG/M metagenome (GOLD analysis project Ga0138284, IMG submission 106899) | Freshwater microbial communities from Lake Simoncouche, Canada - S_130206_E_mt (Metagenome Metatranscriptome) | ecosystem: Environmental > Aquatic > Freshwater > Lake | place: Canada: Quebec... | reverse complement strand
TGAAGCTGGGCGATGCGCTCCTTGTTGCGGGAGAGCGGGTATTGGCGCTTCATATCGTCGAACGCCGCGACGCTCATCTTCGTGACTTCTTTGTCATCGACGAGATTCATCGATTGGCGACCGGTGACGGGTACCTGATAGCAACCTCCGAGCATGGTCACGAGGAGCAAGCACGGTGCGCCGAAAAATCCTACAAGACATTTCATGGGGATGAGAGAAGGGGAGGCGACTGCGAACCGATAGTTCGGTTTGGCTGGTTAGCAAGCCCCGCGCTCAGAGGGGGGATTGATTCGTTGCAGCGAAACGGGGCTGCCCGCGTGTCACCGCCAAAATAATAATGCACTTTGCAAATTGGCATGAACAAAGCACGGTCTCTCCCGTCCTACCCCGCAGTACACTTCCATCCTCCGTCGCATCGTTCACCCTTTCGATTCTTCACTTTTTGGCAATCGCCGCCCACTGGCACCCCATCATGGCAGACGAAAATGAATCCTCCCCCCCTGGGAAAAAACGCCGGATCATCCATTGGAATCCTGAAGCAGGTCGTGAGGTCGCGCCGCGCCGGTGGACTTTAAAGCGCCTGCTACTATGGAGCGTAGGCGGTTTTTTCGGGTTACTGCTCACGGCGGGTGTGGTCATCCGCGTCGCCAAGCTGGTGGTGGGGCCGCAGATCTTTCAGCCGAGTGAAGCGGTCGTCATGAGCGCGCAGACCCATGACGATGCGAACACCGCTTTCGTGAGCCAGTCGAAGGCGGAATTGGCCCACGCGACCGCGACCAGAGCACTCAATGAGCTGCGGCGCCTGCCTCAAGATCACCCGGTGCAGCTGCAGCGATTGATTTTGATCACGAAATCATTTCAGGAGGGTGAAAGCCTCTTGTCCGGCCACGAATGGGCCCGGGCCTTTTCGACGTTTTCGGCGCTGAACACCGACATGGATACGTTCAGCCGCAACGTGAAAGCCAAGTACGATGCGCAGCAGGGTTATGATGCGATTTTGGTGCGGATAAAATATCTGGAACGGGCGCGCAATTTGGCTCCCGGAGTGCTGGAAGCTGCGTTTGAAAATGCCGGAGCCGGGCGCAAGCTGCTCGATGACGGTAATTTTCTCGGAGCAAAGACCTCATTTGATGAAGGCTTCGCGGAGCTCAAGAAAGCGGAGCGCGTCTTGGCCGGTCGCGTGGAAGAGAATCTCTTGAAAGGGCAACGGGCGTTGACCAAGGGGCAGCGCGATGTGGCGAAAACGTCGTTCGACGCGGCGCTCGAATTTGCTCCTGGCAATGAGATCGCGTTGGCCGGACTAAAGCGGGCGGACAACATCGATCGCGTTTACGCACTCCTGCGGCAAGGTGAAGGATTCGAGAAGGACGCGCAGTATGCCCGGGCGGCAGAATCCTATCAAAAAGCGTTCGCACTCGACGGGGTTTCCGCAGCCGCTCAGGCCGGCCAAGCGCGGGCGAGTCGCTTGGAAAAAGAGACCCGATTTGAAACGGCATTTTCGGCGGCGAAAGTCTCGTTTAAAAATCGGGATTGGTCGAAGGCGATCACCGAGCTTCAGACGGCGCTGAAGGTTTACCCCCAGAAAACGGACGTGCAGGCTATGTTACGCTCAGCCCGCGAAAAAGAGCACCGCGACTCCGTGCAAAAGGCACTCACGAGGGGTTACTCCCATGAAAATCAACACCAGTGGAAAGAGGCCCGCGATGCCTACGCCGAGACGCTCAAGCTCGAGCCCGACCTGCCGGACGCGAAGGAGGCCTACATTCGCTGCGGCTCGATGATTCGCACGCTGCTGGAATACGACCGCCTGATTGAGAATGCGAAGCAGCTGACAAATAATGCCGAGTTTCAAGCGGCGATCAGAATCTTTAGCCGGGCCATGGCGATCAAACCGGCCTATCCTCTGCCCAATGACGACACGATGGAGCAGCTCCACACCGTACTGACCGCGCAGAGCAAGCCCGTGGATGTGACGTTTAAGTCCGACGGGAAAACGCATGTCTCGATCTCTAATTACAAGCAGCCGAGCCAAGCGGAAACGTTCACGGTGAAGGTCCTGCCCGGTGACTACCAAGTGATCGGTCGCCGAAAAGGGTATACGGACGTGCTCATTTTGCTCCAAGTGCGCAATGGAACGACCCCGCCGACGGTGACGGTCATTTGCCAAACTGCCGCAGATCGCACCTGACCTTCCGTCCCCATGCATCACTCCCGTCTCGGCCTCCCTCTTTTTGCAGCAGTGTTGATCGCGGCCTCGCCGCTGGCGGCCCAGGACACGCGCAGTTCGCCGGCTACCGGCCCCGCGACGTCGGCTCAAAAGAATGCGGGTCGAGCCTCGGCGCGCGGTCCCTTGCCCGATCCGGCGTTGCTTGATGGGTCCACCCAGTTGCCCGAGAAAAAATCTGAATACGGCATGCTCGGTGAGTTTGAGCTACCGGGGGACGAGAACTCCAAGAGCGATAACGTTGTTGGACGGCAACCGCCGCCCGGCCTGCCTTCGGGCGGTGGCCAAGCGGACCCCAAGGGAGCGCAGGGCCCGCAGGGTGCCATGGCGCAGGGAGGGGGCGCGGCCGGCGGACAACCGCAAGCAGGGCAGCAGCCACCCAAGGGCGGGGCATCCGGGGGACCGGGTGGTGGTCAAAACGATCCCAATGCCAAGGCCGAGGGTATTCAGGTCGCCGAACTTCAGACGGACGAATCGGCGGGTCCGGCTGGGCAGGCCGGCGAGCCGGATCCGAATACGAGGAAACCTCAGCCGGTCGCGATCGGCGATCCGGCGAGGCAAATTAAGCCCGCGGCCAATGCGCCCGGGGTGGTCGGGGCCCAAGTCCCCGCCGGGAACACGCAGCAAATGGAGAAGGCGACCGGTGGTGCGGCGAAGGGTACTTCGGGCAACAACGGCAACAAGGGCGTCGAAAAAGGGCGGGTCATGCCGGCTGGGCTGTAGGTTAATTCTCGCTACATTAGTATATCCCCATCCTGTGAAAAATTTCCGCTCTTGGCTCCCACTATCGGTGTTTTTTTTGGCGGCGACACTCGCGCGGGCCGCGACGTTGATTTATCCGGTCGAGGCGATCGACGACCTCTGGCAACTGCCCGCCGATGATTTTCGACAAAAATATGTAGGGATCAATATCAGTGGGATTGGACCTAGCGACGAGGGCTGGTATGTGCGCTACAAACACGAGAACCTGACCTACCTGTTTGGGCCCCTGACGGACAGCGAGGCCGCAAGGAAGAAGAAGTGGGAGCTGGAGGCTGTGCGGGATGCGGCGATCCGGAATCGGCCAACGCTGACCTCGAGCAAAGTCGACTATGTAAAGTTCACTTACTCTGGCGTGTTTGGTAAAGGCGGTGGTGATGGGTCGGGCGCCGGCGGTTCGCGGATGTCGAAGGACGGCAAGGGCGAACCGGACGGAGCTCTCGACGGAGAGGGTAAGCTTGGTATCGCGAACGGCGGCTCTGGCGATGGGCAAGGTGACGCGGCCGGAGGCGAGGGTAAAGACGGCAAGGGTGGGAAGGGCGGAAAAGAGGGTCCGTTGGCTGGCCTGGATGGACAGGGCGGCGACCAAGCGGGCGGCCCAGACGGCAACGGCGGGAAAAAAGGCGGCCTGGGCTCCAAGAGTGCCGGTGACGGCGGCGACGGTTCCGCGGGCGGTGGCCAGCAAGGTGGAGCCCAGAAGGTCGCTTCGGCCAAGGTTGGGAAAAGCGGTAGCGCCGGAGGGCAGCAAGGCGGCCAAAGTGGGCAGTCCGGTCAGCAGGCTGGCCAAGCCGGAAGCCAAGGAAGCAGCGGTGGGCAGAGTGGCGGCCAGCAAGGTCAGGGCGGCTCGCCCGGTGGTCCATCAGGGGGCGGACAGGGAGGCGGTAGCAATCCGCTCCAGTTGCTGGGTTCGCTGTTGAAGGCTATCCTCGGTCTTTGAATTCGGGGTGACGCGGAGTTCGACGAGAGGCGCGCTGCGCTCCACGAGTGCCGACGCGGGCGGCTACAGGTCCTGCACCGCGATGAACGCCCCGCCGTGCTGGTAGGTGATTTCCCTCATCAGGTTCGCGAACTTCACGCCGGTGTTTCCCATGGAAAATTGAAATTGGATTGTGGTGGGAAATCCAATGGCGTTGATGACGACTTTTCGTTTACCATTCTCATCCGCCGGATTCAGTTCATCGAGCCGGCGCAAGACCGGATCGGCGGTTTCGGTGAACTCATCGCCAAAGACATAAATGCCCATGCGCATATTTTCGTCTTTCGGATCAAAGAGGGTGCGCATGGCTCGAAAGATTCCAGGCACAGGATTGCTGATGGTGTCGGCGTTATAGCGGCGAAGTGTGCTCTTGATGGCTTGGCGGGTATCGGGACTATCCGGCAGCCAGCCCCCGTTGCGCCCTCCGCCCATCACAAAGCGACCGTCGGCATCGAGGACTTGGATACCTTCGATCGAGGGATACACGTCGAGCACCTCCTCTATTTTCCGAATCGCCACCGCCCAAAGACCACCGGTGTTGGGGTCGCGCATGGAACCGGAGGTGTCGATGACGAACGCGATGTAGTTGCTGCCCACCGGCACGCCGACCGGCAGCGGCTTGACGTCCTTCAACTCCATCTCAGGTTTCTTTTGGCGTGCCGCGATTTCCTTCTTCAAGTCGTCGATATCGACGAGCATGGCCTCTAGGCCTCGTTTCTCTAGCTGTAACTTGCGATCAAGGTCGTCGAGGAGGGCGTGGATCGAGTCGTTGCGGAGGCGAGTGTCGGTGACGAGGGTGGCCACGCGGGCGTTGCTGCGATCGAGGTCTTCTTTGCTGTTTTTAAGTTTCGCGATATCCAGCAGGTGCGCCGCCATGATTGTGCGAAGGGAGGCGAGGGCATCGAGTTTCTCCTTTTCGCGCGAATCAATGCTGAGGACAAAAATCAAAATGACGGCGCCGAAGCCGCAGCAAATGCAGTCGAGAAACGCCAAGCTGAAGATTTGAGTGGGGCGGCGGCGAATCATAAGTCAGGCCACGATTTTGCCGGGCTGATGAGCGCGCCGCGAGTGGCGTTGGCGAGTTCCCAGAAAAGTGCGGGGCCGGCCGGGTCTCCGCTCATTGGAAAAAGAATGGTGCTGATGGGGATGCGGGGCGGAAGTTGTTTGGTAGCGATTTTAAAAAAACGGATGCGTTCGTCCTGCCCGACGTCACCCTCGGAGAGGAAGGAGTCGCTCTTGGTGGGCAGCCCGTCGGTGAACAGGACGATGCTGTCGGGCAGGCGAGCGAGGGAGCGCACCGCGGTGAAGGCTTTCTCCAAATTGGCGCCACCCTTGGGGACGACGGTGTCGAGTTGTTTGACGATCTCGTTGATCGTTTTCTTGTCGCGCGTGCTGAACCACTCGTCGCCACGGTCGGCGAGCACGGGCGTAATCTCGTCATTAAAAAATAAAATTTGAAAACGAGTGTCAGGTCCGAGCGAGGCGATCATCCACTGGAGGGCATGGATGGTGCGCTGCCATTTGGGAGCTTCCCGTTTCCTTTCATCCGAATCTCCCAGCCGTGCGGTGGCGGTATCGATCGTCTCGTCCAGCATCGATCCCGAACAGCGGACGATGAAGACGATGAAATCACCGGTGAGTTTTACGCCGGTGAGGTATTGGCGACGATCGATATTGGGAATGGGCACCGGGGCGAAATCCTCGGTGGGCAGGTTCTTCTTTTCGCCGAGGAGCGTCGCGAGTGCGTCCTTCATCGCGCCGGTCTGTTGCAGCAGGAGCAATAGTTCGCGTTGGCGGCTGCTGAGCTTCAACTGGTCCTGAGTGCTCTTCGCGTTGACGTCGTCCAGTTCGAGCTGGGCTGCCGCCAGGACTTTGGCGAGTCGGTCGATTTCGGCTTGGCTGAGCGCGACGTCGCGCTCCATCGCCTGCGTGCGTTCGCGGAGTTCATTCACGTCCGTTTTGTCCACTTTCATTTTTGAAGCGACCGTGAGCACAAAAACGAGAATGACCGCGCCGAAGCCGCAGCAGATACAATCCAAGAACGCTAGGCTGAATACCTCCGTTTCACGACGTTTCGCGGCGATCGACATGGCGGCGGGTGCGGCGGCGCTAAACGTCTTGCCGGTGGGCTGCGGGGCAATGGGCGAACAACACTTCAGCGGAGACCCCGCCGGTCTTAAGCGAGAGCCGGTCGCCCGTTTCGACCGGGACGCGGGGCGTGACCTCGCCACTGTGGACGATCGTGGGATCGATAAACCAAAGTCGGCCGGCGTCGCGCACCAGCGAAATCAAGCAATCGTCGCCGCAGAAGGATGCGGGGAGGGTTAAGTCGGGCCGCACGTTGGCCGCACCGATGGTGAAACGTGGACCTGAGCCGAGGGCGTGACCCAGCCCCTCGATAATCGCGTGCGTGGGCGCGGGGCGCGACTCCGAGTGGCGGGCTTTCTGGAAACGGAGTTCCCACGCCCGGGTGGTGGTGCGCCGCGTGTCGGAGAGGGGCATCGCGATTTCGACGGCAACATCCGACAAATCACTGGAGACCGCCAGACGGTTCATCCCGATCCGCGCGGCCCCGGCGGCTGCCGCCCCGGCGGGGAGTTGAATCTGACGTGAAAACCCGACGGCCCGCAGTTTGGCTTCAAGACCCGGGACGCTGGCACTCCGAGCGCTCAAGGCGACCGTGCACAGTCCGGGCGCTAACGCGGCCTGAGCCACAAATGATTGCACCCCGTGAACGAGCGTAGTCACAAACGCGTTCGCGTCGCTCGTGAGTTGTTCGTGTTTCGCGAGGAGTTCGTAGTTACGAGTGGCCGTATTGATTTGGTAGCGATGCTCCTGGGCACCACTGACAAGAAAGTTTTTTGTCTGGCGGAAAAAAACTTGTTCGACCCGTCCGTCTTCCAAAATATCGAAGGCGGTGTGGCGCAAGAAGCGATTGCCCATCGTGGCGGTCAGGTGCTTCAGCAAAGGGGCGTATCCAGAATTGGGGAGGTGGAAGAAATTCTTGCGTTCCAAGCGCTCCTCAACGGTGAGGACCGTGAAGTCCGCGCCCTCCAGATGCACGTCGACGACGACGACCGGCAACGTCGGGTTGAAGCTCGGTGCGCGGGGGTCGCACAACGCGGCGCACGCCATATCCACGATCCCGGCGAGCGGGAGCTTGAGCTCGGCCGCCATCCCGAGCAGCAGGCCCACTTTCTCCTCCTCCGCGGCGGCGTCCTTCAAGTAGGAACCCGGCACGGCGAGTACGATTTTTTCGAGCGGACCGGAAGCCGCAATCAAGTGTTTCGTAAACTCGCGCAGGAAAAAAAAGGACAACTCAGAACACGACGGCGCACGCGTCGGAATGTTAAATGAGGCGACGGTATCGTGAGCCAGCTTGGACCAAAACGCGTGGGCCACGCGCCGGGGATGGACGAACCACATGTCTTCAGCGGCGCGCCCGAAGGAAAATTGGCTGCCTTCGTGGTAGGCGAAGCCGGGCCAGTCGGTGGCACCTTTGCTGTCGGCGATTGCCAGTAGCTTGGTGTCGGTGTGATCGCTCGCGGCGGTGAGAAATCCTGCGTCGCAAAGTTCGAGACCAATCGTGGGCATGGGAGCGGAGTGCGGTTACGTTTCCACGCGTGCCTGAGCGTCCTTGGCGGGTACTTTCATGATATCGACGAGATTCTCCCGGCAGTAGTTCTGCGCCTCGATGATGAACGACTCCTGTTGCGACTGCACGATGTGCAACACGAACATGAGAATGATGCAGAGCATCAGACCGACAAACGTTGAATTGAAGGCCAAGCCAAGATTTGCCGTGAGGGCAGAGATGTCGCCCTTGATTGCCTGTTCAGCGAAGGAGAGGGCTTCGCCGATGCCGCGCACCGTGCCGACGAAACCGATCGCGGGGATGGCCCACGCGATGTAGCGGACGAGAGAGAGGGAGGAATCGAGATGGTCGGCGGCGATTTCCGCGCGCTCTTTCACTGCATTGGAAGCGTCCTGAATCGAGGCCGTCGCATGAAAGCGGTGCAACGCGGCGAGTACGCATTCGGGGATGAGCTTCCCTTGCCAATGCGGTTCGTTGTCGAACGTGGTGCGGAGTTCCTTGTAGCGATCAAAGGCGTCCTCGGGAATGATCCGCTCCCCAGGCTGAATCCTCAGAAAATCCTTGGTGAGAAGCTTCTTCTCGCGGTTAATTTGCACCAGTTTGAACCCCAGCGTGATGAGGCCCCAAGTGCAGAAGATGACCTCGAACATCGGTTCCGGGTCTTTGATGACCAAGAACACGGAGCGCTCCTCCGGGCCACCCGAACCGAGCTTCCCACTCTCGGACTTAACTTTGCGCTCGATCATCAACTCGTTCGCCCGCGGCGTAACGACGAAGTGATAAAGTGTGCCAATGCCCAAGGCTGCGATGAGCAGGAAACCTACATTGGGGATGAGGAACTCCAGTGAGAGAATGCCCTTGTTTCGAGAAATCATGATCCTAAAGTTTTCACAGGTTGAAGAGCGAAAGGGGAAGCTACAGATTCAGTCGCGGTTTCTGGGGACAAAGCGGCCAGTCACAGGGTGCGCTTGGGGTGCTCTCTACGAATTCGCATACTCGGTTGAATAAAAAAACGAACACGTATTACTTAGTACGAGTCTATTAGTAAGCAAACGCGTCTTTTCTTTTTTCCCCATGGAAATCGTCCCTGCCACCCGTCCTGTCCTAAACTTAATTTTCGGCTTCGGTACCGCGCTGGCGGTGTTGAGTTGGAGCGGCTGCTCATCCGTCGCGCCGTCCCGCACAGCCACGGGTGCCGGTGCCGGTGCCGTCGTCGGTGGCTTGGGTGGTGCCGTCGTGGGAAACAACAGTAGCCTCGGAACCGGGACGGGCGCTGCGATTGGTGTGGGCGCAGGTGCCCTGATCGGTGGCATCGTCGGAATGGTGCAGGACGCCAAAGACCGGAAGGAGCAGGATCGTCTCGCCCAAGAACGCGCTTATCAGCAAGAGCTGGCCAAGAAGCGCAGTGTGGAGGCGCGCATGAAAGCGGAGAGCGACGAGGAGTTGGCGATCGCTCAGGGTTTTCGCATTTCTGATATCGAGCTGACGGATGCGCAGAAGAAAAAAGAAAACGCCGACGAGCGTCTGAAGAGGCTCCGGGACGAGCGCGCCGGATATCTGGCCAAGAAAAAGGCGCTCGATGACGCTCACGAGAAGACGCTTCAAGCCGAAGCGGCCATCGCTAGCTTGGAGGAGGAGTTGGCGCGCCTCAAGAGTGACGTGCCTGTGACGAAATCAACGGCTGCTGAAGGGATCATTGCACCTGCGCCGGCGCTGCCCGGCAACGCGCCGACGGGTTCGGCGGTGAAACCGAATTTGTGATCCGGGACGTGCGCTCAGAGGTCATCCTCGAGCTCAGCCGCCAGTCCTCCGGGGAACTCGGCCGGGCCAGCGCACGCGAGGGGCTTCGGCCCGCCGTGATCATCGAGCGTGCCATAACGCCCGCCCGCTTCGCGATCTGCCAGATAGGCTGACCGGTGAGCACGGTGCTGCGTGAGGGCGAGCTCGACGAGCGGGCGCAAAACGCATCGGTGAACTGCACGCACGCCCTCGCGATGCTCGATGCGAGCAAGCGCGGGCATAGCGCCGGTGTGCGGACGCTCCTCGCGCAGGGAAAAGGGGCAGCGAAAGAAGTGAAGGGGTGGGGCAACCGAACGCCGGGCGACCGCATGAAGCCCTTTTTGCCGCAGCT
>Ga0138284_1216332_pt1 | contig 9706 bp, 10 predicted proteins | sample S_130206_E_mt_FD_106899 | JGI IMG/M metagenome (GOLD analysis project Ga0138284, IMG submission 106899) | Freshwater microbial communities from Lake Simoncouche, Canada - S_130206_E_mt (Metagenome Metatranscriptome) | ecosystem: Environmental > Aquatic > Freshwater > Lake | place: Canada: Quebec... | reverse complement strand
TGAAGTCGGACCACTCGAACGGCGAGACGCGTCCCCCGAACGACGGCGTGTAGGGCGCATCCTCGAGCAGGTTGGTGGACGCCTGGCGCGAGGCCGAGAGCGAGTACGTTGCCCGCTGGCGGAACGCGCGGCTCACCTGCTGATCGAACGTGACGCCGCCGACGACGTCGTGGTGTTCGTAGGACGCGTCGAGGTCGGGCCGGCCGTACGCCGTCTGCCCGGGCGTGCCGCTCGTGCCCAGTTCGGCCCGCATGACGCCGCGCAGCGTGGCGCGCGCGCCGAGCGTCGTCCCGACGTTCGCCGAGGCCGTGGTGTTGTCGAAGCCACTGTTCGGGACGCGGTTGTCGGTGGAGAAGCGGGCGGCGCCGACCGAGTAGTCGAGGCGTCCGGCTGCACCGGCCGCAGAGACCGAGGCGTGCGTCGTGCCGTAGCTGCCACCGTCGAGCTGTGCCGTGACCGACGGTGCGGTTGTCGCGCGCCCCGCACCGCGCACGGTGAAGAGTTGGACGACGCTCGACATCGCGTCCGAGCCGAACAGCGCCGAGTTGGCGCCGCGGACGATCTCGAGCCGCTCGACGTTCTCGGTCGTCAGCGTGTTGAAGTTGAAGGTGCCGCCCGGTTCGTTCACCGGGATGCCGTCGACCAGCACCGTGTTGTAGTTGCTCTCGCCACCGCGGACGAAGAGCCCGGTGACGCCGCCGGGACCGCCCGTCTGGATGATCGCCGCGCCGGGCGTGCTGCGCAGCAGGTCGCTGACGCGCGGCGACTGGCGTCGCGCGATGTCGTCGGCGGTGAAGGTGGTGGTGGCGACGCCGACCTGACCAGCGGGCACGCCGGTCCGTGTCGCGGTGACGATGACGGTTTCCTGGATCGGAGCGACGGCCAGCGCGACACGCAGGTCACCGGTGGCGCAGGGGATCGAGGCGGTCTTGAACCCGGTGAGCGACGCTTCGACGCGGCATCCGGCCACTGCGGTCAGGCTGAACCGGCCGGTGTCGTCGGTGAAGCCGTCCGCACCAGCAACGGCCACGGCAGTGGCGGCGTCCAAGCCGGGCAGCACGCGAACGCGAGCCCGCGGCAGCGGACGGCCGTCCTGGTCGACGACGGTGCCGCCTACGAGGTCTCGACCGTCGGCAGCGATGAGTGGGAGCGGCGTCGAGGCGGACGCCAGGCTGAAGAAGAAGACAGCAGTACGGAGACGGCGGGGCATAGCCCGTCCGCCGGGACGAAGAGATAGCATCACTGGTCCTTTCGGCGTCTCACGCGCCGAAAAAAGACGGCCCCCGGGTGGCAGGTTTCCTGACTTGCGGTTGAACGCGGCACTCCACGTCTTCCCAGGCGGCAGGAGCCGCCCAGTGACATCGTGCTGGAGTGTCGCTGGCCGCTTACAGTGGCGGGACCGTGTGGGAATTGCACCCACTTCGCGTGGCCGCCGGGGCGAGCGTCAAGTTAAGGCCTGACGATAACACAAGCGCACTGGGTTGCCTCGATGACGATTTTTTGCGTAACATACCCTGTTCGTTACGGGGCATTCCACAAGTCACGAGGAGAGCATGAGCAAGAGTTCGACCGTCACGGTCCGCGAGAAGCCCGTCGAGCATGTGGCTTCGGCGACTGTCGGCGGCCTCACCATTCACGGTGAGACCATCATCGTGGAGACCGACCAGCGCATCGAGCTCGTCGATCTCACGAACCGCGTCATGGAATTCGCGCGTCGCTTCGACATCCGTGAGGGGCTCATCTCCCTCTGGTCGATGCACACGACGTGTGCGCTGTTCATCAACGAATTCCAGACCGCCCTGCTCTCCGACATGAAGCGCTTCCTCGAAGAGATGGTCGCGCGTGACGCCGAGTGGATGCACAACGATCCGGATCACTCGGATTGCGATCGCGCCAACGCCGACTCGCACCTGCGTGCCCTCCTGCTCGGCCACAACCTCACGCTGCAGGTCAGCGGCGGCGAAGTGGTGCTGGGCCAGTGGCAGCGGATTCTCATGGCGGAGCTCGACGGCCCGCGTGCCCGCTCGCTGAGAATCCAGATCTTCGGCGTCAACAACAGCTAAATCGTGTCGACACGGCGGCGGAGTGGCGGTTCGCCGCTCCGCGCCGGTCGCTCCACTGATGCTTTCCCGCCTTCGCACCGCAGGCCTGGTTGATATCGCCGAGAAGCTCGACGCCGCTGTGCGTCTCGACTTCGAGGACGGCGTCCGTCTGTTCGACGCGCCGGACCTGCTCACCGTCGGCTGGCTCGCCAACCGCGAGCGCGAACGGCGCCACGCCGGACGTACCTACTACAACTACAACATCCGCCTCGAAGCGACGAACGTCTGCGTGGCGAGCTGCCTGTTCTGCTCGTTTGCGCGGCTGAAGCCGGGCGATGCCGGCGCCTACACCCTCACGCTCGAGGAAGTGTGGGCGAAGCTGGAGGCGCGCGCGCACCAGCCGCTCACCGAGGTGCACGTCGTCAACGGCCTGCATCCCGACCTGCCGTTTTCCTACTACACGGAGCTTTTGCGCGGCTTCAAGCGCATCCGTCCCGGCATCCACCTGAAGTGCTTCACGGCGGTGGAGATTGCCTTCTTTGCCGACCTGTACGGCAAGACCGATGAGCAGGTCCTGGTGGAGCTGAAGGAGGCCGGGCTCGACTCGTTGCCTGGCGGCGGCGCCGAGGTGTTCGCCACCCGCGTACGCACCAAGCTCGCGGCCGACAAGTGTGACGCCGACCGCTACCTCTCGATTCACCGCACGGCCCACGCGCTGGGGATGCGCACCAACGTCACGATGCTCTACGGACACATCGAGACGCACGAAGAGCGCGTCGATCACATGCTGCGCATCCGCCAACTGCAGGACGAGACCGGCGGCGTGCAGGCGTTCATCCCGCTGGCGTTCCACCCTGATAACAACCAGATGCGCAAGCTGCCGGCGCCGACCGCCACCGACTCGCTGCGCGTGCATGCGGTCGGACGGCTGATGCTCGACAACGTCCCGCACATCAAGGCCTACTGGATTGCGACGGGTGTCGACGTGGCGCAGACGGCGTTGTGGTTCGGCGTGGACGATCTCGACGGCACGGTGCAGGAAGAAACCATCTACCACATGGCCGGGTCGAAGACGCCCACTGCCATGACGCCCCGCCAGCTCGAGCGACTCATCGTCGCCGCCGGCCGCGAACCGCTCGAACGCGACACGCTCTACAACGTCATCCGTTCAGCCGCCGTCGCCAGCTGACGTCGTGTCCACCTTCAGGTGGACCCAGGTCCCTTCACGGTCCGGCTGAAGCCGGACACTACGCCTGCGGCACCATTCAATCCGCAATTTGCAATTTCCGATCTGCAATACTGACAACGTGACCCTCATCCCCCTCCTCACCGACTACGAGAAGAGCCACCTCACCGAGCGGCAACCGCTGCCGGAGCGGTACGTCGGCCTTGGAGACGAGGAGATGGATCGCCGCATCGCCGCGGCCAAATCCGCGCTCGGATCGCGGCTGGTGATCCTCGGTCATCACTATCAGCGCGACGAGGTCATTCGCTTCGCCGACTACGTCGGCGATTCGTACAAGCTGTCGCAGCGGGTGGCGACGCATCCCGACGCCGAGTTCATCGTGTTCTGCGGCGTGCACTTCATGGCCGAGAGCGCCGACGTGCTGAGCGCACCGCACCAGCAGGTGATGCTTCCCGACCTCGCCGCCGGTTGCTCGATGGCCGACATGGCCGAACCCGAGCAACTCGAGACGTGCTGGGACGAACTGCGGGAGATGCTCGGAGGTCGGGACGGCCTGGACGGCGATGCGGGCGTAGTGTCCGGCTTTAGCCGGACCTCGGTTATTCCCGTCACGTACATCAACTCCTCGGCGGCCATCAAGGCGTTCGTCGGTGAACACGGGGGCGTCGTCTGCACTTCGTCGAACGCCGCCGCCACGCTGACGTGGGCCTGGGAGCGCGGCGAGAAGATCGTCTTTCTGCCCGACCAGCACCTGGGGCGCAACACGGCCTACAAGATGGGCGTGCCGCTCGACCAGATGGTGGTGTGGGATCCGAACGAGCCCTGGGGTGGTCTTACTCCGGAGGCGGTGCGCGCCGCGCGCATCATCCTGTGGCAGGGGCACTGTTCGGTGCATGTCCGCTTCACGGTTCGGCAGATCGAGCAGTTGCGGGTACAGCACCCTGGCCTCCGCGTCATCGTCCACCCCGAGGTGCCGTGGGACGTGGTGCAGGCGGCCGACGATGCCGGGTCGACGGAATACATCATCGGGCAGGTGAAGGGCAGCCCTCCCGGTTCGGTGTGGGCGGTGGGCACCGAGGTGCACCTCGTGAACCGGCTCGCCCACGAGGTGGCGCCGGATCGCATCGTGCACTCTCTCGACCAGTTCGGCTGTCTCTGCTCGACGATGTTCCGCGTCTCACCGAACCATCTACTCTGGCTGCTCGAGGGGTTGCTCGCCGGTGAGGTCCACAACCGCATCGTGGTGCCCGACTCGCAGAAGCACTGGAACAAGGTGGCGCTCGACCGGATGCTGAGCATCAGCTGAGTGCCACATACGACGCATGTCTGGTTACCATTTCGTTTTCGCCTGAGACCCGTTTAGGAGGATCGCCCGATGGCTCATTCACTTCCGCCGCTCCCGTATGCCTTCAACGCCCTCGAGCCGCACATTGATGCGCGCACGATGGAAATTCACCACGGCAAGCACCACCAGGCTTACGTGACCAACCTCAATGCCGCGCTCGACAAGCACCCCGAGCTGCATGCGCAGTCGATCGAGGAGCTGCTGAAGGGCATCGCCTCGGTGCCAGACGACATCCGTCAGGCCGTCATCAACAACGGCGGCGGTCACCTGAACCACTCGATGTTCTGGGAGATCATGGCGCCGAACGCCGGCGGCGCGCCGACCGGCGCCATCGCCGACGCCATTACCAGCTCGTTCGGCGGGTTCGACACGCTGAAGGACGAAGTGAAGAAGGCGGCGATTGGCCGCTTCGGCAGCGGCTGGGCGTGGGTCATCGACAACGGCGGCACGCTGGTGGTCGAGAGCACGGCCAATCAGGACAGCCCGCTGATGAGCGGCAAGAAGGTCGTGTTCGGCATCGACGTGTGGGAACACGCCTATTACCTGCACTACCAGAACCGCCGCCCCGACTACATCGGCGCCTGGTGGAACGTCATCAACTGGGCCGAGATCAACAAGCGACTGGGCTAGACCCGGGCGCTTGGCGGGTGTCGTGTCCGCCTTCAGGCGGACCGTTGGATGGTCCGGCTGAAGCCGGACACTACGTACGACTTCCGGCGGCCGCGCAGACGAAGTAGACTTGAATGGTTGTGGACTGCACTGCGGTCCGGACCCTGTGCAATGCCAGACTGCGAACCGCGTCAGGACCGGAAGGTAGCAGCGCTCAGCAGACCCTGCCATGTGCCGCAGGTCATCCGGGCCGCAGTCCAGTCCACAACCCTCTTCCCACCAGCAGTCCGCAATCAGCAATTCGCATTTAACGATTAGCATTTCCCTGATGTCTCACCAGGTCATCGCGCGAAAGTGGCGGCCGCAGCGTTTCGACGATGTCGTCGGACAGCAGGCGGTGACGCGCACGCTCCGCAACGCCATCTCGAACAACCGGCTCGTGGCGCAAGCGTTCGTCTTCGCCGGGCCGCGCGGTGTCGGCAAGACCACCACGGCTCGCATCCTGGCCAAGGCGCTGAACTGCGAGCGTAGCGACGGCCCGACGCCGGAGCCGTGCGGGGAATGCGATGCCTGCCGCGAGATTGCGGACGGCCGCGACATCGACGTCCTCGAGATCGACGCCGCGACGCACACGGGCGTCGACAACATCCGCGAGGTCATCATCGAGGGCCTCTCGATCATGCCGGTGCGCGATCGCAAGAAGGTCTTCATCATCGACGAAGTGCACCAGCTCTCGTCCTCGTCCTTCAACGCGCTGTTGAAGTCGGTGGAGGAGCCACCCGCACACGTCGTCTTCATGATGGCGACGACGGAACTCGACAAGATCCCGGAAACCATCCTGTCGCGCTCGCAGGTCTACGAGTTCCGGATGATCAGCACCAAGGCGATCGCCGAACAGCTCCAGAAGATCACCGACGCCGAAGGCATCACCGTCACCAGCGAGGCGCTCCAGTTGATTGCGCGCGATGCCGACGGCAGCATGCGCGACGCGCAGAGCAAGCTCGATCAGGTGATTGCGTTCACCGGCAACACCATCACCACGGAAGACGTCGGCACGGTGCTCGGCCTGGTTGGCCGCGACCTGCTCTTCGGCACGCTGCAGGCAGTGGCCGAGGAAGATGCGGTGCAGGCGTTCGTGCTGGCCGGCCGCGCCGTCGAAATGGGCTACGACCTGCGGCTCGTCTGCCGCGAGTTGGCCCGCGTCGTGCGCGACCTGCTGGTGCTGTCGGTTGACCCCTCCCGCGCGAGCGACCCCGAGATTGCCGGCGAGGGTGAACGCGAGCGTCTGCTCGAACTCGCCGGGTGCTTCTCGCGCGAGGATCTGCTCCGCTCGTTCGACCTGCTCACGCGCGCCGAGAACGACATCCGCACGGCTGCGCAGCCGCGCTACCACCTCGAGATGGCGCTGCTGCGCTGGATCCATCAGCGCAAGCTGGTCCCTATCGAAGAACTACTGCAGCAGGCCGGTTCCGGTCAGCCCGTGTCGCGGCCCTCGATCGCCGCGCCTGTGCGTCAGGCGCCGACGCCCGCGCCATCGCGCGTCGTGCCACCCGCACCCGCACGTCCGTCGATCGGGGCGGTGAGCGGCCGGGCGGAAAGCACGCCACTGCGCCCGCAGGCGCCAGCGGCGCGCGTGGCCGCACCCGACGAACTGACGCCACTGCCAGGCGCCGGCGGCCTCGGCGGTTTGGCGCTGAAAGATGCCGTGCTGAACGAGGCGCGCGCGTCGCACAAGATGCTCTACAACACCCTGCTGGTGCAGGCGCAGAAGATGGAAGTGCTCGGCGATCGCCTGGTGCTCACCTTCGCCGCGTCGTTCAACTACCGGGTGCCGTTCGAGAAATACAAGGGGACCATCGCCAGCCTCGCGTCGAAGCTGGCCGGCCGCAACATCGGTCTCGACGTGGATGCCACCGGTGCGGACGCGCCGGCGGAGGAGCCGGCGCAGGGGCGCGGGCGGCCACCGGTCGACGCTGGCAAGCAGGCCGCCTTGAAGGAGCAGGCGCTCGCCGACACCGGCGTGCAGGCGCTGCTCGAGGTGTTCCCAGCGGAGATCCGCGACGTCGAGGAAATGTAGGGGGAGATGATGAACGTCCAGCAGATGCAGCAGATGATGAAGCAAGCCCAGCAAATGCAGGAGCGCCTGCAGCAGCAGATGGGTGAGATCCGCGTCGAGGGTGGTGCTGGCGGCGGCATGATTACGGTGGTGATGAACGGCGCCAAGCAGGTGCAGTCCATCACGATCGACCCCGAAGTCGTCTCGAAGGACGACGTCGAGATGCTGCAGGACCTGATCGTGGCGGCCATCAACGACGCGCAGCGCAAGGCTGACGACGAGATGAAGCAGAAGACCGCCGGCATGCTGCCGCCCGGCTTCAACTTCTAACGAGACATGTCTTTCCCCGAGCCACTCACGCGCCTCATCGAGGAACTGCAGCGCCTGCCAGGCGTCGGCCCCAAGAGCGCGCAGCGTCTCGCTTTCCACATGCTGAAGGCGCCGCGTGAGCATGCCGACCGGCTGGCCACGGCGATCCGCAATCTGAAGGAACGGGTCACCTACTGTTCCACGTGCAGCAACATCACCGATGTCGATCCGTGTCAGTACTGCAGCAATCCCGAGCGCGATCATCACGTCATCTGCGTCGTCGAGGAACCGCAGAACGTATCGGGCATTGAGAAGACCGGCGACTTCCGCGGGGTCTATCACGTCCTGATGGGCGCCATCTCGCCGCTACAGGGCATCGGTCCCGACGAGCTGACGATCAAGGGACTGCTGGCCCGCATCGCCGGCGGCGACGTCACCGAGGTCATCCTCGCCACCAACCCCAATGTGGAAGGCGAGACCACGGCGCTCTACCTGGCGCGTCTGCTGAAGCCGTTTGGCATGAAGGTGACACGCATCGCCGTCGGCGTGCCGGTCGGCAGCGACCTCGAGTACGCCGACCAGTGGACCATGCACAAGTCGCTCGAAGGCCGGCGCGAGGTCTGAGGTGATGCTGCCGCACGGATACGAGCAGCCCGCGGCCATCCTGCTCCTGCTGGGAGGAGTGCTGGCCTGCTTCGCCGGTCATCGCCTCTTTCGCATCGTCCTCGGTATCTACGGCTTCATCATCGGTGCGATGGTGGCGAGCTCCATCGTCGGCGTCAACAGTCCCACGGGCATGCTGGTGGCCGCCGGCCTCGGTGGTCTGCTCGGATCCGTGGTGATGGTGTTCGCCTGGTTCGTCGGCGTGTCGCTGGTGGGCGCCGGCATCGGCGTCCTCCTTGCCCACCTGACCTGGACGCAGGTCGCCTCGGGCGAGCCGCCTGCGATGGCGATCATTGCCGTCGCGGTGGCCGGGGCCATCGGTGCGATGTTCATCCAGAAGTACGTCATCGTCGTGGGCACGGCGTTCGCCGGTGCCTGGACGATCCTGCTGTCGGCGTCGAGCTGGATGGCACAGGCGGAACCCGGACTCACCCGCGGTGTGTCGGACACCGAGGTGTGGATCTTCTATCCGACCACCGCGTCAGGGCCGCGCTGGATGCCGATTGCCTGGGTCGGCCTCGGCCTGCTCGGTGCAGCGATGCAGCTGTCGATGACACGCGGCAAGAAGAAGCGCTGACGCAATCTGCAATCTGATATCTACAATCTGCAATTCTTTGGAGGAGCGCATGGCAACGTTTGAACGGCACGTCGATGTGAAGTGGCAGGGCGGTTTGATGGACGGCAAGGGCGAGGCAAAGGCGGGAACTGGCGCGTTCACGCTGCCGGTCACCTTCCCGTCGCGTATCCAGGATCCGGAAGGGCGCACGAGCCCCGAGGAATTGATGGCGGCGGCGCATGCCGCGTGCTACGCGATGGCACTGAACGCCACGCTGGGTGCGAAGCATGCGGCGGCCGAGCGGACCGACGTGACGGCGACGATCTCCGCCGACCTCGGTACCGGCATCAAGATTCACAGTTCGCACCTCGCCGTCACGGTGTACGGCCTGACGGGGCTCGACGCGTCGCAGTTCGCAGCGGTGGCCGCCGAGGCCGAGCAGGCCTGCCCGGTCAGCAACGCCTACCGCGGTTCGATGACGATCACGCTCGACGCAAAGGTCGGCTGACGCCGTGCTGCTGCCGCGGGAACACGGAGCGTACGGCCAGTTCCTGTTCCCTCTGCAGTCCGCCCTGCTGATTGGACGGCCGGCGCTGGGCGCCTACCTGCTCGGTGCGGCCGCCGTCGCGGCGTTCCTCGCGCACGAATCGCTGCTGGTGGTGCTGGGGCCGCGGGGCGCCAGGGCTCTTCACGAGCAGGGCGGCGACGCCCGCCGGTCGCTGGCGCTGCTCGTGGGCGCCGCCGTGGTGAAGCACCGTGAGCGCAGCACCATTGGCGAAATACTGGCGGCGGTGGCGCTGGCGTCGGTGTCCCTTCCTGTGGCGCTCGCCGGTCATGCCACGCGCAAGAGAATGCATCGCGAGAAGCGTGGACTAGTGCAGGATAAAGGATAGAAAAAGGGCGAAGAAAAAGGAAGGTTGACGGAAAAGGATAAGAGGAC
>Ga0138284_1037617_pt1 | contig 9721 bp, 10 predicted proteins | sample S_130206_E_mt_FD_106899 | JGI IMG/M metagenome (GOLD analysis project Ga0138284, IMG submission 106899) | Freshwater microbial communities from Lake Simoncouche, Canada - S_130206_E_mt (Metagenome Metatranscriptome) | ecosystem: Environmental > Aquatic > Freshwater > Lake | place: Canada: Quebec... | reverse complement strand
GGCGGTGTGTGTCAGGTCGACGATGCCGAGCCCGGCGAGAAATTCAACGCCGGTGTAGCCGCCGAAGGCGATGAAGCCCCAGAACACGAACGCGTGGGCGACGCCGGCCCACGGACGGTCGATAATGGTGCGGCGCTGCGCGACGACGTCGGTGAAAAAGCGCGTGAGGCGCGCGCCGGTCTCATCGGTGGAGAAGGTGTTTGGCGCCGAGAGGATCAGCCGGACGCGCGTCGCCACCTGTGCCGCGAACGCACCGACAAACCCGAGCACGAGCAGCCAGAGCAGCAGCGTCTCCATCAGAGCCGCTCAGCTCTTGAGCGCGGCGATGAGCGCCGGCACCACCTCGAAGAGGTCGCCGACGATGCCGTAGTCGGCCACCTCGAAGATCGGCGCATCCGGGTCCTTGTTGATGGCGACAATGGTGCTCGAGCCCTTCATGCCGACCAGATGCTGGATGGCGCCGGAGATGCCGAGCGCGAGGTACAGCTTCGGCGCGACGGTCTGCCCCGAGCTGCCGACCTGGCGTTCCATCGGCAGCCAGCCGGCGTCGCAGATAGGACGCGACGCGGCGAGCTCGGCGCCGAGCGCGTCGGCGAGCTCCTTCGCCAGCGCGATGTTTGCTTTTTCTTTGATGCCGCGGCCCACCGAGACGATCCGTTCCGCCTGCGACAGGTCGACCGCCTGACGCGCCTCCTGCAACGGCGCCTCCGGCTTCTGGCGAATGGCGGTGGTGTCCACCGCCACGGCGAGCGCGCGCACCGGCGCCGCAGCCACGCCGCGAGCTGCCGCGTCTGGGCGATACGCGCCAACCTGGAAGGTAATGAGGTGCGGCGTCGGCCCTTGCGGCGCCACGTCGGCCGTCAGCTTCCCCTGGAACATCGGCCGAACGAACAGCGCCCGGCCGCGGTCGGCCTTCACCGCGGTGACGTCGGTGATGATGGCGCGGTCGAGCCGCGCCGCGAGCTTCGGTGCGAAGTCGCGGGTCTGGTAGGTATGCGGCAGCACGATGGTCGACGGCGCCAGCTCGGTGATGGCGGCGTGCAGCGCGGCGGTGTAGCCGTCAGCGGTATACGCCGCGAGGGCCGGGGAGGCCAGCGTCACGACCTCGGCCACGGCTGCCGTAGCCAGCTCATTCGCGACGTCGAACAGGGCGTCGCCGGGGATGGCGACGACGACGGGCAGGTGCGACGCGGCGGCAATCTGCTGGGCGCCGGCGATCGCTTCCCACGAGGCGCGATTCAGGCGTCCGTCGCGCTGCTCGGCAATGACGAAAATCATTGGCGTCTCCTCAAATCACGCGCGCGTCATCGCGCAGACGGGCGACCAGCGCCTTCGCGGCCTCGGCGGGGGTTCCGTCGATGAGCTGCGTCTTCTGCGACTTCGCCGGGACGTAGAGGCTGACGATCTGCTGGTGCGGCGTCACGGGTGCGGAAGGCGCGGAGGTGCGAATCTCCTTCTTCTTCGCCGCCATGATCCCCTTGAGCGTCGCGTAGCGCAGTTGGTTGATACCGCTCTGGATGGTGAGCACGGCTGGCGTTGGCAGCGTCACCCACTGGAACCAGCCGCCTTCGAGCTCGCGCTTCACGCGCAACTGGCCCGGCCCCGAGCCTGTCGAGGGGGCCTGCACTTCCATGACGATCGTGGCGTGGCTGAAGCCGAGCGTCTCGGCGAGGATGACGCCGGTCTGGGCAAAACCCTGATCGTCGGACTGCAACCCGGTGAGCACCAGGTCGAACGCTTCGTCCTGCATCGCCCCGGCAAGGGCGCCGGCCACGACGAACGCGTCACACGAAGCCAGCCCATCGTCCTGCACGTGGAGGGCGCGGTCGGCACCGCGGGCGAGCGCCTCGCGCAGCACCTGCGCCACACGCGCAGGTCCGGCGGAACAGACGACCACCTCGCCGCCGAGCCTCTCCTTCAGACGCAGCGCTTCCTCGAGCGCGTAGGCGTCCGGTTCGTTCATCTCGTAGGTGGCGTCCTGCTCACGGATCCAGGTGCGGTCGTCCGTGAGCTTCGGCTGCCAGTCGCGGGTCGGAACCTGCTTGATGCAGACAGCGATTTTCATTGCTGATCTCTAATTGCGAAACGCGAATTGAAAGACCCAATGTCCAGCCAGCGATCGGTGGTGGCACCGCGCGGCCAGTGCATGTCCAATCAGCCCTCAGCAATCGCCGATCAGCAATGACTATTCGTCGTACTTCTTGAACAGCAGGGATGCGTTCGTGCCGCCGAAGCCGAACGAGTTCGACAGCGCGTAGCGAATGGGCATCGGACGCGCGACGTGCGGCACGTAGTCGAGGTCGCACTCCTCGTCCTTGTTCTCGAGGTTGATCGTGGGCGGCGCCACCTGGTGGAACACCGAGAGGGCGGTGATGCCGGCCTCAAGCCCGCCGGCGCCGCCAAGCAGATGCCCGGTCATCGACTTGGTCGACGACACGGCCAACTTCTGGGCATGGTCGCCGAAGCAGCGTTTGATGGCGAGCGTCTCGAGCTTGTCATTGAACGGCGTCGAGGTGCCGTGCGCGTTGATGTAGTCGACTTCGTCGGGGCGGATGCCGGCCTTGCGAACCGCCATCGCCATCGCCCGGCGGCCGCCATCGCCGTCTTCGGACGGCGCCGTGATGTGGAACGCATCGCCGGAGAGGCCATAGCCGACGATCTCGGCATAGATTGGTGCGCCGCGACGCCGAGCGTGCTCGAGTTCCTCGAGGACGACCACGCCCGCACCTTCACCGATGATGAAGCCGTCGCGCTCCTTGTCGAACGGGCGGCAGGCGCTGCCCGGATCGTCGTTGCGCGTGGAGAGCGCCCGCAGCGCGGCGAACCCGCCGACGCTCATCGGCGTGATGGCCGCTTCCGAGCCGCCGGCGATCATCGCGAGCGCGTCGCCGCGCCGGATGATCTCGAACGACTCGCCGACCGCGTGGGCGGACGCGGTGCAGGCGGTGCAGGTGGCCAGGTTCGGGCCCTTGGCCCCGAACCGGATCGACACCTGCCCCGCGGCCAGGTTGATGATGGCCGAGGGAATGAAGAAGGGCGACATCTTGCGAGGTCCACCCTCGAGCAGGGCAATATGCTCCCGCTCAATCGTGCTGAAGCCGCCGATCCCCGAGCCGATGAACGCACCAACTTCCTCGGCGTTCTGGTCAGTGATCTGCAGCTTCGCATCGTCCATCGCGAACTGCGATGCCGCGATGGCGAACTGGATGAAGAGGTCCATCTTCTTGACCTCTTTTTTCTCGACCCAGTTGAGCGGGTCGAAGCCCTGGACCTCCGCGGCAATTTGCGCCGCGTAGCCCGTGACGTCGAACTTGGTAATTCGCGACACACCGGACTTGCCCGCCAGCAGGTTCTTCCAGTTGGCGTCGGTCCCGATGCCGAGCGACGACACCAGGCCAATGCCCGTGACCACGACTCGCCGATTACTCACGATTCTCCTATGAGGTGCAGTTGCCGTTGACGCGCAGGCGAGTGCCTGCGGGACGACTACTTCTTCTTGCTGTGCGACTCGATGTATTCGACGGCTTCCTTCACGCGGGTGATCTTCTCCGCGTCTTCATCCGGAATCTCGATCCCGAACTCTTCCTCGAATGCCATCACCAGTTCGACCGTGTCGAGCGAGTCCGCGCCCAGATCGTCGACGAACGACGCATCCGGAGTCACTTCTTCTTCGTCCACACCCAACTGCTCAACGATGATGCTCTTAACCTTATCGGCGACCGCCATTCAATTCCTCCTGTCGAAACCACACGTCACTTGGCCATCTGGCCAGTTGTTCACACGCTGAACTACATGTACATGCCGCCGTTGACGGCAAGAACCTGTCCTGTAATATACGCTGCCTCGTCCGATGCAAGGAAGCAGGCAGCCGACGCGATGTCGTCGACGCTGCCGAGACGCCCGAGCGGAATCTGCGTGCTCCAGTCGACCTGAGCCTTCGCGCCGATCGCCCGCGTCATGTCGGTGTCGATCATGCCAGGCGCGATCACGTTGGCCGTGATGCCGCGCGACGCGACTTCCCGCGCCAGCGCCTTCACGAAGCCGATCAACCCGGCCTTCGACGCGGCGTAGTTCGTCTGCCCGGCATTTCCCATCTGGCCCACCACCGAACTGACGGCGATGATGCGGCCGCCGCGCTGCTTCAGCATCGGTCGCATGGCGGCCTGCGTCAGCGTGAACGTGGCGGTGAGATTCGTGGCGATGACGGCGTCCCAGTCCTCGCGCTTCATGCGCATCAGGAGCTGGTCGCGGGTGATGCCGGCGTTGCTGATGAGAATGTCGAGGCGCCCGTGCTTCGCGACGATCGACGCGGGGAGCGCCTCGAGGGCGGCAGAGTCGGTCACGTCGACCGACACCGCCTCGGCGCGCCCGCCGGCCTCGGTGATCGCAGCCACGGTGGCGGCGGCGTTGTCGCCGCGGGCAGCGGCCAGGACGACGGCGCCCTGCTTCGCGAGGTTCAGCGCCATCGCGCGGCCGATGCCGCGGGATGCGCCGGTAATGAGGGCAACCTTACCGGTGAGTTCGAACATGTCAGGACCGCAAAGCCTCGAGTCCGGCCAGGTCGTCGGGCGTGCCGAAGCTCGCCACGGTTGCCTCGCGATGAATCTTGCGCACGAGCCCGCTCAGCACGGTGCCGGGCCCAACCTCAACATACGTGGTGACGCCTTCCGACGCAAGACGACGCACCACGTCTTCCCAGCGCACCGGGGACGACACCTGCGCCACCAGCGCCTCGATGGCCTCGGCGGCAGTACGCTTGGGTTCCGCGTCGACGTTAGCCACGATCGGCACGCGCGGGTCGGCCGTTCGGAGCGCGCGCAGTTCGGGCGCCAGACGCGCTTCCGCCGGCTTCATCAGCGCGCAGTGGAAGGGGGCGCTCACCGACAGCGGAATGACCCGCTTCGCGCCCAGCGCCTTCGCACGTTCGCCGGCGCGGGCCACCGCGGCCGTAGACCCCGCAATCACCACCTGACCGGCACCGTTCATGTTCGCCGGGCTGACAATGTCGCCCTGCGCGGCCTCTGCGCACGCCTGCGCCACCAGCACGGCGTCGAGCCCGAGGACTGCCGCCATGGCGCCGGTGCCCACCGGCACCGCCTCCTGCATGTAGCGACCGCGGCGGCGCACGATACGCAGCGCATCGCCGAAGTCGAACGTGCCGACGGCGACGTTGGCGGAATACTCGCCGAGACTGTGCCCGGCGACGAACGAGGGTTGGAGTCCGAGCGAGGCGGCCAGACGATAGGCCGCCACACTGACCGCCAGGATGGCCGGCTGCGTGTTCTCGGTCAGCGTGAGCTGGTCCTCGGGCCCCTCGAAGCAGAGGCGGCTGAGCGATTCGCCGAGGGCGGCGTCGGCCTCCTCGAACGTCTCACGGCAGATAGGATGGGCGGCGGCCAATGCCTTGCCCATGCCGACCTTCTGCGAACCCTGTCCTGGAAAGATGAATGCGATCACTGGTGTGGTACCGCGACGACGGCGATCTCGCGCTCGACGCGCTGAATGAACTGACCCGAGGCAAACCGGTATGCCATCGCGACTGCGTTGCGCACGGCCTTCGCGCTCGACCGTCCGTGTCCGACAATGGTGATGCCCGCCACTCCGAGGAGCGGCGCGCCCCCGTACTCTGAGTAGTCGACACGGCGCTTGAAATGCCGCATCGCCCGTTGCGTGAGGAGCGACCCCACGCGCATCGTAATCGTGCTGGAGAGTTCCTCCCGCAGCAGGCTCTCGATGGTCTCCACCAGTCCCTCGCTGATCTTCAGCGCGACGTTCCCGGTGAACCCGTCACAGACAATCACGTCGGCGTCGCCGCTGTAGACGTCGCGCGCCTCGATGTTGCCGATGAAATTGACGGCCGTACCGCCCTTCAGCAGGCGGTGCGCCTCCCGCGTCAGGTCGTTGCCCTTGGTGGCTTCCTCGCCGATGGACAGCAGGCCCACCCGCGGTTCGTCCATGCCGAAGGCGACGCGCGCATAGACGCTGCCCATCACCGCGAACTGCAGCAGGTGAGCGGGACGGCACTCGACGCTGGCCCCGACGTCGAGCAGGATCGCCGGGCGACCCTTCGTCGGGATGGTGGCGGCCAGCGCCGGACGATCCACGCCGGCAATCATGCCGAATGATCCGTACGCGGCCATCACCGTCGCACCGGTGTGCCCCGCGCTGAAGAGCGCGGCGGCCTCACCACGAGCCACGAGATCGGCTGCAACCTTGATGGAGGCGTTCGGCTTGCGCCGGAGGGCGGCGGATGGCGACTCGACCATGTCGATCACCGCTCCGGCTTCCACGAAGCGCACCTTCGACGCCTCGATCCCAATGGCGTGCCGTTCGACCTGCGCTTCGAGTCGCGAAACCGGTCCGACGAGCACAACCCCGAGATCGAGATGGCGAGCGGCGGCCAGGGCACCGTCGACGACGAGCCCCGGCGCCGTGTCGCCACCCATGGCGTCAACGGCGATCCAGATCATCGGGCAGGAAGTCTACTCCTCGGGAACGGCTCGCGCCTGGCGGCCGCGGTAGTAGCCGCACTTGCCGCAGATGCGATGGGGCGCCTTCGGCTCGTGGCACTGGGGGCATTCGCTGAGGCCGGTAGCCGTGAGGGCATCGTGCGTGCGGCGCTTCGCCGTGCGCGGCTTGGAGTGTCGTCGCTTTGGATTAGGCATCGTCTTAGGATTCTTTCTTCAGAGCCCGAAGCGCCGCGAGGCGCGGGTCTTCCCACTGGGTATTGCAGTCGCACGTCGCCTTGTTCAGGTTCGTCCCGCAGTTGGAGCAGAGCCCCTTGCAGTCGTCCTTACAGAGCGGCTTCATCGGCAGCGACAGGTAGAACTGCTCGCCCATCAACTGCCCCAGGTCGATCTCGTCGTTCTCGTAGAACGCCGCGTCCAGGTCGCCGGCCTCCACTTCCCGCTCGCTCGGCCCCTGGTGGGGGACAAGCGGCTGGTAATGGAGGTCGAACGCCGCGTCCACGTCGATCGTGAAGGGCTCGAGGCACCGACTGCACGGCATCCCGAGCGTGGTCTTCACACGTCCGACAAGGTGGAACCTGTCCTTGTCCTTGTGGATGTCGAAGACCAGGGAGACGGGCGTCACGACCGTGTACGCATCCTCCCCGGACCCGATCGCCTCGGGCTGGTAGACCTGCTCGAAGTGTTCCTCGGCGGTCCGGATCTTCGCGAGATTCAGCGAGAGCATGAACTACTCAATATAACATCCGCGGCTCGAATTGTGACCACTTGGGCAGATGACTTTTCAGCGGCCAGCCCCGCGCATTCAGTCGATGGCCCAGGGCTTGGGAATGTAGAGCTGCTCGAACAGGCGGACCGCGTAGCGGTCGGTCATGCCGGCAATGAAATCGCGGGTCGCGGCATCGAGCCCCTCGTGCTCGATGGTCCTGGCATCGAGAAACTCGGACGGACGCTCGCGCACCTTTTCCCACAGCCCCGAGAGAATGTCGGAGGCCTTCCTGAACTCAGCCGTGGCCACGCTGTTCTCGTAGACCGCCTCGAACAGGAAGCCGCGCACCGCGAGCAGCGCCTCGAGGACGGGGGCGCTCATGCGGATCTCGGACAGGCCGTCCGCCAGCGACTCGGTCACGACGTCTTTCACCAGTGTGCTGATGCGTGCAGACGAGGTGGTGCCGAGCACCGCAATCGGTCCGGCCGGCAGGTCGTTCGCGCTCAGGATTTCGGCCCGAATAGCGTCGTCGATGTCGTGGTTGACGTAGGCAATGAGGTCGGCGACCCGCATGATCTGCCCTTCGATGGTGTTCGACCTCAACTCGGGCGACATGCCGACCGGAGAGCCAGACTTCCCCTTCGAGTGCTTGGCGATGCCGTCGCGCACCTCCCAGCTCAGGTTCAGCCCCTGGCCATTGTTCTCGAGCTGGTCGACGACGCGCAGGCTCTGTTCGTAGTGGTTGAACCCGTTCGGCATCAGCCCGTCGATCACGCGTTCGCCGGCATGACCGAACGGCGGATGTCCGAGGTCGTGCCCGAGCGCGATCGCCTCGGTGAGCTCCTCGTGCAACCGCAGCACCTTGGCGATGGTGCGCGCAATCTGCGACACCTCCAGCGTGTGGGTGAGGCGCGTGCGGTAGTGGTCGCCCGTCGGGGCGAAGAAGACCTGCGTCTTGTGCTTCAACCGGCGGAAGGCCTTGCAGTGAATGACGCGATCGCGATCGCGCTGGAACGCCGGCCGCACATCGTCTTCCGGTTCGGGCCGCAGGCGCCCTCTCGAATCGGCGGACTTCGCCGCCTGGGGCGCGAGAATCTCGCGCTCGCGTTGCTCGAGCTGCTCCCGAATAGTCATCCGCCGATAATCTCACGAAGGAAGCTGGTGCCGTGCGGCAACGGGCTGAGCCCGAAATTGTCGGTCAGCGTCTGCCCAAGGTCGGCAAACGTCCGCCGCGTCCCCAGATCGACGCGTCTGGCGACGCGCGCCCCGGTGGCCAGCACCGGCACGTACTCGCGGGCGTGGTCGGTGCTCGGGGTCGTCGGGTCGTTGCCGTGGTCGGCGGTCACGACCAGCAGGTCGTCTGGCCGCAGGCGCGGCAGCAGGTCGGCCAGGCGGGCGTCGAACCGTTCGAGATTCGCCGCGTAGCCAGCCGGATCGTTGCGGTGCCCGTACAGCGTGTCGAAGTCGACCAGGTTCGCGAAGATGAATCCGGCCGGCGTCTTCCCGAGTTCGGCCACCAGGTGGTCCATGCCTTCGTCGTCGTTGGCGGTGTGCAGCGCTCGCCCGATGCCCTTGCCGGCGAACAGGTCCTGGATCTTGCCGACGGCCACGACCGGAATGCCTGCCGCGGTCGCACGGTCGAGGAAGGTGACGCCAGACGGCGGCAGCGCGTAGTCGTGGCGGTTCGCAGTGCGTGTGAAGGCGCCAGGCTGCCCAACGAAGGGGCGCGCGATCACCCGCCCCACGCCCAGCCCCTCGCCAACCAGCCGGTAGGCGATCTGGCACGCGCGATACAACTCAGGAACAGAGACGACGTCTTCGTGCGCGGCGATCTGGAAGACGCTGTCGGCGGAGGTGTAGACGATCAGATCGCCCGTGCGCATGTGCGCGGGGCCGAGGTCAGTCAGGATGGCCGTACCAGAGGCAGCGACGTTGCCGAGGACGCCACGGCCGGTGAGCCGCGAGAACTCCGCGATGATGTCTGGCGCGAAGCCGTGCGGGAACACCGGGAACGGCTGTTCGAGCACGATCCCCATCATCTCCCAGTGGCCGGTCACCGAATCCTTGCCGGCAGACGCTTCGGCCATGCGGCCGTACGCACCGGCCTGCGTCGCGTCTGCGGCGCTGCCGTCGATCGTGGCCACCAGGCCGAGGCCGAGCGATCGCAGCGTCGGGAGTGCCAGCGGCGTCACCCGGTGGATGTTGCCGAGGGTGTCGCTGCCCTCATCGCCATAGACGGACGCATCCGGCAGTTCGCCGATGCCGACGCTGTCGAGGACGATGACGATAACGCGGGGGAATGTGTGTGACACGGTGCCAACGCCTGCTTCAGCCGGCGGTTCCGAGGCGCTCGGCCACGAGCAGGCCGACCGCGGCGATGGTCGCCGGAGACTCGCCAGGGCCTTCGAACCATTGTAGATCAGGCTCCTTCTTGAACCAGGTCGCCTGCCGCTTCGCGTAGTGGCGGTTCTCGCACGCAATCAGCTCGCGTGTCGCGGCTTCGTCGCGGACGCCGTGCAGGTACTCCATGGCCTGACGATAGACG
>Ga0138284_1270084_pt1 | contig 9888 bp, 4 predicted proteins | sample S_130206_E_mt_FD_106899 | JGI IMG/M metagenome (GOLD analysis project Ga0138284, IMG submission 106899) | Freshwater microbial communities from Lake Simoncouche, Canada - S_130206_E_mt (Metagenome Metatranscriptome) | ecosystem: Environmental > Aquatic > Freshwater > Lake | place: Canada: Quebec... | reverse complement strand
GGTCGCAAGCGTCGCGGAATCAACACGGGCCGAGCTTTGCGCCATCGCGTCGTGGTCTAGAACATAGCTTCGCATGGTGGACAATCGGGATTTCACCTCAAACCACGCCGCCGTATCGAGACTATCGACGTGCATAAAATCACACGCAAGATCACTGGCGCAGCCCAATCGCGCCACAACACTTGAGTACGGCGGAGTAAATGTGAAAGAAATTTCTGGCCCGCCTGAACGCGTGTGCATCCCAGCATTGCCTAAGGGAAACTGCGACAAGGTGCGCAGTTGCTGTAGCGCCTGAATAAGACTGGTCTTACCGCTCCCGTTAGGTCCAATAACCAAATTAAACAGCGACAGGCGCAGGCTCGTATTACGCAGAGCCTTAAAGTTGTGAAATACCACGGTGTCGATCACGCCTACACCCTGCACTGTATTCGTATCGTCAGCCAGCTAAGTGTTACGAAAAAAAACTAAAATTAGCGACGCGCCTTGACCCTAGGTCTCGACGTTTATTTGCCACCAAGAAATTTATTCAACAAATCCCCGGCTCCACTTTTTTCGTAGGCAAGCTTCATCAAAGTGGATTGAAGTTCACCGGTATCGGGCTTGCTCAGAGTACCCGTAATACGCAGCGGTAAAGAGCTTTGCATATACCCCAAGTCATCTTTCTGTCCCGTATCCAAGGCACTGAGCGCTTTGAGCAATTGAGCGGTCGTGCCGCGGGCGCTGAGTTGGAACTGCATTGCTAACGCCTGTTCAGCAAAATCCCTTTGCGCAAGGTGTTCAATTCGACCGTTACCCGTGAGTCGTAGTTCTGGTGCGATCAGATTGAAATCCTTGAGCAACAGGTTCAACGCAGCGTCGCGTGTGAGCACAACGTTGAGTTGATCATAGTGAATCACCGAGATCATTTTTGAAAGTGAAGCCACTGCTTCAGCCTTATTCGCAGCCTCACCGTATTCTTTTCGGCCGCTAACGGCACTCGCTACATTCCCCAGAAACGCGACGGCAGAGGCCGTCTTGCTAGTCGATTCCATTTTAGCCGCGACATCCGCCGAGAGCGCTCGAAACAAGCCGCCTTTGCTAGACAACGTAAAATCACCATGCGCGCGCGAGCCGAGCTCAGGAATCGTTCGTCCTTGGCCAGCCAATACAGTGCCAATTGTAAATTTACCCTCGATAGTTGGGAGTTGGCCTGGATTTAAAGCCCGCAAAACAGGCGCTGGATCAAAATTAGTCACATCCAATCTGGCCGAGAGTATGTAGGGTTCGGCCGCGCGTTGTTGGAAAGAGATTCCACCATTGAGCTTCAAATCGCTTTCCACGCCAAGACCCGCTCGGAGGCCCTCAAATTTTAGGGCTCCCGCCTCAACGCTGAACGTGCCTTCGACATCTGCAAGTTCAAATTTACCGGCGAAAATCACTTTTTTGAGAGCGAGAGCAATAGAACCACTGATACCAGCCCACACAGGTTTTTCGTCCCGCAGCGAGGACGACTTTGATGCAGAAGCGGAGGTGGCTACCGGAGTTGCACCGACGGCAAAGGGGGCAGCGATTAATTGTATATCCTCCAAATGCAGCTCCTTACTGTTCACGCGCGCGGCGATCCGTAGACCGTTTGAATTAGAATCCAACGTGCCCGCTAAAGTGAGATCCGATTTCCTATCCGCGCGCTTGAAGAGCAAGGGAGCATTCAGCGTAATTTTTCCATCCGCCGTAATGTCAGCCCGCACACGTGCCGTGATATCGGGTAAACCTTCGACGGCAATTTTGGGATCTGTCGCTAATCCGACGAGAACGAGATTTAACTCAACCTCGGTATTACCTGCCACCGAAGCGACAAAGTCCCCACTGGCAGTTCCGCGAATTAAGCCAAAGGAAGCCGCCGCAATTGGCTGCACAAGCAAAGCGGCCAGATTCGCACTCCAACGCCCAGTCGCTTTGAGCGGTTGATCGCGGCCAGCGAGTTGACCCGCCTTGGCCGTTAGCTGAAATAACTCGAGGCTTGAACTGCGCAATGTAAACGCCGTGACATCCGCCTGCCAACCAGCCGGCGCGTAATCGATTCCCAAGTCCAGAGACACATCTATAGCTCGCACAAGCGGCCGGCCATTTTGCGCCAAATTCAGCCCATCGACCGATAAAGGCGCGCGGGGACGCAAAGCGAGTCCGCCGTTATTCGCCGTGGCCGCAAATTCACCCGAGAGGTCGCCACCCGTGATCGTTATATCGGGCAAAAAGGGCTGCACCCAAACCAAGGGCAAACCGTGCAGTGTAAAAGCGAGCAACTCGCGCGCCGGATCGGCGACATTGAGTTCACCGGTGCGGACGTTAAACTCAAACGCTTGGAGTGAGCGCACGGAGGCAACCGGACGCGCACCTTGGATCTCGGCTTGCAGACGCTCGATTCGGGTAGCTCCACCGCGTTGCGCCAGGTCAAATTCAGCGGTGAGTTTGATCGCACCGACAGCTGACAACTCGGGCTTGATCGCAGCGAGCTGATCAGCCGTACCGGCGAGTCGCCCGCTTGCCTGAATCTTCGCAAATGCTGTATCAGATGAAAACTTACCTTCGCCCGAGGTCGTGAATGACGGCAAGGCACGACCTAGGGTAAAGGGTGCCAAATCACTGGAGCGCAAATCGAGCGCCCAAGTGCCTTCCATGAGGCGATTGCTAGCATGCAGCTCGGCATTAACGGCGATCAATTTTTGCGCCGGAGTGAAGAGCGTCACGCTGTAGGTTTCGCCAGAGAACGTGCGGGCGGCTTTAATCAGGGCGGAAAGCTTTACGCCGGATGGAAATTGGGCGCCCGTGGCGATGGCCGTGGGCTCTATAGCGACTCGCGCAAAGGTGCGCGGGGTATCCATGGCGGCGGTGAGAATGGCATTAATAGCGACCTGAGACACCGGGATTTTTTCACCCGTAAAGACCACGGTTAGATCGAGTGTGAACCGTGCTTCGCGACCAGATCCGAGCCCACCACCTACGAGGGAGAGGCGCGCGCGTGAAGCAGGTCCACCACCAGGAGCTGACGGGAGTAAAACTTCTCCCTCCAAGTCCAGTCCTTCGAGAGCGAGATCGACTGGCAATTGGAGCTGCGAAAAAATACCTTCAAATATCTGAACTGCAGCGGGTAGTGCAGCCGTAGGGTCCGCGGCAATTGCGCGGCCAAGGATGGAAAAGCTCGGTGAGCCCGCGCTGGGCGACACCGCTGGAAAAGAACGAGCAGCTAAGGGCGGCAAAATAGCTTTCGTCAAATCAAGCGTCCAGCCACGAGCGATCCACTTTGAAATTACAATTTTCTTCGAAAGACCGGCTGAGATTACAGGAACCTTAACCTCCAGCGAGGGCAGCGTAAATATTGCGCCATTTTGCTCGATCCGCAGCGCCTGCAAGTCTACACGATCAAGTCCGACCGAAACAGAGCCGAGCGTGCCGCGCAACTCCGGTTGTGCAGCCATGGCCTTGCGGGCTGCCCAGGTCTGCACGCCTGAATTAAATGCTAGTAGGACGAGCACGATCAGCGCGGTGACCAAGACCCCGACGCTCACTAGTAAAATACGAACCGGTTTCATACGCGAATAAGAGGACACAATACCCGACGAAGAGTTGCAAGAAACCACACTGCAACAGCGCCAGCGCCGAATTAATGTCAGCCCATGCGAGCTTAAACCAGCGGGCGCAGTGGGCAGAGATACTTAGTTGACTACGACTGCGTCAGGTTGGCCGATCGCTTTACGCACGCGGGCGACCGCGATGTTGTAGCTATAGTAGGCTTGAATTTGGTTGGTGCGGGCTGTCGTAAGATCGACTTGAGATTGAAGCACGTCGAGTTGGGTGGCAGTGCCGGCGCTGTAGCGGGCATTAGCTAAGCGAAGACTTTCTTCGGCTTGAGCCACCACTTTTTGCGAAGCCTCGGCCAGTTCGGTGGCCTCCTGTAAGGACGAGAGAGAGCGACGTACTTCTACGTCGATAAGTAGGCTGGTCTCACCAAGATTTAGGCGGGCTTGTTCGAGCGCGGAGCGAGCTTGGGCAACGCGGCCGCTAGTGGCCGCGCCATCGAAGATGTTCCATTGCGATTGGAGGCCAACGAGCCAGCCATCTCGGGAATCAGCAAATGAATCGGTTGAACCTTTGCGTAATTGCCAACCACCGACGGCCGAGAGGCTTGGTTGACGATTGGCCTTGGCGGAGGTGATGGACTCCGTGCGAGCGTCGGCAAGCTTGGCGAGGCGAGCGAGCTCAGGCCGACCGGCTCGGGCCGCATCAAGCGCAGACTGCAGCTCGTAGTTAACGGGAGCAAATTCTAGCGTGCCTTCGAAGACGGGAAGTTTACGCAAGCTTTCCTGCGAGATGGTCGCGAAACCGAGCGCTTGGCGCAGGGCTTCGGCGGCGAGTCTGTAAGCGTTGCGGGCGCTGATGAGCGGGACTTGGGCGTTGGCCAAAGCCACCTCGGCGCGGAGTTTTTCGAAGGCCGATACCGTACCCGCGTCGAAACGATCTGTAACATTTTTCAGCTGTTGGCGAAGCAGTTCTACGTTAGATTCTTGAACTTTGATTTTCTCGCGAGCGAGCAGGATGTCGTAAAATTTGATGCGAACATCAAGGAGCGCTTCGTTTACGATACCTTTGAGCTCAAGTAGCGCCGCCTCGCGCGTGAGCTCGGTGCTTTTGATTGAAGCCCGCACACCACCAGCTGAATAGAGCGTTTGCGATGCCGTGAGGCTGAGGGACCAATAGCGGTCACTGGAGGGCAAACTCTGGGCAATATCTTTATCGTTGAGCTGGTAGGCGCCGCTGGCCGAGACGTTGGGGACGGATCGAGCCTTAACTTCTACGATTACGCCCTCCTGTTGTTTGATGCGTTCGCGGGCCTGACGAATGGTGAAATTATTATCGAGCGCGAAGCGCAACGCCGTCGGCAAATCGAGCGTGTCAGGCACTTGTGGTGCAGCCGATTGAGCAAACACGCTGGCGGTGGCGATCAAAATCAAGGAGCAGAAACGGTAAGTTTTCATAACGAAATAGAATTAATGGTTGAGCGAGGCAGCGGTGACCGATGCAGCTGAAAGTTGGCGAATCTTGGTCTGATCACGGGCGATGAGCATGTAAAAAGCGGGCACAACATAGAGGGTGAAAACGGTGCCGACAGCCATGCCGATCACAAGCACCCAGCCGATGCTGTTACGCGCGGCTGCACCTGGACCCGAAACGAAAATCAACATGACATGACCAAAAACGGTGGCCGCTGAGGTCATTAAAACCGGACGGAGACGCGTCGCGGCCGCGCGTCGGATGGCATCACGTTTGGCGATGCCTTCCTCTTGAAGAGTGTTGGCGAATTCGACGATCAAGATACCGTTTTTAGCGATCAAGCCGACCAACGTTATGAGGCCGATTTGCGAATAAATATTGAGTGTAGTTTTCCAGAGGAAAATCGGCACGAGTGCGCCCACCAACGCCAGCGGCACGGAACCGAGCAAGATGATAAACGGGTCCCGGAAGCTATTAAATTGCGCCGCCAACACGAGAAAGATCAAGATAACAGCGAGCACAGCCGCCTTCCAGAGGGCGTTGCCTTCCATGCGCAATTGCCGGGACTGACCACCGTAATCGATTGAGTAACCGGGCGGTAGAATCTCAGCGGCCTTGGCCTCGAGTTTCTTGAGCGCCAAATCAATACTGGGACCGACGCCCGTAATTTTCACGGAGTTGAGTTGCTGAAAGCGGTTAAGCGAGCGGGGTTGCACCGTTGAGTTGAGCGAAGCGATGGAAGCCAAGGGGATCAATTGGCCGCCCGGCCCACGCACGTGATAATCGAGCAGTTGATCGGCGTTGAGGCGTTGACCGCGCTCGACTTGAGGAATGACACGGTAGCTGCGACCATCGTTGACGAAGCGGTTAACATAACCACCGCCGAGCATCGAACCGAGATCACGAGCAACATCACTGAGATTAAGCCCCATCGAGGCGACTTTGTCTTTGTCGATTTGCACTTCAACCTGCGGCAGATCGAATTTCAAATCACTATCCGCGAAATAAAACGTCGGCGCACCGCCGGCAGCGTTAGCCTCGGTATTGGCGTAAAGCACCAGTTGGCGCGCGTAGTCCATCATCTCGCGATGATCAGCCGTCGAGCGAATCACCAACTCGATCGGAAACTGACCACCCGAGGGCAAGGGCTCGGGTGTGGTCACGATGACGTTAAGGCCCGCGACGGTCGCGGCAGGCGCCTGCAGGGCCTCCTGAATTTGAACGGAAGAACGCTTACGCTCGGACCAGGGCTTTAAAATCACACCTGAAAAACCAAAAGTCGCACCGGTGAGTTGAAAGGAATTTTCGTACTCAGGAATGCTGGTGAACATTTTCTGCACCTGCTCGGCAAACATCACGTTCTGATCGATCGTCGAGGTCGGCGAAGGCTGAAGAATACTAAACACCACGCCTTGGTCTTCTTTCGGTGCGAGTTCGCGCTGAGCAAACATGAAAAACGGCACGAGTAGCAAAGTCAGTAAAACCGCACCCGTGATCGTCACAGGAACCCAGCCGAGACTGGCGCCGATCATGCGTTCATAACGGTCACGCACGCGGTCAAAAATACGATTAATCCGACCGCTCAAACCGGCTTCTTCGTGATCATGATCCTTGAGCAAATAGGCACTCATCATCGGCGAAAGCGTAAGTGCCACAAAACCCGAAACGGCGACCGCGCCAGCGAGGGTCATCGCGAATTCGCGAAACAGCGCACCTGTGAGTCCGCCTTGAAACGCGATCGGTGCATAAACAGCCGAGAGCGTAATAGTCATCGAGATCACCGGGCCTACGAGTTCGCGGGCGCCGAGAATGGCCGCTTCGACCGGTAATTTACCTTCACGGATATGACGCTCGATATTTTCGACCACGACGATTGCGTCGTCGACCACGATACCGACGGCGAGCACGATCGCTAGAAGCGTTAACAGGTTGATCGTGAAGCCAAAGGCGAGCATGAGCACCATGGCACCAACCAGGGAAAGAGGCATCGCCACGATCGGAATCAGCACCGAACGCAACGAGCCCATGAAAAGAAAAATCACGAGCATCACGATGACGAGCGTCTCGATCAAGGTGCGCAAAATTTCCGTGAGCGCATCGTCGATGTATTTCGTAGCGTCGTAGGCGATTTTAACTTTCAGCCCGGCGGGCAAGGCACGTTCGATTTCGGGCATCGTAGCTCGGACGCGCTTGATGACTTCGACGGTACTTTCCGTGGGTAGCACCCAGATGCCCATAAACGTCGCCGTCTGTCCACCGAAGCGCACTTCGGTGTTATAATCTTCGGCCCCGAGCACGACCTCAGCGACATCGGAAAGACGGATGATGGTACCGTTGCGTTGAGCGACGACGAGTTTCTTAAACTCGTCCACACTTTTAAGATCGGTGTTGGCCACCAAGCTCACGCTGAGCATGGAACCTTTCGTAGCACCGACGGCCGCGAGGGCGTTGTTAGCTTGGAGCGCGAGACGCACCTCGGCGGGACTGATACCGCGAGCGGCGAGTTGATCGGGTTTAAGCCAGATACGCATCGCAAACACGCGTCCACCGAGAACGTCGGCGCGCTGCACGCCTTTCACGGAAGAAAGTCGCGGCTGCACCATACGGTTCAGGTAGTCGGTGATCTGATTTTGATCGAGGGTGTCGGAGTAAAAACTCAGATAGGCGGAAGCGAATTGGCTGTCAGAAGTCTCTACGTTGATCGTCGGAGTCTCGGATTCGGGCGGCAGTTCATTGCGCACCTGATCGATCTTGGAGCTGATTTGAGCGAGCGCGGCGTTGGTGTCGTAGTTAAGACGCAGGTAAACCTTAATTGTGCTGATTCCGGCGCCGCTGGTCGATTCGATGTAATCGATACCGTCAGCACTGGAAATGACGCGTTCCAACTGCGTGGTGATATATCCACGAACGGTATCAGCGCTGGCCCCGAAGTAGATAGTCGTGACGTTCACAACGGCACTATCACTACGCGGATACTGACGAGTGTTGAGTTTGGTGTAGGCCACCAAACCGACCACCAGAATGACGATGTTCACCACGAGCGCGATGACGGGCTTGCGGATGAATAGGTCGGTAAAACTTTTATTTAACATGGAGAGAGCCCTCGGCGACGTTGGCGCGATCAGGTATTGTTGGGCTTAGGCGATGAACTGGAGGAAGGTTGGGCGGTATTATTAATCTGAACCGCCGCACCGTTGCGTAGTTTGAAAATACCGGCCGTGGCGACGAGTTCGCCGGGTTTAACCCCGTCGGTGATGGCGACAAGATCACCGCGTGTCGCGCCAAGTCGCACGATCTGCTGACGCACGCCAAGGTAGTCTTTACCGGTGGCGTCTTTCATCTGCTCGACAATAAAAACAGAATTCCCGTAAGGAGCGTAGGCAATGGCGGTCGCGGGCAACACCACTTGGGGCGCGCCCATGGGCAGCTCGATGGCAACTTGGGCAAACATACCGGCGCGCAATTTTTCCTGCGGATTGGCGATCAGCGCCTGTAAAGAAATGTTGCGGGTGCTCGCGTCGACTTCGGAGTTAATCGCCGCGATGGTGCCAGGAAACGGCCTCGCATAAGCATCGACGGTTAACACCACGTTTTGACCGACGTTGAGCTCGGACAGGTGGCGCTGCGGTACATTAAAATTCACATAAATTGGATCAAGTTTCTGCAACGGAACCAACGCTCGACCGCGCGCCACGAACTGACCGACGTTCACGAGCCGGATACCTAGGCGACCATCGAAGGGCGCGCGGACTCTCTTACGCTGAATTGTGGCGCGCAGAGCCGAGACATCAGCGGTGATCTGATCTAGTTGCGCGGTGGCGATATCGAGTTCGGCTTTGCTGATGCTATTTTTGGCTGACAGTTCGCTGGCCCGTTCAAGTTGCAATTTAGCGAGAGTCGCGCGCGCTTCGCTAGAAGCGAGCTGGGCTACTTCGACGCTGGTATCTAACTCGAAGAGAATGTCGCCGCTTTTTACAGTGGCGCCATTTTCTACGGCGATCTTGGAAATCACCCCATCAGCATCGGCTGAAACGGTGAGTCCCTGCACGGGGGCAAGCGTACCGATGGCGTTTAGCACAGGTTGCCAAGCGAGTGCCTTGGCCTCGTACGTCGTGATCGCGCTAGGTGGCTGAGCATGCGAAATCGAGGACATTTCCTTGATTTGAGCAACTTTGACCGCGCCAAGCGCGACGACGACCACGGCGAAACCGGCGAATACGATGAGTAATTTCTTGAACATAAAAGGAGGGTTAAAAAAAATTGGAGTATAGTTCAGGAGGACGCTGACAGCGCTGGTGCAGTCGCAGTCAGTTCGCTCGCTGATTGTAAAATTTTAGTCAGTAGCGACACCAGCGTCTTACGCTCCGTTTCTGAAAGCGGAGCCATCAAGCGCGCCATAATCAGTAAATGCGCGGGCAGCAATGCAGCCACAAAAGCATCGGCCTTAGGCGTCAGCCGCACGGACATCATGCGGCGGTCATCCGGATCCGGCTCGCGCCGCACCAAGCCGTCGCGTTCCAACGTATCGATCAAACCGGTCATCGTCGCCCGCGTCACCCCCGCCGCATCAGCCAACTCCGCCGGCGTCCGCGGGCCTGCTGGACGGCACGGATCGACGGTATCACCTGTGCTCGAGCGTCGATGCATGGAATTCCAAAGCAACATCAGTACGCCGAAACGACCTTGAGAAATGGTGTGCTCCGCCAAATTCCGCTCGGTCACAGAAAATACTTCATCGCCCGCGCGCAACAGGTGGAGATACGCCTCACACGCCGAAGGATCCAACTCGGGAAACACCTTCGCGCCTTCGAGCAAACACTCGTAGCGCGGCAGATCTTTGAGGAGGAGAAGGGGCATGGC
>Ga0138284_1037969_pt1 | contig 9897 bp, 5 predicted proteins | sample S_130206_E_mt_FD_106899 | JGI IMG/M metagenome (GOLD analysis project Ga0138284, IMG submission 106899) | Freshwater microbial communities from Lake Simoncouche, Canada - S_130206_E_mt (Metagenome Metatranscriptome) | ecosystem: Environmental > Aquatic > Freshwater > Lake | place: Canada: Quebec... | reverse complement strand
TTCAGGAATATTTCATACTCGAACAAGACTAACTCAGCTAGTCCTGCTAAAGCAGAGAAGGATCAATACCTCTGGTATCAATCGATGTCGATCGTGGTTTTGGTAGAATCGAAGGCAGTGATGATGGTCTGGCAGCCGTGTAGATCATTTGGTGCTGGCTCAGACATGGCGTCGCTAGATTGTCTATCGTTCTTGGATTCCCTATGGGTTACCAAAACGCACAATAAGACTTGATCCAACCTCTCACTAGTGAGATAATTGGAGTCCGATTGCCGTGTAGACTTACTCGACTTACCATCTATCAAGCATCGGGTCGGTACAATGAGAGTTCCGATGATTGAGAGTTCTCCTCGTTGGGAGTAGAATTTTCGGGCGTGATACAACTTACAACTCTTCAAAATACAACGTCTATTTAGAGGTAGTTTGAGTTGCTCGATTTTTGCCACTACACGTAGTTTGGCTTTAAGTTTGACCTAACAAGTTTCCATCTTATTAGTTCTAACTTTAATCGATCCATTGATATCACAAAGCTGCAGTTAGTTGGTGCAGTGAAGTAAATACAGGTCTTTAAGGGTGATTCCAAGTCTATCATTAATCATGCTTTCACATTCATATCCAGTATCTTCTTAGGTGTATGAAAACATGACCTTCTCATCAATGTACTACAATTATTATTTTGAGAATTCAGCTGAATAGACTTTACTCTATTTTTCAACAAGAGCATCTTTGACGTATAGAACAGCGCGCTATAGCACAGAAGCAACTCCATTTTTCTATTTCTATGCCACTTTCTTTCTTAGTCTCTTTTTCTCTATCAACTTGTCTAGGCAGTGGGAGATTCGCCAGCGCATCATTTACTACAACAAATGGCTTATTTTTTATGACTTCAATCCTAGATAAAGAGCAATTGGATGGATCGCAGGATTGGCATAAATTTTTGCATTTTTCTTGATATAACTTTGTTTAGTAGTGAGCATTTTCACAGGATCACGATACATTGACAATCCCTCAATCGTTCCATCACTGAAAATCCATTTAGAGCAGAATGCAAATTGGTCAAAGTCACCGATGACTATTTCATTGAATTTTATGACTTGACCGAGTCCAATGGAAATTTAGACATCCTTTTTCTTTGCAACTCTAGAGTCGAGGATTGCGAGGTAAACTGGTACCAATTCTTACAGCATATGTACACACGTATCATCTCCTGCCGCTTGGTAGAATACCCCCTGCTATTTGCATCTTTCCACGTCCCATGGCTACTTGATTCCCATTTCATGCAAATACAATATTTAGTACATCAGTGATAACATTGTATTGCAGAGTGTAGTTCCGAGTGCATCACCTGATGGAGTCCCGCCGATGAATGGAATGATCATTACGTCTCGTTCATTGAACATGTGGAATGAGCTCATTCTATGCACAGTTCTCATTTAAGCACTATATGTCTGATTTGCGTTTGGACACATAAAAATGCTAAAATTCTACATATTTGTCAATGAGAATGTGAAGTCATTTGCATATTCATCATCGGTCTTGATAAAGATATTTGGGTTTCTGATTCTCCAACTACGTACTAGAGTGGTGAATATCTTTAGGAGGAAAGGCAATAACATTATGAAAAGTAATTATCGTGGGTCTTTCTTCTGATTTCCTTAGAATGCAGATCCATCTTTCGACACAGCTTTCATTTTTGGGTTGATAAACTTCTTCATAATTTATTTGTGCTGCTTCTTAGTCAATCCTTGAATGAATCCAGGCATTATCAATTTGATGACTTAGAACATGATTGGTTGCACGATTTGAGGCATTCCTACTTACAAAGAATTTTGAATAGCCCTGGGTCTTTCCTCTACTCCATGAATACAGCCTTAGCTGTCTATGAATCCAGTTTCATTGGTGTATACTTAGCCAGATTTTACAAAACATTAATATACTTTTTTGCTTGGATATTGTTTTGAAAAGTGGTCTATGGTGGATGCGAGGTATCTTTTCTTCTTCTGTGAGTCCCAATTCTTCTTAGTCATTATCCTAAGAATAGGATCATGTTTGAGCGCCATTTCTTAGAGATCAATTGATTGTAGTTTCATCATCATATAATCCTTCCAAAGATTTATGACAGGAGTTACCATTATCACGTACAATAGATCGCTCTGAACTGCAGAAACAAATAGGCGACAAAACATTCCGTAAATCAGATTTGCGAATGACTTGCTGAACTCATATGCATTGCCTCTTCCGAGTATTTGCCATCCAGTGGGTATGCATTTTGAATCACGCATGCATTTCTCCCAAGTTAAGTGACGCGTTGGCCGAGTGTTGAAGCCGACTATAGATAAGATATTTGTCAAGCTGAGTCTAATATGCTCGTAGAAAGGCTACTTGTATTTTGGATTTCTGAGAGATTAGTGAATGATCTTAATCTATTTCAAGTCGAAGGGCTTTGAGACATAATAATCTTTCTGAATGCAGACATTCTATTCAGTGATTAATTAATTGTTCTTCACGGTTTCTACTTGCCCTCTGAGCATTTAGCTCAACTATTGTGGCGTATTCCAGGAATTTCCGATTCTGCACGCATCTATTCCTACGACGTTAAGATCGATTTTGACTACATGTTGTTTTGTACAAGCTAGCTCTTGTACTTTTAGTTCAATTGGTTGTCTGGTCGTAGCGAGTTGCAATTGATCAGGTTTGATTAGAAGTCCAGTTATGGCGTCTTGGAGTTCATCAACATTGTTAGGTACAGTGTTTTACAATGCGAGATTCTAGTCGTATTCAGAAATGGCTAAGAAGTTAGTCTCATATTCAATGAGCAGACCGTGCAATCTTCTTTCCATTAGCAACTTATCCATATCAAATGGTAATGATCTGAACCAACGTTTCTTGACTGCGATGAGAGTTCGTTCAACTGGCTTCTCGTTTGCATTGTACTAATATACTATGGTTCTTGGGAATAGTCCATATTTGAAGTATACTGTCTAGTACTTGAAGTTTTAGAGGATTGAGACATTGCGGGAGCAATACGCTTTAATTTGGTCAGCCATCTACACTAACATTTTTTAGATGACCTAACCATTGATCAGCCACATCTTAGAATCATAGTATTTTCTGAAGATTTATACGCCGACATCCATGTTGTATAATCTTTGAGCTATCCAATCAGTTGATTCTTTTTATTACCACCAGTTCTACAGACGTGATAGTATAGCAGGCCTTCCCATTTCAGTCTTAGTGAAAGCTTACCAGTAGGGATTCATATTGCAATCTCTCGTTAGCTGCTCGTTGTACTTTCCGTCCATCTAGAGGGAGTCCAAGTGTGCTTTAAACTTCATCGTGTATGACGGAGTTTATTTCATCCGAGTGACATACTAATTAACGTAGTTATATATCGGATCTTTATTACTCAGCTTACACATCGGCCCTAAAACTGCACTGAGTTTCCTTGATCGTTAGTCAGACGAACACGCATCAAAAAAGAACTGCAGACATCCTGCGTTGATGTACCTTTAGGGAGTTTGCCATTTAGAAAGTGCATGCTTGTATGGTTTTCCATTTCCTGTGACTTGCATCTGCATCTGGAATTGTCCACGGTTGTTAGACCAGATCATATATTGCCCATCTCCTTTAGGTATTGAGTAAGTTCCCGGCAATTAGCAGAAGTTCATCCCTGCAGCAACGTGCTATCCGGGAATGACAAAATTGAATGGTGTGTCAGTGGTGTAGTAGTGCGAGTCGATTTATAAATACACAATTTTATATCCTTATTATGCGTATTTTCTAATCAATCCATGGACATATTGGACTCTTCTCTAAAACAATGGTAGGAACGTGGTGTTTGAATTGTCTTAGTGCCTAGGGATATACTTCCCCTAATTGGCCAAAAAATAGTATTCATCGTGAGCAATCTACTTGCTTCTTACTGGAAGATACGCGCAGTGGTGAGACTCAAAAGTGACTGACTGGTACAAATCGAATGGCATATAATCAAGAACATCAGGTTATGTTCTCCACAAGTGTATATAAGCTTATATCCATTTTAGCGATTCAAGTGGCAAATTACTCTGCTTGAACCTCTGACGTAGACTGTCAGATTTATCCGTCACTAGCTTGAGATGCTATCCGGCAAACATTGAAAGATATTTGGACAAATAATCTTAGAATGTGGGATTTCGCATTTTCTGAATAAGTTGGGAGCTTCGTACGATTTGTGCTCCTACATCAACAATCAGTGTCTTCGATGTCATCGATTTAGACACAGCATGGGAATACGCTTTTGCTGCCATGAAGTTGATGCATTGACGAACAAAGGCATGTCCACTATGATGGTTAGAACAGTTGTCCATCTAATCAGTTCCAAATCCGAATCCCTAATTAGTGAAATACTGATTGTAAGAAGCAGATATCTTGTACAGTGGACTGGGGTTGATTTTCAGGAACGATGCCTTGAAGTGAGATGCCTTTTCTACAGTCTTCTTCTGAAGAGGCGTTTTTTATATAGGATCGTACAAGACAAGAATGTCTTTAGGATCTCTAGGGATGTAGACATTCGTGAATGCCATAGTGGGGAATCTGACTCTCTTCTAATGAGTCTAGATTCCATTGAGATCATTGCGATCACCTTTCTTTTAAACATATTTACAAGTGGATTTCGGCTTCAACTTGTAAACTACATCATTCTAGTTGGGATCGTATGTGAGACGGAGAGGAGTCTATTTTTTGATTGCTATTTCGCTAAATTTGTAGTCACGAATTGCTATCATGGGCTGCGCTTGCCAGTGATTACTCCTACCCTTTGAGATGCTGGTGACGATCTTAATAGTCTGAGAAGTGCAGATGAGACTCTGCATCCTCGCTATCGTTTACGTCAGGCATCCTTGTTGATACAAGTACTTGATGAATAGGGCTTCCTTAACCTATTCTTACAAGTTTTTTGAATCGACTTTTGTTTTCTTCTCGAACCTTCTGACTTGTCTATGAAGTAGAGTATTCAGGTCGAGGTAGTTGTGTTAGACGAGCTTTTTCTGATCATTTTTAACAAACATTGCTTTCTTCGTCTATTTGACCAGCTATTAGAGTTTCTGAGTTTGAACGTGTACTTTATCCTAAACATTCTCTAATTGCTATTCTGCCCTCTCAATGGCATGCTACATGGATGCAAGCTTTTTAGCTTATTATCCGAGGTTACGCTTAGTCTATTCCTTGAGTTTGTTGAATTACTTGACTTTTTGCGTAGTGTTCATGATAGTCTACTTCATGAATCGTACTTTGCGATTGAGGACGTTGAGGTCAGGGGCTGTTTATACTCTCATATACGAAAAATCGGAGAATGAGATTCTGTTGCGCACGAATGACTATGCATGACCCGGATGGATTATGAATCCGGTCTTATCCCAGTTTGAGTCGTACTCAAATCCAACGGAATATAGCATAGGGATGTTCGGGAAGTCAGTCTATATGTTCTTGGACTTCCAACCACCGTCTGGTACCACTCCCATCTTCTTTGCATATTCTAGGAAGATTATTTTCAAGAGGTGATAGATAACGAGATCTTTCTAGCCTGAGTCAAGCTATATCTGCTGTTACACATCATCTGAAATTCGGAGGAGTTAAATAGCTTATGATCTCGTCATAAACATAATGTTCAACCAGGAGTGGAATACACACTCACCATTAGGTGCGGAGTACACGTAGCCGTTTGGTAGCTTGAGGAACTATCCTCGTTTGCTAATGATTCTGGTGATGAAGGAGCCTTTCTTGATCTTCATTGATTGATAGGATTAAATTGAGATTGGATGAGCTCCAAGTCCGTTGAGGTCGTTGGCTGTCTCGACTTTCTATGCATACTTTATTAAAGATTTCGGCGCTTTTGGTACTGGCTTATTCTGATTTCTGTACTTATTTGTCGAGTTTCCTTTGATAGCTGATGATTTACGACTCTTCTACTTTGATGATTTTTGCGAAAAGTTTCGTGAGATGAAGTTTTATCCGGGTGGCGCATCAGATTCACGACTTCTCGACTAGGATTGTACTCTCTCATCGCAATCTTAATCAGAAATTACATCATCTGAGTAGGATGCATTCGCTTGATACTCTTCATATTCATCATATTCGTCATTGCCTCTGAGTTATCTGTCGATGGCATTGATTTACTTGACTGCCTAATCGAGTCTCCTGAGTCTAGCGGATTATTTCCTGTTGAGCTTAGAAGTATATTAGATTGCTTACAGAACGTCAATCTCTGCGTACAAGCTATCCAAGAACTTTACTCTCTACATTTTATTTAATCGACAGTATCCTTAATCACCCATTTCATCCCAAGTCTTGCATATGTCTTACTTGTAGATTCCCTTGACGTCATTGCTAGACTGTGAACTACATTTCTGTTACGATTGTGCTTGAGATTTACTGACTTAGAGTTATTCTTATTCTCTGGATTGCTCGACCTTGACCTCATCTTGTGCTTTTAGTTATACTCTTGGTTCTTCGATTTTCTTGATTGGATTCTGAACAACTGGCTAGTCATCTTCAGAAACATCAAAAAAACCATCAAGCAGCTACTATTAATACTGCACTGACTGTACCGATGACGCTGGGACGTCCGGTTTTAGAACTTCTGATTGTGCAGGGAATGAATCAAAATTCGCTCCATTATCAGGTACTGGCACTGAGAGTACCGAGATCACAAGGGATTCCGGCTTTAGAACTCCTGATTATACAGGGACAGGATCAGAATTCGCTCCAGTATCAAGTACTGGCTCTGAGAGTACCGAAATCGCAGGGGATTCCGGCTTTAGACCTTCTGATTGTACAGGGACTGAATCAAAATTCGCTCCAATATCGAGCGTTGACTGTTTTTGTACCGATTATATAACAGGGATATTCAGTTTTTGGACTTCTGTCTGTTCAGGGACAAGTGCAGAATCATTTCTAGCAGTCGCCACGATCATTGTTTGTTCAGGGACTGAAACAATGTCATTGTTTAATGGCTTTTAGGATTAGACTTTAGTCTAATTTGTAAGCTGCTTGACTTACGCATTTTAGTTCGAAGGCTTTTATTCCTCAACTGGTGTCTAAATCAGAGGCTTGTTCCAATAATACTTCTTAGTATTTCCAGACGGAACAGTGTTCTATATGTTTTCCAGTCGGCAAATTCGATTGAATTAAATCTCAAATAATCTTTGCGATTATTATCGTGAGATCTCAACCTAGACTTTTGGTGCATTCACTTGAACTTTGGGCGCTTGTTGCTTAATTTCAGGGAATTATTAGATCGGTGCATTGACAGCTTGGCTTTGAGGCTAGGGAGCAGATTGAGCTTTGATTACGGTAGTCGATAATTGGTGCTTCACAATTGTCTACTTGCAGGACAGGGGTTTGTATGTGAGAGCTCTGGACATCTATAGTTCTCTACGTTATAGATATCGGTCGTTGGTCAGCTAGCTTTTTAGGATTCTGATGCCTTATCGGCTCAGTTAGCAAAACGTGGATTGACCTTGCTAGTTCCTGATTATGTCGCCTTAGCCTTGAGAGATTATATGTTTGCGGAGCATCTAGTATTAGTGTACTAGATAACCGTACTACAACAGCTTACTTTTCAAAGGTATGCTCGACATCTTGCACTACACTGAGCAGGCTCTCAACATCTACAATAGTTCCAATTAAGTACCATTCTTATGTTTATTGAACTGACGACTCAGGTTTGAGTAGACGATATAAGACGTCTACAATGGCGCATTAGCTTTTCCGAGAACGATTGGTTTTCTTAGTTTGGTGAAATCGCTAGGAATATAGCCGAACATTATGACTCTGTTTTAGAGTAATATTTAATGTTGTTTGGCAATGAAGTCTTGTGCATCGAGAGATTTATTTGTTGAAATGCAATAGACTTAGGGGTTGATGAACATTTTGGTGGCAACAGTCTTTTTCGGTCCAATCCTGAGTATGTAATCACAGATCGTGTTATAGGAAACTTTGTAGTCAATGGGTTTGGATGATCCCTAGAACAAAGATATCGTTTCCTATTTTTCCTTGGCGTCAGCTAAATTGCGGAAAATGGTGTTGCAAAGCCTTGAAGAGAGCTGAGTCTTGACAACCTCAGTCAGTGTCGAACCCACCATTTTGCCCGTTTTAGGGTCCATTACATTTACTATTTAGCTGATTCTCTGGACTTATTGAGTCATCACGATTTCACACGTTTCAAAAACAATTAAGTCCCTGAACAGTTATTAAGTGTTGACATACCTTGCCATGACAGACGATTCTAGTTAATATCTCTTAATGAGCTACTTTATTCTTATCGTCTTATGGATTTTCTAGTCATATCCGGGGATGACTATTTAAAGAAGTTGAGGGGGAGCTGCGATCTATTAATTTGCGTTGACAATAGTAGTCCAGCGCTAACTATTTGCCAAAATAACTCCGCCATTGCACACCAAGAACTTTGAAGGTGTGTTGAAGTCGCAGAACCTAGTATACCCATATCTGCCTGATGGACATATCTTGAGAAGTTGCTACATATCAAAAGGATGCACATTTTTACAAAAAGCATCATTAAAATATACGCAATAGACTTAACTATTGTATTCTCGAGATCCATAAGGCTTGAACGCATCGTACAAGGTATATCCAGGGATGTATAGCCTCTAGGCATACATTTTGCAAACGACGACTTTATTTGTAGGGTTAAGTCTTAACCAGGCATATACGCTCGACAAATGATAGCTATGATTGCTCTGTCCAATGTCACTGAAAATAACTTCAGGATATAAAACTTTACAACCATCACTCCAAATGACAGGAACTCTAAGCCTTTATGCATTTTTACCTACTTTTTTGGAATAGAAAGCTACATCTGCATTCTTTAAGTAAGTATTGGTGATATATTGTTAGCCTACACCTGGGCAGCATCCAACGAAGGACGTGGTTATGTTCTTGAGCCACGGATATCTATTATAGATATGGGAGAACTTCTGCGATACGAAGGGCAAGTTCTAGTCCTTGACTTGAGTTGCCTAGTGGTATATCGGGAACTATCGTCTGTGCTAATTTTGGAGTTATAGCTTATTACGAATATAGTTATGCAATCTCATCTGTTGAGCTACTTATTTCACTTATTTTATGAGATTGGCTTGAGTGCCTGCGACAAGCCTCTAGATGAATTTTTAGAAATCAGATGATGCTTGTACTTTCGAAAATTGGACCAACCCTTTTGCACATAGTCTAGGAATAGCCTTAATATAATTAAATACCATGGCTACAGCTAGATGTCTATCTCGGATGGACGCTTATTTTTCAATTTTTGCTCTGACTTGCTTCAATTTCTCAAGAGTTGTACCTTCTCCCATTAACTTTCGGGATTATTCTGGAACTATCGTCTGGAGCTCAGTCATCTTCATCCCTTATCTCTAGGGCTAGTTACGATCAAACCATCTTGACACTCGCTTGAAGATGCTGGTTTTGGCATTTCCAGACTCTTATCTATAAATGAGCATTATTTATTTTGGATTTGCTGGTTTTGGCGTTTCTTACTCGTGCTTTTTGCTTGAGACTAATATTGGCTCTTTTTAAAACTCAGTGTTATGACGAACAACTGTAGGAGTTTTAGAGGCGGGTTTATCAGTCATGGCTGAATCTTATTCAGTAACAATGTACACGGGGGCGATGCTGTTAGAGGAAACTGAGCTGTCAATCAATGCAGACTAGCTGCTTTTATGAGTGACTGTGGCGTTGATTGGGGAATCAAGCGCCAATGGCTAGTATGAGCTCTAAGCTCGTTAGCTAACGGAGGAGATTAATGACGCTACGACCACTGTAGTAATTAACAGTGGCTGCGTCAAGGGACTCTATTCTCGACCCATTCTACGACCAATCCAGTTACGGGCACCGGAAAAGAAG
>Ga0138284_1074048_pt1 | contig 9968 bp, 8 predicted proteins | sample S_130206_E_mt_FD_106899 | JGI IMG/M metagenome (GOLD analysis project Ga0138284, IMG submission 106899) | Freshwater microbial communities from Lake Simoncouche, Canada - S_130206_E_mt (Metagenome Metatranscriptome) | ecosystem: Environmental > Aquatic > Freshwater > Lake | place: Canada: Quebec... | reverse complement strand
GTTCTTGAACTTGTTCACGCCGACGCTGCGGTCGATGTGCCACGGCGGCATCTGGCGCGACTCGACACGTTGCTTGATCGAGCGGGCCCACGGACGCGCGTCCTGATAGGTCACCAGCGACATCGGTCCGATCGAGCCGGGTTCATGGCACGACTGGCACCTGGACTGGAGAATGGGCGAGACGTCCTTGCTGAACGTGACCTGACGGGGTTGCTGAGCGGAGGCAGCGGAGGGGAGTAGAAACGCTCCGATGGCGAGGACTCCCACGCCGAGATGCAGCTTCGAACCGAACATGTACGTCTCCTTCACGGATCTCGATCGGGCAGAGGACGACCCTCGTGGACCGACGACGACGCACCAGGCACGGCGCAGCGACGAAGTAAGGAGATCGTAGACCAGCGCGGGCGTGCTGACTAGAGGGTAATACAGCGCGATGCGTATCTAAATATAGGTATTTGAAGTGTTTACGGCGACGGATTGTCGGCGGGTGCCGACAGATCGGCGGCTGGGGGCGTCTGCGGTGGATTCGTAACGACCAAGGGCACGAAGGATGGCCTTCGTGCCCTCTGGTCGTGCGTGCGGGTCCCGTTGAACGGGGCGACGGCTACTTCGGCTGCTCGAGATTGACCGACTTCACCGGTCCCATGCCGGCGATGCGAACGACCGCGTCCTCTTCATGGGCGCCGTCGTAGTGATGGCCGAACGCCGGGTGGTAGACGAAGCTGCCGGCCTTCATCGCCGTCATCTTCTCCGGGGCATAGGTGTCCGACTCCGGGCCGAGGTGCACGTACCACGTGCCCTTCACCACGGTGACAAGTCGATCCTGGTCGTGGAAGTGCGGGCGGCTGCCCGTGCCAGCCTTGAACGTGATCTGCACCACGTAGAGCCCAGGCTTGGTCGGGTCGCCGAAGAGCACGACCTGGTTACCCCGCCCCTCGGGCTTCATGTCCTCGAGTTGGATCGCCTTGAACGCACTCAAGGGGATGCTCTGCGTCTGGCTCGACGCCGTAGTGCCGGCCAGCAGGGCCACAACGGCGCTGCACAGCAGCCACCGGCCAATCAGGAAACGTCCGCTCATGTCAGTTTCTCCGTTCACGGGAAGGGCCAGACGCTGTGCGTCGCGCCGGTTCGGACCATGTGTCCGCGAGCGGCGACGAACGTGTCCGGCGCGCGATTATACCGACAGGGTGGTGCGTTGGCGAGTCTGGAAGATGGAGACCCCGCCCGAGGACCGGGCGGGGCGTCGATGCGGGCGCGTCGATTCAGTTCGACGAGGCGGCCGCTGGCGATTCCTCGTTCACGAAGATCTCGGCGATGATGCCGACGTAGGCCTCGAACCAGTGGCCACCGTGGATGGTGCCGTCCTGGTAGGCCACCGACCCGTGCGCGTGGACGTTGAGGCGTCCCTGTGCGTCACGTTCGATGCTGCCGACGAGCGACACGACTTCGGCTTCCTGATTCAGCTCGATCTTCTTCATCGCGTTGCCGCGATCGGTGTCGGCCCAGCTGAAGAGCCCCTTGGACAGGGCGCCGATGCCGGTGAAGTGCGCGTTCTTGATGTTGTTCTTCTCGGCGAACTGCGTCAGCGCCGTCATCACCTCATCGCCCTTCGAGAGGTTGATGCGGTAGGTGCGGCCGGTGGTGCCGAGGTCCGCGACCTTCATGCCCGGTGCCGACGACTGACCGACGCGGGTGCCGCGCGGCACGTAGCCATCGGGGAGCGGCGCCTGTGCGGCGGCCGCCTGGGGCGAGCCCGCCGCCTGCGGGGTCGCGGCCAGCGCCGCCGGAATCGGCAGCGTCACGTTCCCCGTCGCGGCCCACTCGGCGCCTCGCGTGAACGTGGTCGTGAACGCCAGCGTCTGCACCTGATCGACATCGTGACCAAGCGCCGTCGTGAAGACGCGCCCCTTGCCGTAGTCGCTCACCCAGAGCATCGGCTCGTCTGCGCCCGTGCCGACCAGCGGCTGCGGTGCGCGCGCGTCGGTGCGGCTGGCCGCGTACAGCGCGTGGTCGTCATACGCCGTCGCCAGGATGTTGTACGGGCCGGCCGGCTGCCACTTCAGGTTCGCGTAGAGCTCGTCTTTCTGCTGCTCGAACTTGAGCTTCAGCCCTTTGGTGATCGGGTGCTGCGGATCCTTCACGTCGACCGTGAAGTCGTGGGGCGCCGAGTGATGGCCGAAGTTCGGCCGCCAGTTCGCGCCCGCGATCTTCTCGAACTCCGTCCAGCCTTCGAACGACTGCATCGTGAAGTGATACACGACCAGACCTTTGCCGGCGTTGACGAAGTCGAGCAGGGCGGCATCGGCGCGCGGACCCCAGCGCATCTCCGGACGGTTGCCGCCGGAGTAGTTCAGCACGACGAGGTCGTAGGGTGCGAGCGTCTCCGGACCGCCACCGCGGAACTCCTCGGTGACGCGCACCTCGAACTTACCCGTGTCCTCCAGCGCCTTGCGCAGGAGCGGCGTCGTCCCCTTCCAGTTATGCGCCACCTGCTGGCCTGAGATGATCAGCACCTGGATCTTCTTGGGTGCAGCGGGTGCGGTCGGTGCACCCGCCGGCGCCTGCGCGAAGGCGCCCGTGGCAATCGATGTCAGCAGCGCGAGGCTGGCCAGAACACGTCTCATGGGTAGCACCTCTCCTGAAGCACGGAACCGGTTACTTCGCGGGCGCCGGAGTGGTGACCGGCTTGCCCTTTTCGATGACGTAGGTGGCGACGACCTTGGCCGTGCCGCCAGCGGCCGGGTGGCCGTTGTGGATGACGCCAGCAGGCACGAAGAACGGCTCGCCGGTCTTCAGGGTCTTCGCCGGCTGTCCATCGACCTCGAGGACGAACGGGCCGACTTCGACGAAGGAGATTTCCTCGCCCGGATGGGTGTGGCGGCCGGTCTCGCTGCCGGCGGGGAACTCCACCGCGGCCATGACCGCCTCGCGACCGGGGGCTGACAGGTCGACCTGCTGGAGGATGGTGCGCTTGATGGCCGGGGCCTGCGCCCCGAGTACGCCGAGCGCCGTTACTACGAGAGCCGCCGTGAGGCCGGCGCCGAGGGTGGTTCGTGTCGTCATCAATGTCTCCTGGACAGCGGACCTGAAGGTCCGCGGTTACGTTCTACAAGCGCACGCCTACTTCGCGGCCAGCACGGCCTTGACGTACTCGCGCGTCATAAGTGCGATGTTCGAGATCGGAATTTCCTTCGGGCAGACCGCCTCGCACTCGCCCTCGTTCGAGCAGCTGCCGAAGCCTTCGGCGTCGGCCTGTTCGATCATGCTGAGGACGCGCCGCTGACGCTCGACCTGTCCCTGCGGGAGCAGGGCCAGTTGCGAGATCTTGGCGCTCATGAACAGGTGTGCCGACGCGTTCTTGCAGGCGGCGACGCATGCGCCGCAGCCGATGCACTGCGCCGAGTCCATCGCCGCGTCGGCGATGTCCTTCGAAATCGGAATCGCATTGCCGTCCTGGGCGCCGCCGCAGTTCACCGACACGTAGCCGCCGGCCGCGATGATGCGGTCGAACGCGCTGCGGTCGACGATCAGGTCCTTCAGCACCGGGAACGCACGGGCGCGCCACGGCTCGATGGTGACGGTCTCGCCGTCCGTGAAGCGCCGCATGTGGAGCTGGCACACCGTGGTGCCGCGGTCCGGACCGTGCGGGATGCCGTTGATCACCAGGCTGCACGTGCCGCAGATCCCCTCGCGGCAGTCCGAGTCGAAGGCGATGGATTCCTCGCCCTTCTTGGTGAGGTCTTCGTTCACGACATCCAGCATCTCGAGGAACGACATATCGGTCGAGACGCTGTCGGCGACGTAGTCAACAAGGCGGCCGGCCGCGTTCGGCCCCGCCTGACGCCAGATCTTCAGATTGAGTCTCACGATGAATCCCTCACAGGCTCTAGGCTCTGGGACTTGTCGGCTCCGCCTGCGGGCCGGCGGCGGCAGGCCCGCAGCCCGCCGCGCCTGAAGCCCGCAGCCCGGAGCCGGAAGCCGATTACTTGTAGCTCCGCTGCGTCGGATGAACCTCGTCGAACACCAGGGCTTCCTTGTGCAGCGTCGGGCGCGTGCCGACGCCCTGGAACTCCCAGGCCGCCACGTACGAGTAGTGCTCGTCGTCGCGGAGCGCCTCGCCCTCCGGGGTCTGGCTTTCCTCGCGGAAGTGACCACCGCACGACTCCCTGCGTTCGAGCGCGTCGAGCGCGAGGAGTTCGGCGAACTCGAGGTAGTCGGCGACGCGGCCGGCGTATTCGAGGCTCTGATTGAGGTTGTCCGGTGAGCCGGGCACGGAGACGTCGTGCCAGAACTCCTCGCGAAGCTTCGGGATCCGTGACAGGGCGCGCGTGAGGCTCTCCTCAGTGCGGGCCATGCCGACGTCGTCCCACATGATGCGTCCGAGTTCGCGGTGGATCTCGCGGATGCCACGGCCACCCTTCACCGCCAGCAGGGCGTTGATGCGCTGCTGGACGTTGTCGGCGGCTTCCTTGAACGCGTCGTGGTCGGTGGTGACCTTTGGCAGCGGCGTGCTCGCCAGGTAGTGACCGATGGTGTAGGGAATGACGAAGTAGCCGTCGGCCAGCCCCTGCATCAGCGCACTGGCGCCGAGACGGTTCGCGCCGTGGTCCGAGAAGTTCGCCTCGCCGAGGACGTGCAGCCCGGGCACGGTGCTCATCAGGTTGTAGTCGACCCAGAGCCCGCCCATCGTGTAGTGGATCGCCGGGTAGATCCGCATCGGCTTCTCATACGGATTCTCGTCGGTGATTTTTTCGTACATCTGGAAGAGGTTGCCGTACTTCTCCTTGATGACGTCCTGACCGATCCGCTTGATGGCGTCCTTGAAGTCGAGGTAGACCGCCAGGCCGCTCTCGCCGACACCGCGCCCGTCGTCGCACGCCTGCTTGGCGTTACGCGAGGCGACGTCGCGGGGGACGAGGTTGCCGAAGCTCGGGTACTTTCGTTCGAGGTAGTAGTCGCGCTCCTCTTCCGGAATCTGTTCCGGCGAGCGCGTATCGCCCTGCTTCTTCGGCACCCACACGCGGCCATCGTTGCGCAGGCTCTCGCTCATCAGCGTCAGCTTGCTCTGATGGTCGCCAGACACCGGGATGCAGGTGGGGTGAATCTGCGTGAAGCACGGGTTGGCGAAGAGCGCGCCGCGCTTGTGGGCGCGCCACGCCGCCGTGACGTTCGAGTTCACCGCATTGGTGGAGAGGTAGTAGACCGTGCCGTAGCCGCCCGTGGCGAGGCAGACCGCATCGGCCGCGTACTTCTCGATCTCGCCGGTCACCAGGTTGCGGACGATGATGCCGCGCGCCTTGCCGTCGACGAGGACGAGGTCGAGCATCTCGCGGCGGGCGAACATCTTCACCGACTTCTCGTGCACCTGGCGCATCAGCGACTGGTAGGCGCCGAGCAGCAGTTGCTGGCCCGTCTGGCCGCGGGCGTAGAAGGTGCGCGAGACCTGCGCGCCGCCGAACGACCGGTTGTCGAGCAGCCCGCCGTACTCGCGCGCGAACGGCACGCCCTGCGCAACGCACTGGTCGATGATGTTGACGCTGACCTGCGCCAGTCGGTGCACGTTGGCTTCACGCGACCGGTAGTCGCCGCCCTTCACCGTGTCGTAGAACAGCCGGTAGATGCTGTCGCCGTCGTTCTGGTAGTTCTTGGCCGCGTTGATACCGCCCTGCGCCGCGATGCTGTGCGCGCGCCGCGGGCTGTCCTGAATGCAGAAGCTCAGGACGTTGTAGCCCAGTTCCCCGAGCGAGGCGGCCGCCGATGCCCCGGCCAGGCCGGTGCCGACCACGATGATCGTGAACTTTCGCTTGTTGGCCGGATTGACCAACTTCATGTCGAACTTGTGCCGGTCCCACTTCTCGGCCATCGGGCCGGCGGGAATCTTTGCGTCGAGTGTCATTGCCCCACCTGCCCGGCGAAGAGGTGCACGTAAACGATGATCACGATGAACCCGCCGGCAATCACGGTCGCGAGCACCTTGCCCAGGGCCAGGATGCGCGGCGTCCACCGCGGGTGATCGAGGCCGAGCGACTGGAAGGTGCTCGACGCGCCGTGCCACAGGTGGGAACCGACCACCAGCATGCTGACGATGTAGAAGCCGACCTGCAGCGGGCTGCGGAAGATGTCGAACACCACCCGGTAGATGTCGCGGACGCCTTCTTCCTCCGACGCGTAATACGGACCGTACTTGAAGCCCTTCACGTGCAGCACGACGAACAGCACCAGCCAGAGGCCGCTGAAGATCATCGTCGTGGACGAGAACGACTTGCGGCTCGGCCCTCCCTGGCCCTTCTTGACCTGGTAGGCGACCGGGCGTGCCTGCTGATTCCCGAGGTACATCGTCACAGCTTTGTAGATGTGCACCAGGAAGATGAGCCCCAGGCCGATCTCGATGACCGGGATCAGCGGGTTGCTCGTGAGCGCGTGCGAGTAGTGATTGAAGGCCGTTGGGCCGAGAAGGATGAGGGCGTTACCGGCTATGTGCGTGATGAGGAACAGGAACAGTGCGAGGCCGGTAATGCCGATCAGCAACTTCGTGCCGACGGACGTGGCGAAGACGCGGATGCGTGAAGACATCAGCCGCAGACTTTATCCCAAAAAGTGCCCAAACCGTGTCGGGACCGCACGTATGGCGACAGTCCTGTGGTCTAGCACGTTCCCTACATTCCGGCCGGGCCCGGATATATCGTCGCCGGACCCGAAATTCCGCACGTGTACCATTGACGAAACACAAGCGCGGCGCGTAGCATCAGGTGCCTTCTTTACACGCCCAAATGAAAATCCACGAGTATCAAGCCAAAGCCATCCTTGCGCGGCACGGTGTGCCGGTCCCGCGCGGTGAAGTTGCCTCCAACGCTGCCGAAGCCGGCGAAATCGCCCGGCGCCTCGGTGGCCACATCGTCGTCGTCAAGGCGCAGATTCACGCCGGCGGCCGCGGAAAGGGCGGCGGCGTCAAGCTCGCCAAGTCGCCCGACGAAGCGGAGTCGATCGCCAAGCAGATGATCGGTATGACGCTCGTTACCCACCAGACCGGTCCCGAGGGGCGCGTTGTCGGACGCGTGCTCGTCGAGGAAGGGCTGCAGATGACGCGCGAGCTCTACTTGAGCGTCGTGCTGGACCGCCAGTCGGGCAAGGCCGTGTTCATGGCCAGTTCCGAGGGCGGCATGGACATCGAGGAGGTTGCGGCAGCAACTCCCGAGAAGATTCACCGTATCTACGTCGAACCGGGTGTCGGCCTCGTGCCGTTCCAGGCGCGCCAGCTCGGGTTCGCGATCGGGCTCGAAGGGCCCCAGGTGAACAAGCTCGTCAAGCTGATGGGCTCGCTCTACGAGGCGTTCATCGCCACCGACTCGGCGATGGTCGAGATCAACCCGCTCGTCGTCACCGGCCAGGGCGACCTGCTCGCGCTCGACGCGAAGGTGAGCTTCGACGACAACGCCCTCTATCGCCATCAGGACCTGCGCGACCTGCGCGACCTCGCTGAAGAGGATCACCTCGAGATCGAGGCGTCCAAGTTCGCGCTCAACTACATCCACCTCGATGGCAACATCGGCTGCATGGTGAACGGCGCGGGCCTCGCCATGGCGACGATGGACATCATCAAGCTGGCCGGTGGTGAGCCGGCGAACTTCCTCGACGTCGGCGGCGGCGCCAACGCCGAGCAGATTCGCAACGCCTTCAAGATCCTGATGTCGGACAAGAACGTCAAGGCGGTCCTCATCAACATCTTCGGCGGCATCCTGCGCTGCGACGTGCTCGCACAGGGCGTCATCGCGGCGGTGAAGGAACTCGGCGTGCCGGTTCCGATCGTCATCCGCATGGAAGGCACCAACGTCGAGGAAGGGAAGCGCCTGCTCAGCGAGAGCGGCATGAACTTCGCGACGGCCGACTCGATGGGTGATGCCGCCACCACGGTTGTCCAGCTCGCGCGCTGACACGTACAAGGCTTCAGGCTCCGGGCTTCAGGCTCTGGGCTTCAGGCACGAATCACGACGAACTTATTTCGCGTGCGGTGACTGCGCCAAGCGCCCACCGCCCAGCGCCTAGAGCCCAGAAAACATGGCAGTACTCATCGACAAGAATACGCGGCTGATCGTCCAGGGGTTGACGGGTCGCGAAGGTACGTTCCACGCCAAGTCCGCTGCGGCGTACGGCACCACGGTGGTCGGCGGCGTCACGCCTGGTAAGGGCGGGACGACGCACGAGGGCTGGCCGGTGTTCGACACGGTTGAGGAAGCCGTCGAGAAGACCGGCGCCAACGCGTCGGTCATCTTCGTGCCGCCGCCCTTTGCCGCCGACGCGGTGATGGAAGCGGCCGATGCTGATGTGCCGCTCGTGGTGTGCATCACCGAAGGCATCCCGACGCTCGACATGATGCGCGCGATGACCTTCCTGAAGACGCATCCCAAGACGCGCCTCATCGGCCCGAACTGCCCCGGTGTCATTTCCGCGGGCAAGGGCAAGGCCGGCATCATCCCGGGTCACATCTGCAAGGAAGGGACGATCGGCATCGTCTCGAAGAGCGGCACGCTCACCTACGAGGCGATTCACCAGCTCTCGCGCCTCGGCATGGGCCAGACCACCTGCATCGGTATCGGTGGCGACCCGCTCATCGGCACTAGCCACATCGACGCGCTGCAGCTCTTCGCCGACGATGCGGATACGGAAGCCGTGATCATGATCGGTGAGATCGGCGGCAGCGCGGAAGAAGAGGCAGCCGCCTGGATCAAGGCGAACTTCAAGAAGCCGGTGGTCGCGTTCATCGCCGGCCAGACCGCGCCGCCCGGACGTCGCATGGGGCACGCGGGTGCCATCATCTCCGGTGGTTCTGGTGCGGCATCCGACAAGATGGCGGCCCTCACGGCTGCCGGTGTCTCCGTCGTCAAGAGCCCGGCCGACATGGGCTCGATGATGCGGGAACGTCTCGGCCGCTAGTCCAGTTGTCACGTCGCGCGGCGGCTCACACGGGTGAGCTGCCGCACGACGTTCTCTCAAGTCCGCTCGGCCCGCTCCCCCCGCGATCCTCCACGACTCCACCCCATCGAACGGCGCTATACTCCAGCCTGGACTGCGTGCGCCGGTAGTCGGCCCGCGCATCCAACGACGCAACAGCCAACTGAATAGGATTTACCATGGCGCCTGCAGCTTCTGCGGTTCGTGGGCAATCACTCTCGTCGGGGCAACAGCGGGTCGTCAACGACTTCAGCATCCAGGTTGCGACCGCTAACGGTTCCGGCAGTCAGTCTGCGAATCTCGTCCTCCTTCGTTCGCTCCTCCTCATGGGGATCCCGGCCTCCGGGAAGAACATGTTCCCCTCCAACATCTCCGGCCTTCCGACGTGGTACACGATTCGCGCAAGCCAGCGCGGATACATCGCGCGCAAGAAAGAAGTCGACGTGCTCGTCGCGATGAACCCGGAGACGGCGCGCGACGACGTCGCGGCCCTCGCGCCGGGCATGGTCGTCGTCTACGACGAGCCGCTGAAGCTGAACGAGGTGCGATCGGACCTCGTGTTCTATCCGGTGCCGTTCGACAAGCTCGTGGCGCCGGTCTGCCCGGATGCGAAGCTGCGGCGGCTTGTGAAGAACATGGTCTACGACGGCATTCTGGCCAAGCTCCTGGGCATCGAGCCCGCGTTGATGGAGCAGGCGCTCAACAAGCAGCTCGGGAAGAAGGCGAAGGCGGTAGCCCTGAACTCCGCCGCGCTGAAGGCCGGCTGGGACTACGCCGAGGCCAACCTGCCCAAGCAGGACCCGTTCTGGTTCGAGCCGATGAACGAGACCGCGGGGAAGATCCTGATCGACGGCAACGCCGCGGCGGCGATCGGCTGCATGATGGCCGGCGTCACCGTGGTGGCGTGGTACCCGATCACCCCCTCGTCGACGCTCTGCGAGTCGCTCATCGGCTACATGAAGAAGCACCGCGTCGACCAGGCGACCGGCAAGCACACGTTCGCCATCGTCCAGGCCGAC
>Ga0138284_1260917_pt1 | contig 10113 bp, 2 predicted proteins | sample S_130206_E_mt_FD_106899 | JGI IMG/M metagenome (GOLD analysis project Ga0138284, IMG submission 106899) | Freshwater microbial communities from Lake Simoncouche, Canada - S_130206_E_mt (Metagenome Metatranscriptome) | ecosystem: Environmental > Aquatic > Freshwater > Lake | place: Canada: Quebec... | reverse complement strand
TTCGTCATTCAGACGCTTGCTTCTGATTGATTATTTATGCTTCACTTAAGAATTTTGTGTTTTCTTTTTACATCTTTTTTTGTTTACGATCGTCTTGATGCCGCTTGCTGCGTTTTGATTATTATTAAACAATTGAAGTTTTTAAATTGAGATCATATTATTCTTAACGTTGGGATGCTTTTACACCGCTTGCTGTGCATTAGCTTTCTATAACAACGCCTTTAAAACATCTTTTTCGAATCAACCTCCCAAGAAAAATCTATTGTTTTAATTTCTTTATTTTCTGGGTACGCGCTAATCACTCGCCCAGACAGACCTCGATCTCCTTTACTATGCTCTATATTTTACTACTAGGTACGCGCTAATCACTCGCCTAGGAAGACTTATGACCGTTTTTATGACTTCGTTTTATGGTTTATTTTATTATTATTTAATCGGTAACGTTTCGACGATGTAGATGGTACCCGACGTACTGGGCTTCTTTACTACTCGAAATCAGCTATGACCTGGACCGCCTTTGAATGTCCTTTCTGCCGAAAGCTAAAAGGAAGAAATAGTGACGACTTACGTGAAAGCTCAATACCCGTAAAAAGGATTTGTCTCAAGCCTGTCACTGAGATTATTGAGAATGATAATAATTACGAACAGGCTTCAATGTGACCTATGGAAAGTTCAAACAAACAAAACAAACAAACAATTGATCAGACCGAAAGCCAACAATTTACTCCAGTTATCTGGAAAGAAAAACGACAACTTAGAAATAGCAAAGCTGGAAAACAATTCCAGATTTTATGCGCCGCTCGGCGATATTCTTTTTCGTCCAATCTTATCTTTGCCCGTTGTGTAGCTTCAGGCGACAATTCCTCCCTTTGGGTTTATTATTGTCCCACTTGTTCTCTTTGGATTCAGCTCTTTGGTGAGCACGTTTGTCCTTGTGTTCCTGCTTTCTCCCGCCAGTCTAGTATAGATTCCTATGATCCTCCCTTCTGGACAACCGATTGTGACTGCGAACAAGCCGAATTTTTCTGTGATAAGCAACGTGATGTTTTATTTGATAAAACCCCAATTAGTGTTTACTATCGTCGCCTTCGAGATTTACAAGACCTTGAAATTAGATATTTTGGCAATCGTCATCTCCAACGCCAATTCTTTTCCGTGATGGATTCCATTACAGCAAAGGTCGATGGCATTACACCGCCATCCTGCTGGGTTTCCACTTCCACCAATGGTCGTTCAAAGCGCTTTAGACAGTCCGTCATCATCACCGACGACTACGCCATCATTGATGCCGCTAATAATCCTCAATTCTGGGGTAAAAAGTGGTTTAAAGCCGAAGCTCAAGGTAAGCCCTTGAGCACAGTTCATCGTGAAAAACATCACGGTCATACATGGAAACAGTGTTTGCTCAATCCCAATAATGTTGGTTATTTCCACACCATGTGTCCAAAGTGTCGTTCTCTTGTTAAGAGAACTGACGTCAGAGGAGTCTGCTCAAAATGTACTCATACCTCTCGACATGTTCCTAGAATCCATGCTGAACCTCAAATGTTCTCAGCCCTCAGTAATTGGGCCACTGGTGTTGATGTTAACGCTGCCTCGTCTTCCATCTCCTCCGCATGCAATCGCGTTGAGGATGTAGTTAATGAAAACGCATCAAGACTTACCAAATTTTTGGACAATGCCAATGCTATTACTTCCACCTTAAATACTGTTGCCAAACAAGCTGTCGATACCGCTTCTTCTCCTGTTTTCCTTGCTTCCTTAGCTGCTGGACTTACCGCCGTTTTTACCGATTCACCTCGTTCTGTACGCGTCATTGCACTTACTAATTTAGCTGTCTCAGTTGTTGGTTACGCACGCACCTATGATTTTTTGAAAGATAATGTTAATCACACTATTGAATTTATTTCAAGTTTGTATTCATCAGCTTCCAGCTTTCTTACCGCTTTAGACCTTTTTAGACCTTCTGACCAAGGTGTTTTTGTTGCTACCGCTCAGGGACCAGATTTGGAAATTTTGTTGAAAGGTCTCTCTTTTGTAGGCTCTATTATAGCCATGTTAGTTTTGGGTAGAGTATCTTTTAGTTCTATGGATTTTGATAAGTTTTTGCGTCGTGCCTCCCTTGTAGGCAATTCCATTCGCTCAGTACAGACTTTGTTCGATTATATTCAAGCTAGTTTTGTTTCTTCCTTCGCTTACTGTTGTGAAAAGATGGGTGTTGCCAATCCTGTCAGTGACTCGTTACCAGAAGATATACGTGATTATTGTTCACGTGCCATCGAAGTTATTACACGTCCTTCTAACACAACCACCTTTACCTCAGATTATGCTGCTGAAGTTCATGTCCTTATGACACAAGGTGACGTCTTGCGTGGCAGAGCCTCTCGTTTCCGATATCCTCAACCCGCAGTTTCAATGTTACAAAATACTTTTGATAAAGTCTATAGGAAAAATAACGAACTTGCCTCCCTTTCTGTTGAACTTGCTCCCAGATTAGAACCTATTATAGTTTATGTCACCGGCGAGCCTGGTGTTGGTAAGTCTGGTTTTATTTTTGCTCTTACTGCTGCCATTTGTGTTCTTGAGAATGTTGATCCAGCTGAATGGACTAAATTAGTTTACCAGCGAATTGTTGAAGGTGAATACTGGGATGGCGCTAACTCTGGCCATAAGATTTTGTGGTATGATGAATATGCTCAAAGGACTGATACTGCAAGTGCACCGAATCCCGAAATTATGGAAGTTCTCAAACTTGTTAATATCGTTCCATACAGTTTGCACATGGCCGGGATAGAAGAAAAAGGGAAAATTTTTGCCAATTATTCTGTGATTATTATTACCTCTAATGTTAGTATGCCTAATCTTTCTATTGAATATCCTGAAGCCTTTCATCGTCGTATTTGCAACGATTTTCATGTTACTGTTAAAGTTAAGCCCCAATTTCGTGTTGATAATTCTCCAAAATTGGATGTAAATAAAGTGAAAGCTTTGCCATCAACAATTGAGGGCAAATTAAATCCTAGTGTTTATGAACTTCATGTCAAATGTACTACTAGTCGCCCTATGGTTGTTAATACTAATCCCTTCCGTTATCCTTATTCTTATAAGTTGACTTCAACTGTGGACGGTTCCGCCCACGCTCTTCGTGATTGTTATAATGTTTATGATTGGTATGGTTTTCTTGATATTTTTGCACCCGCCTATAAAGCTCGTGCTGTTGATAAAGTAGAACTTTCTAAATCTGTTGTCAGTATTGGTGCTGATTGTAAAACTCATTTTGCTTCTAGTCAGGGACCTGTTTCATATATTAAAAGTTGGTTTCAATATTCTCCTCCAACCTCTGATGCTAATTTCCATGATGCATTAGATCCTGTTGTTTATGCCAATGATTTTCTTCAAGGCAAGTGCGCCTATGACCCAACTATTGTTCCTGTTCTTGCTGCTATCTGTGATAATGCCGCAGACACTTATTCTGGACCATCCAGTGTTTTAACCTTTGATGAAAAGAAAATTTTGCTTTTTAATCTTTTTAGATCTTTCAATACTGGTGAGTTATCCCGTCATGTAGGACGCTGCCAAGAGATTGATCATATTTATGTTAAACTTTGTGTTATGGATATTGCTTCAAAGAAAATTTCTTCTGGAGTAAATGTTGTAGATATACCCTCCACCTTGTATGCCGCTTCTCAGGAATTTGTCGCTTTTGCGCGTACTGGTTCACTTAACCCTCCACTTGGTTCTTGGAATAATTTTTTTGATGCCATAAATGTTGAATTGTATGCTTTGTCGCGTATTGTTTCCTCTGCTAGTTTGTCTGGTTTTGTTGTTTCAGGTATGCTTTCCACTTGGGAATCCTGTTTCTTTAAATTCTTTTCTATAGTTGATCCCAGCTATATCAATAACCTTTCTATTGATTGGGATGTTGCGGCTAAACTTTATGTTACTATTTCTCTTCCTGCTTCTAACTTGACTCCCTTTGAAGTTTTTTATTATCGTTTTCAAAATCAACCTGCCTTTTTTGATATGTACAAAAATCATAAGAACAAAGATCATATTTTTGAATTCGTTAAGATGTTTCGTAGTTCTGTCGTTGCTGGGCAATCCCCTCGCTACTCCTTTTATATGGCTTCTAATTTTATTCAGAATAAAACTGGTTTAGATGAACACAAATTATTTGCTGTAGACTCTGTTTCGCTTTCTTCATTTGTCAAACTATTTGGTTCTATGGATTATTGGACGGCTTTTTATCACAATTTGTGGGCTCCATTTTCCTGGACTAGTTTCATTTCCTCCCGCTCTCCCAGCCTTCTTGCGCTTTATAGTATTTTAGGAGGTTTACCTCTTTTGGGACAGGCCATCTTTGCTTTGTTAGCTGGTGGTGCTCTCTGTACCGCCTTGAAGTTTTCTGTTAATTACATTAAAAAATGGTGGTTTGGACCGGTTGAAGGCGAAGCTGAAATTAAACAATCGGCTTTAGATTATGTCAATAAATTAGTTGCCGATGCCCCGGAACCTATTGTTGAACATGTTGATGTTCGTCCCACTAATTCCAAGTTTGTTACTCATCAAGAAGGTTACCCAAATGCTGTATCTAAAAAACAGCACGTTGTTACAGTTGAATCTCGTGTCCTCTTTTCCCCTGAATCTTCTTCCACTGGTTTTATGGATGACTTGTTGACTGATGAGGGTATTTTTAAAACCTTCCCTCAAGGTCTTGCTGATAATTGTACTGAAGTTTTGCTCACTAATAAATTTATGTCTAATCTTTATACTTTCTGCTCAGGTAGTTTTGAAGGTGAGAAATTCACCCGTGATCATACTTTTTTCACAGGCTGGTTTATTTGTGGAACTACTATTTTAACGTGTGGCCATTTTATCCCCACACTCAAGTTCCTCATGTCTAATCCTGAACCTTTGTACCTTGTTGATTTTACTGGTAAAGTTGTTATACCCATTAATGATGACACCCTCTCTCAGGTTATCACTGTTACTGATAAACATAATCATCCCACTGATATTGCCCTTGTTTGTTTAAATTATAAATTGGTCACTTCACGTCCTTCCATTAGAGGTCATTTTCTGACCAATGTTGAATTAGCCCGTGTTAACGGAAAATCAGCCATTTTGGCTGGCATGAGACAAGTTAAAAGTGATGCCTATTTATCTGTGATGAATAATTTGACCCTTGAACTTTCCACCGAAAAGAATTTTGTTTTGGGTGATGATGAGCTAAGTTACAGTGTTCCCACCACAACCTACAATCATGCTTCCTATATTGCTTATGTTGCAGCCACTAAACAAGGTGACTGCGGCTCTCTTTTGCTTATGTTAGATCAGAAATTTAAAAATAAAATAGCCGGCCTTCACGTTGCCGGTTCTGTAGTTAATTTGTCTGGCGGTACTAAAGGATACGGCTTCTCCGTTCCTGTATCAAAAGAAAGATTGGATAGTGCTTTGAGTTTGTTGGATAGACGTTTCATTTCATCCCCTCCCCCTGTTGATAAACCCGCTTTAGTTGCTGTTCCCAATGGTGGTTTTATTCCACTAGGTTTAAGTGAATTTGTTTCTGGTAAAGTATTAACCCACAATTTTGGACCTTCTGTCATTTCTGGTGTTCTCCAAGAACCCAAATTTGCTCGTTCTGTTTTGGGTAATTATGTAGATCCCGAAACCTCTGAAATTATTGATGTTCGTTATAAATCCCTTGCAAAGGCTGGCACTATGGCTGGCCAATTTGATGTGGAACGACTTTCCCATGTTTCCGACAGTATCTGTGATATGTATTATGATTTAGCTGTAGATAGTGTTAATAAAAACCTCCTTAACCCTCTTGATTTTTTGTCCTGTGTTTCTGATGAAGTTGCCATTAAAGGCGACGGTAGATTTTCTTCCCCTTTAGTTTTGTCAACATCTGCTGGCTTGCCCTGGATTCATCTCCGTAAGGGGCTGCCTGGAAAACGCACTTTTATCAGTGATGATGGTGTAATGAATGATATTTTGAAAGAAGCTGTAGATGCTAGTATAGCCCAGATGTCCTCGGGCAAACGTGCTCATATCTTGTGGCAAGATCTTTGTAAATCAGAGAGAAGGCCCTTAGCCAAAGTAGCAGCCGGTAAAACCCGGACTATTGTTTCATCCCCCGTCCATTTCACTGTAATTCTCCGTAAATTTCTTATGTTTTTCCTTAAAATCCAAGTTGCAACTGTGATAAAATGTCAATCTTCTATTGGTGCCAATATTTATTCTTTCGCTCACGGCCATGGCTTGGCCACTTTTTTGAGAGAGAAAGGCACAAAATTTTTAGCTGGTGATTTCCAGGAATGGGATGGTCACAATTCCTATCAGGCGCTTATTGAATGTATGTGTATGGTTAATAAACTTGTTATTCGTTTGTATGAAACTTATTCTGTAGAACTTTGTGCCGCATTAGGCGTCACAGAAGACCAGCTTTTTGCTCAACTTGCTGTAGATAATAATGTTAGAGAAATGTGTTCCTTTGATATTGCTTCGTCCATTCACGCTATTGATAATAATGTATATATGTGGACCCATGGAATGCCATCGGGTTGTTTGCTTACTGCTAGTTTTAATACTCTCCTCAATCAATTTTATTTTTATTATGCTTGGGATGAGCTTGCTCCCCCAAAGTTTAGAGGATTTAGGTCCTACCTTGATCATGTCAGAGCCAATTTCCAAGGCGATGATAATGTTTTAGGTGTTTCAGATGAAGCTGTTGTTTTCTATAACCACCATACCCTTCAAAGTTGTTTCGCACGAAAGAAGTTAATTTATACTGATGCTCTTAAAACTGGAGCAGATATGCCAAAATTCCTTAGATTTGATCAGATTTCCTACCTTAAACGTTCCCCTATTTTTGCTAATTCCTATCCTTTTGAAAGTCCTAGATGGGTTTGGGGTTTAGATCAAGATGTCATCCGTGAAATGCCCAACTGGGTGTCCCATTCCGATACACAAAAACGCCTCATCCCTCAAGTTGTTGACGATTGTCTTAGAGAGTCGTCCATTTGGGGCGAAGATTTTTTTAATGAAAACTGTGATAAACTTCGTATAGCTTGTAGACAACATCGTATTCCTTTCCATTGTGACGGTTTTCTTCGCACCCGTCAATTCGTCCTTTCAGGCGAATATCAACCTTTTTGTTAACACTCCAGGGTGAATGGGGCCATTTCTAAATCAGACATATGGAGATGGCAGCAAAGCCTGAATCACCACAAATTTATTTGTTAGAGAGAGAAGACTCGTTTTCTATTGATCAGTGTGTGCTCTCTTCTGGTTTTATTTTAAAAGGCTACTGATCTGTCTGCGCTAGGTTAGAGACTAATTATACTCTTCCCGTCTGCGTTATTGTATTTAATTGCCGATATGTTATCAAATGCTGCTGCTCGCGCCGTTTCCGGCGCTACAAACTCCTTAATCGGAGACATCGAATCCGCTATATCTATTGATCCCTCAACTCAAAATCCCTCATCTGTCAGCTCCACTGCGTCGACCTTTCTCGGGGTCCGGGACGAGACCATTTCATCTCAGTCTTTCACCCAGTTTCGTTCCGAGACTGACACAATTGAGGCTATTGTTAATACAACTCTTCCAGACTCTGTTAGCGATAATAGGTTTGACATTAAGCGTATACTCGGAAATCCGCGTATTGTTATGCAGGGAAATCTTTCTTACGAGTTTCAAATCTCTCCTTACAATTCCTTCGACTTCGGTTACACCTTCTTCAACAAAGCCCCTGTTAGAGACATAGTTAAAAATTTTGTAGGTATGACATTCACTATGTGTGTAGATGTTAAGATTTCAACCGATCCTTATCAGTCCGGTATGTGGTATTTAGTTTTTATCCCTCCTGGTTATTCTAGTCGTACTCGCATTTTTGATTTAGATACTACAACTAACACTCATTTTAAAGTTATGACTTGTGCCGAGTTCCTACCTCATGTAGAAATAGATATTCAAGAAAATCCTACTGGATTGTTAAAAGTTAAATTTTATTTCCCTGTTAATTATTACGAAGTACCCACTTTAGGTAAAGCCAATACACTTGGCCAGTTTGCCCTCCTTTCTTCTGTTGCTGGAGCCCAAGTCACTGGCTCACCTGAATTCACTATTTTGGCTTGGTTAGAGGATGTAGATTTTCGATTCCCTGGTGACTCTGATACTGTCACCCCTGCACTTGCTCGGACCAAAAGAATAGTTCCTGACGACATTCCTCAACCTTTAGAACTTGAACAACTACCTGACATTCCACTTTTACCAGCAACTAATGTGCCTTCTGCACTTGCCGCCGCAACTAGATATTTTCGTGCACAGGCTCAAGGTCCTGAATTAAAACCTCATATTGCCGGTAAATCTTTAATTACTCAGGCACGTTGGGAGCTCCCTACCCATTTTAACATGATTGACGATCTTCAAGGCCCGCCTGGCGGAGCTTATCCTTATGCACCCAAACCTTCCCTTGTTTGTCCTGATGGTTCCGCTTCTGATAGTTTTTCCGATTTGTATCAACAACGTTCTTTTTTAGGGGCCATCACATGGCCCAAATCTTCTGCTTCTGGTGTTTATCTCGGTTCAATTAAAGTCGCCCCTATGTCAAAAGTCACTCCTAGCTCATTAATTACACCAAGAGAATCTTTCGAGACCTCTTATAATGGTAACTTCACTCGCACAGCCTTAGCCACAGAGTTTTTCAATTTAGTCACTGGCACACTCCATTATCGTATTAAAATTCCCAAGACCCTTTTTCACTCAGGTAAAATCCAGGTGGCTTATCTCCCTGGTATGAACCACGACGTGGCCACTCTCGATTGGTCTAAACATTGGAACACCATAATCAATGTTAAGGAAGCTTCTGATTTTACCATTGAAGTACCAGGCACCCCCTCCACATACAATTATTATAGAGATTCTGTTTGGGGTTATTTAGTTTTCCGTGTTCTCAATAAGATTATTTCACCTATTACAGTAGTTCAAGACCTCGCACTTTTAGTTTATGTTCATGGCGATTTAGTCACTCGCTCACCTAGTTATTCATCAAACCCAGGTATTATGATAAACGACACAACTCCTGCTCCCCCTCCTCCACCTGCTTTTAGAGCTCAAGCACAAGGTATTGATCTTCCGCTAGTTAAACCTCCTGTTTTGCCCAAGCTAGTACCAATTAACAATATTAGTAATTTTGTTTCTATGGAAGGTGCTTATTCTTCCGGGCCTGCTAAAATGATCCGTATTATAGTAGAGGGTCTCAAAGCAAGACCTCAAACCTTAATCACAGATGGTCCAGTTTCCTCCCCTTCTTTCACATCAAACAATGATTCCATTAGTATTTCTGAATTTGTTGGTCGTTGTCCCCTAGGAGGTTTGTCAATAGATAATCAAAAAACCATTTCTTTTACTGAAGACGCTACCGAAGCCATTTATATGCAAGCTTTGACCCCCTCTTTGCTTTTCCCTGGCATTTCCACTCGTCTTAACACCAATAGCTTTTGTTTAAATAGACCTATTAATCGTTTAGTTTCAATTTTCCAGGGTGTTCGTTCTGATGTTTATTATGGTGATATGTTTGTTGATTCCACTAACTCCCCTTTGAATGCCCTTTTGGTTAATGCTTATAATTATGGCACGTATGAATTTAACCCACAAGTTACTTCTGCCGCCTCCAAAAACGTTTTTGTTTCCGTTCCCTATGATTCAAATTTAATTTATGGTCCTTACCTTTTTAGGGCCAAAGCTCCTGGTAAATCATTCAGAACTTCCTCTGGTTGTTTACCTAATTTCCAAGGTTTTTATCCCTGGTACCCCTCATGTACTTCTCTTCGTTATACTTAGATTCGTCTGTGATAGGAAATTCGTCGTTGCCGACTTCGATTTCCATTTTCTCGTGTTACATTTACTTTCCTGATTTAACGCTTTTGCGGCCTCAACATAGAACAAGTGTTTGAATGATGTGTTGTGGTGATTCATTTGGTCATGTCTTTATTTGTTTAGCTTTTATATTAAAATACAAAATATCCAAAAAAAATATAAAATTTTATAAAATATGAAAACTAAGGTTTACGGGCCCTTTTGGTCCGGTTTATCCTACATTTTCTTTTC
>Ga0138284_1011066_pt1 | contig 10370 bp, 8 predicted proteins | sample S_130206_E_mt_FD_106899 | JGI IMG/M metagenome (GOLD analysis project Ga0138284, IMG submission 106899) | Freshwater microbial communities from Lake Simoncouche, Canada - S_130206_E_mt (Metagenome Metatranscriptome) | ecosystem: Environmental > Aquatic > Freshwater > Lake | place: Canada: Quebec... | reverse complement strand
GTGCCGCGGCAGCGGTCGAGTGCCGCGTCGATGGTGGCGCGGTCCGGCCATGGGCCGCTGTACTGCGTGCCGGCCGGCACGCCCAGCGCATCGCCGGTGTCGGTGTTCAGGCCGAGACGGATCGTGGCGTCGTAGGCCTTGTCGCCGCCGATGAAGCGGGCCAGGCGCGTGGCGCGGCCGACCACCAGCGGCAGCACGCCGCTCGCCAGTGGGTCGAGCGTGCCGGTGTGACCGATGCGCTTCTCGCGCAGGGCGCGGCGGACGCGAGCGACGACGTCGTGTGACGTGGGGCCCGACGGCTTGTCAACGATCAGCAGGCCGTGCATCAATCGCCTGTTCTATCTTCCCGAGAAACACCTTCTGCAGTTGGTCGATGGCGCCGTTCACCGAGCAGCCCGCGGCATTCTTGTGGCCGCCGCCGCCGAACTCCTTCGCCACTGCGCCGATGTCGATGTCGCCCTTCGAGCGCATGCTGACCCGGTAGTCGTCCCCTTCCGTCTGCCTGAAGAAGACCACGGACTGGATCTCCTTCACCGTCAGCGGCAGGTTGATCAGCCCTTCGGTGTCCTCGTAGGTGCCGCCGGCCGCGCGCACCATGTCGTGGTCGAGATAGACGATGGCGATCCGGCCAGACGGGTCGATCTGCATCGCGCTCAGCACGGCGCCGAACAGCTTCAGGCGCCCCATGTTGTTGCTGTCGTAGACGCTGCGTGCCACGGCGACGGGGTCGACCCCCGCCTCGAGCAACTGCTTGCAGATGTCGAACGTCCGGGGCGAGATACTCGAGTAGTGGAACGAGCCGGTGTCGGTGAGGATGGCGAGGTAGATGTGGGTGGCGATCTCCTTCGTCATCGGCACGCCGAGCGCGTTGACGAGGTCGAAGACCATCTCGCCGCACGCAGCCGCCGACTCGTCGATCCAGTTCAGGGCGCCGTAGTTCGTGTTCCCCGGATGGTGGTCGATGTTGATGACGAAGTAGTTGCCGAGGCCACCGACGCCGGGCCGCGCCAGGTCGCCGCATTCCATGATGACGGCGGCGTCGAAGTCGCCCGTCACCTGGTCGGCAATCTTGATGTCTGGCACGCCGGGAAAGGTCATGATCGGCGGCGGCGCGGCGTCCTTGTTGACGATCACCACGTCCTTGCCGAGGGCTCGCAGCGCGTACGCGAACGCCAGCTGCGAGCCGATCGAGTCGCCGTCGGGTCGCGAGTGCGAGGAGACGACGAAGCGGTGGCGCTGGCGGACGGCGTCGACGATCTGCTGGAAGACGGTGGCGTCGTTATTCATCGGACTCCGCGTCACTCGGGGCAGGCCTATGCAGTTCGTTCAGGATCTGCTCGATGCGGTCCTGGCCTGCGATCGACCCGTCGTAGATGAACTTGAGTTCCGGCACCCGCTTCAGGCGCAGCCGCGCACCGATCTGGCGGCGCAGGAACGGCGCGACGCGCTCGAGTGCGCGCGCGGAGTTGGCGCGGCTCTTCTCGTCGCCGAAGGCGGTGTACATCACCCTGGCCTGCTGCAGGTCGGGGCTGACATGTACGCGCGTGAGCGTGACGAAGCCGATGCCCGGATCGTGAACCTCGCGCGACAGCATCATCGCGAGTTCGCTCCGCAACTGATCGGCGACGCGGTCTGGACGGGAACCTTGGGACATTGCTGGAAATGCTACGTGCTAAAGGCCAATTGCCGAATGTGAATCGCTGATCGGAATGGCGCTGGCAGGTCGGAGCGAGTGATGCGCCACCTGGCCGGCAGGCTTCCCGTCGCCCTGTCGGACGATGAGAGGGCCAGCGGCCAGGTGGACACCGGAGAAGCTGGAGGCTACGCCGTGATGACGATGCGCTCCATGGTGAAGACCTCGATGACGTCGCCGACCAGGAGCTCGTTGTACTTGTCGAAGCCGATGCCGCACTCGAAGCCGGTCTTGACCTCGCCGACGTCGTCCTTGAACCGGCGGAGCGACCCGATCTTGCCCTCGAAGACGACGACGTTCTGGCGGAGCAGTCGCGCCTGCGTGTCGCCGGAGCGGGTGATACGCCCTTCCGTGACCATGCAGCCGGCGATCGTGCCGAACTTCGGCACCTTGAAGATGTCGCGCACCTGGGCCACGCCGATGCGGACCTCCTTGAAGGTGGGCTCGAGCAGGCCGACCATGGCCTTCTTCATCTCGTCGGTGACGTTGTAGATGATCGTGTGCTGGCGGATGTCGACGCCTTCGCGGTTCGCCACCGACTCGGCATTGCGATCGGGCCTGACGTTGAACGCGATGATGATCGCCTTCGACGCCGTGCCGAGCAGCACGTCCGATTCGGTGACCGCACCGACACCGGAGTGGATGATGCGAATCTTCACCTTGTCGTCGGACAACTTGGCCAAGGTATCGGCGAGCACTTCGGCCGAACCCTGTACGTCCGCCTTGATGATGACCGGCAGTTCCTTCATGCCGCCTTCGGCGATCTGCGCCTGCAGCGACTCGAGGGTGAGGCGTCCGCCCTTGGCGCCGAGCGCGCGGTTCTTCGCCTGTTCCTCGCGGAACGCGGCGATCTGGCGCGCCTTGGCGGCTTCCGCCACCTGGAAGATGTCGCCAGGCTGCGGGAGGCCGGTAAGACCCAGCACTTCGACCGGCGTCGACGGGCCGGCCGACTTCGTGGGCCGGCCGCGGTCGTCGATGAGCGCGCGCACGCGGCCCACGACCGGGCCGGCAATGAACGTGTCGCCGACGCTGAGCGTGCCGTCCTGCACGAGGACCGTGGCCACCGGGCCGCGTCCCTTGTCGAGCTTGGCTTCGAGCACGGTGCCCGACGCCGAGCGCTTCGGGTTGGCCTTCAGCTCACCGATTTCGCTGACGAGCAGGATCATCTCGAGCAGCGAGTCGATGTTGATCTTCTTCTTGGCCGAGACCTCGACCGTGACCGTCTTGCCGCCCCATTCTTCCGGCATGAGGTCGAGCTCGGTGAGCTCGCGCTTCACGCGTTCGGTATTGGCGCCCGGCTTGTCGATCTTGTTGATCGCCACGATGATCGGCACGTTCGCCGCCTTCGCGTGATCGATGGCCTCGCGCGTCTGCGGCATGACGCCGTCGTCGGCCGCCACGACCAGGACGACGATGTCCGTGACCTTGGCGCCGCGGGCACGCATGAGGGTGAACGCGGCGTGACCCGGCGTATCCAGGAACACGATGTTCTTGCCGTTGATCGTGACGTGATACGCCCCGATGTGCTGCGTGATGCCGCCGGCTTCGCGTTCCGCGACGCGGGCTTGACGAATGGCGTCGAGCAGGCTCGTCTTGCCGTGGTCGACGTGACCCATGACCGTGACGACCGGCGCGCGCGTGATGATGTCGGCGGCGTTCGCGGTGCCGGCATCCACCTGGATCAGCTCCTCTTCGAAGCTGCGCATCACGACTTCGGCGCCGAAGTCGCGCGCCAGCATCGTGGCGGTCTCGGTGTCGAGCGTGGAGTTAATGGTCACCATGAGCCGCTTCATCAGCAGCTTGGCGAGGACGTCTTTCACACGCAGGTCGAGCTTGTCTGCCAGGTCCTTGACCGTCATGCCCTCGGCGAGCGTGATGGTGCGGGTGACCGGCGGCGGAGGCGGAGCGGCCATCGGCGCCGACGGCCGCGCATCGCGACGCCCGCCTGACGACCGGCTGCCGCCCATCGGACGCTGACCGAACGCCGGCCGATACGGCATGCCGGGCCGCTGCGGGTACGCTCCCTGTCCTGGGCGCGGCGGCTGGCCTGGCGCCGCGCGGAGTGGCTGCGACGGCAGCGGGCGCGGGGCACCCACCGGCGGACGAGGACCAGCGGGACCGGCGTACGGCGGGCGCGCGCCCATCGGCGGACGCTGACCGGGTACTCCGGGCCGAGCCCCGGTGGCGCCGGGTGGCGTGGAGCCTGCCGGACGAGCCGGGGCAGCCACGATCGGACGCTCCGGCGGACGGATGACGGCCCGCGGTACGACACGCGACACCGGATTCGGCGACAGCGGTGGCGTCATCGGCGGCGGCGTATCTTCGATACGCAGCCGGTTCTTCGGTGGCACGATGCGGCCAGTGGGGCGGGCCACGACCGGTGCGGGCACTGGCACTGGCACTGGCACTGGCACTGGCACTGGCGCCGCGGCCACAGGGGCCGCAACTGGTTCAGCCACGGGCGCAGGCGTCGGCTCGACGGCGACAGGTTCCGGAGGTGCAGCCACCGGGGCGGGCTCCGCGGGCGGAGCGGCTACGGTTTCAGGCACAACCTTCGGCTCTTCTATGGGAGGGGCAACGTGCACGGGCTCGGGCTCGGCGTGGTCGACCGGCTCGGACTGGTGCGCCTCGGCGGCGGGCGCCGTTTCGACGTCGTGGGCCACCGCGTCGTGCGCGTCGGCATCGACGTGGGGGGGCGGATCGGCGTGATGGGGCTGCTCGTGGTGGCCGGACTCGTGTCCGTGCTCCTCGTGATGCTCCGTCCCAGGGCCGTGCGCCACCTTGGCCGTCTTCACGAGACGGGGCGGCGGCGGCGGCGGGGCCGTCGGCTTTGCCGGTTCGGGCGCCTTCTTCGCAAGGGCCGGCTTCTTGAGTCCGCCCCCCTTTGGGACCGGCGTTTCCGAGAAAATGTCGCCGGTCGGCAACGTGATGTTCCGCTGCTTTGCGAGACGGTCGACGAACTGCCGGGCGACGACTTCCTCAATCGTGCTCGACGCGCTCTTGACCTCGATGCCGTGATTGCGCTTCAGCAGCGCCGTCACTTCCTGGCTCGTGGTCCCGAGCAGCTCCGCAACCTTGTAAATCCGAACAGTTGCCAACGGTTTACCTCAACTCTAAATGCGATCGTGCTATTCGGCGCTCTCGCTCTGAGCGCCTTCGCCCGAGTCGCCTTCGCTCGAGACAGCCTCGCCCCTTGCGGCGGCGAGGATCTTCTCGGCGGTCTTGCCCCCGATTCCGGGGATTTCCGACAGCTGCTCGATCGTCGCGGCAGCCACTGCTTCAGCCGTGTCCAGGCCGGCCTCGACCAACCGGCGGACGATCCGGTCGCCGATTCCCTCGAGGATGTACGGCAGCGGCGTGTCGTTGCCCGCCTCGTCCGCGCCCTCGAGCTGGTCCTCGGTGCCCGTCTCGAGTTCGCCGAACTGCGCTTCGACCTCGCGACGCTTTTCTTCTTCGCTCTTGATGTCGATGCGCCAACCGGTCAGCTTGGCCGCCAGACGCACGTTCTGGCCTTTCTTGCCGATGGCCAGCGACAACTGCTTGTCCTCGACGACCACTTCCATCACCTTGCCGTCGCTATCGACGATCGACACGTGCTGCACTTTCGCAGGGCTGAGCGCGTTCGTGACGAAGGTGGCCGCGTCCTCCGAGTACTCGACGATGTCGATTTTCTCGCCGCGCAACTCGCGGATGATGGCCTGGACGCGCGTGCCCTTCATGCCGACGCAGGCGCCCACCGGATCGATGTCGCGTTCGCGCGAGTAGACCGCCACCTTGGCGCGGTCGCCCGCCTCACGCACGGCGCCGCGAATCATCACGGTGCCATCGTAGATTTCCGGGACTTCCTGTTCGAACAGCTTGATGAGCAGCGCCGGGTCGATGCGCGACAGCTCGATTTGCGGCCCCTTGGCGCTCCGGTTGACGCGCTTGATGACCGCGCGGATGCGGTCCTGGGGCGAGTAGCTCTCGGCGCGCGACTGTTCCTTGCGCGGCAGCACGGCTTCGATCCGGCCGAGTTCGACGATCAGGTCGCCGTTCTCGAAGCGCTTGACGATGCCGCTCTTGACGTCGCCGATCTGCTGGTTGAACTCGGCGAACACGTTCTCGCGCTCGGCCTCGCGCACCTTCTGGAAGATGACCTGCTTGGCGGTCTGCGCGGCGATGCGGCCGAGGTCCTCCGTCGGGCGGGGGAACTCGACTTCCATGTCCACTTCGGCTTCGTCGCCGTACAGCGTGTGCGCTTCCTCGAGGGACATCTCGGTCTCGACGTTCGTGACCTGCTCGACGATGCGCTTCACCGAGACGAGTTCCATGGCTCCGGTCTCGGCGTTGAACCGGGCGCGCATGTTCTCGTTCTTGTAGCGCTTGCGTGCGGCGGTCTCGATGGCGTCCTGGAGGGCGGTGATGATCACCTCCGGGTCGACGCCCTTTTCCTTCGAGAGTGCTTCGATGGTCTGCTGCAGCGGATTAGCCATGTCTAAAATTCCACTTCCAGATTCGCTCGCGTCACGAGCCCGAGCGGCACGCGGTGCTGCCGGCCGTCCTCGCCATCGATTAGCGCGTAGTCGGCGTCCACACCAGCAAGCCGCCCCCTGAAGAACGTCTGCCCATCAACCGCTTCCCGCATCACGACCTTGGCGCGACGTCCGGCAAAGCGTTCAAAATCAGTCCGGCCCCTGAGGGGCCGATCGAGTCCCGGCGACGATACCTCGAGGGTATAGGCGACCGGGATAAAGTCCTCCACGTCGAGCAGCGCACTCAAGTCGCGGCTCACATGCGAACAATCCTGGACGCTCACGCACTCTTCAGCGTTCGCGGCCGGTCCGGGGCGGTCGATCCGCACCCGGAGCACCATGCCATATGCCTCGCGACGGAACTGCACGTCGAACAGTTCGAGCCCGTGGGTGGCCGCCACTCGCGTGGCCGCGTCCTTTACCTGTTCAACGATGCTCGCTACGCCCCGCATCAGCCTCCGCTCCGTCGAGCTTTGGCGACACGGCGTTTCAGGGTCCTGAAACAAAAAAAGCGGGCACTCCGCCCGCTTCGGTCCCGCAACCAAAGCTCCGAACACCAGAGTATAGCACGCGAAATCGGCGGATCAGGAGCATGGCGGGCAGGTCTGGCAGCTCCGCCCGTAGCCGTAGCCGCTATTGCTCCACCGGACGGACGAGGAGGTCGTAGTCGCGGGCACCGACGACTTCCACCTCGACGAAATCGCCAGCGCGATAGGCCGACGGGTCGCATTCGGTGAGATAGACCGAGGCATCGATGTCCGGCGCCTGTGTGGCGAGCCGGCCCCGCAGCACGAGTTCGTGGTCCGCCGCCGGCCCGTCGATGACAATCCGGTGCCGCTGGCCAATCCGCTGCTTCTGCCGCCCCTTGACGAGCGTCTTCTGCAGCCGCATGACGCGGTTCCGCCGCGCCGTCTTCACCTTCTCCGGCACGTCGTCCTCGAGCCCGAACGCCGAGGTGCCCTCTTCGTGCGAATACGTGAAGACGCCGACATGGTCGAACGCGTGGTCGGTGATGAACGCGCAGAGCTCGGCCACGTCCGCCTCGGTTTCGCCCGGGAAGCCGACGATGAACGTGGTGCGGAAGGAGACGCCAGGCACCCGCGCCCGGATGCGGTTCAGCAGTTGCTCGTACTTCTGCCGCGTGCCCGGACGCTTCATCCGTTTCAGCACCGGGTTCGACGCATGCTGCAGCGGCAGGTCGATGTAGTTACAGACCTTCTCGCAGTCGGCCATCGCCGAGAGCGTGGCGTCATCGATCGTCGTCGGGTAGAGGTAGTGGAGGCGAACCCACTCGAGTCCGTCCACCTCGTTCAGTTGCCGCAGCAGGCGCGCCAAGGCGCCGCGTTCGCCGCGGTCGATGCCGTAGAAGGTCGTGTCCTGCGAGATGAGGAGTAGTTCCTTGACGCCGCGCGCTGCCAGCGCCCGCGCTTCCTCGACAATCGACTCGGAGGTGCGGCTGCGGTAGGCGCCGCGCAGCGTCGGGATGATGCAGAACGCGCACTTGTAGTCGCACCCTTCGGCCACCTTCACGTAGGCGTAGTGCCGGGGCGTGGCGAAGATCCGGGGCGTATTGGCGTCGTAGATGTACGTCGGCGCGCCGGGCAACGGCGTGGCGCCGTTGCCGTCGCGCGAGCCCTCGTGGTGGTGCTCCAGCACTGCCGCGGCCGGCCCAGAGTCGCCGCCGGCCACCGTGCCGGGCTCGGCATTCTGGACCGTGGCCTCCGGGAACTTCACGGTGGGGCGGAAGAACGTGAGGGGCGACGACTGCCGCGTGCCGACCCCGCCGATGGCCGCAACGATGTCCGGCACCTCGCCGGTGCCGAGCACCGCGTCGATCTCCGGAATCTCGGCCTTCAGTTCGTCGCGGTAGCGCTCAGCCAGGCAGCCGGTCACGATCAGGCGCCTCGCCGAACCGTCCTTCTTGAACTGCGCCATCTCGAGGATCGTGTCGATCGATTCCTTCTTGGCGGAGTCGATGAACGCACAGGTGTTCACCACGAGCACATCCGCCATCGCGGGGTCCTGCGTCAGTTCGTGCCCCGCCTGCTGGGCCAGGCCGAGCATCACCTCGGAGTCCACCAGGTTCTTGGGGCATCCGAGCGAAATCATTCCGATCTTCATGCAGTAGAAACTCTGCCGGCTTCAGGCTCTCGGCTTCTGGCTTCTGGCCGGCTGGCTCCGGATTGGAGCCGATACCGCCAGGAGCCCGGAGCTCGGAACCGGGAAACTCTAAGCATAGCCCGGCGCCACGGCTCAGGACACTCAACCATCCGGCCATCGGGCCGTGGATGTCCGGACCGCCGAGGTGCGTGCCGTCGCGTACGATTGCAGAGAGGCGCTTGGGCATGCTTGGCGCCAGGTCCTGGCTGCGTATCCGCACACCGGAGGGGTTCCATGCGTCTGATCACGCCCACTGCGCTCGCCGCGGGTCTTCTTGCCTTCGCCCCGCTCGCCCAGCAACGCTGCCGGCCGGACCGCGCGCAGCGATTCGGCGCACCTGGTCGGCCTGCTCGCGCAAGGCGATGAGGTCTTCGCCGCCGCCGGCTACATCCGCGCTGCCGCAGGCGAACCATGTGTTCCTGCCCGGTCACCGCATCATGGTGCAGGTGCGATCGAGCTGGTTCCCGCTCTATGACCGGAACCCGCAGACCTTCACGCCGAACATCTTCTTCGCGAAGCCGGCTGACTACGTCAAAGCCGCCCAGCGCATTTACCATGCGCCTGGCGCGCTCAGCTCGATCAGCCTGCCGGTCGTGCCGCTGCGGTGAGCTCCGCTCCGCCTCCGCGGGTCATGGATAGAGCCGGTAGAGCATGCGCGGATACGGAATGGTTTCCCGTACGTGTTCGAGCTTGCAGATCCAGGCGACGAGACGTTCGATGCCCATCCCGAACCCGCCGTGCGGCACGCTGCCGTAGCGCCGCAGGTCGAGATACCACTCGAAGGCTTCCTGCGGCAGGTTGTGTTCCTTGATGCGCTCGAGTAGCAGGTCGAGGTCGGCGAGGCGTTCGCCGCCGCCGATGATTTCTCCGTAGCCCTCAGGCGCCAGCACATCGACGCCCAGGGCGAGTTCGGGGCGCAGCGGATCGGGCTTCATGTAGAACGCCTTGACCGCCGACGGGTAGCGGTGCACCAGGACCGGCCGGTCGTACTGCTCGGAGAGCACGGTTTCGTCCGGACCGCCGAAGTCGCCGCCCCACTCGATTGGCAACCCCTTCGACTGCAGCGTCTTCACCGCATCGTCATAGCTGATGCGCGGGAACGGTTTCTGGACCGACTCGAGCTTGCTGATGTCGCGCTCGATGATGGTGAGTTCGCGGCGCCGGTTCTCGAGCACTCGCGCCACCACCGATACCACCAGGTCCTCGGCCAGGTCCATCACGTCGTCCAGGCCGGCGTAGGCCACTTCAGGCTCGACCATCCAGAACTCGGTGAGGTGCCGGCGCGTCTTCGACTTCTCGGCGCGGAAGGTCGGGCCGAACGAATAGACGCGGCCGAGCGCCATCGCCGTCGACTCGAGATAGAGCTGCCCACTCTGCGTGAGATAGGCCTTCTGGTCGTCGATGTACTCGACCGGAAACAGCGTGGTCGTCCCCTCGCAGGCCGCCGGCGTGAAGATCGGCGTGTCGGTGAGGATGAAGCCGCGCGCGTTGAAGAAATCGCGCACGGCGTTGATCACTTCGTGGCGGATGCGCAGGATCGCCGTCTGGCGTTCGCTGCGGATCCACAGGTGCCGCCGGTCGAGCAGGTAGTCGACGCCGTGTTCCTTGGGCGTGATGGGGAAGTCGTGCGACTCACCGACGACCTCCAGATGCTGCACGTCGATCTCGTAGCCGCTCGGCGCGCGCGCGTCGGCGCGTGCCGTGCCGGTGACGATGACCGAGGTCTCCTGCGACAGGTGATCGGCCGCCTTGAACATCTCGTCGCCGACCGCGGCCTTCGACATCACACCCTGGATGAAGCCGCTGCCGTCGCGCAGGATCAGGAAGTGGATCTTCCCGCTCGAGCGCCGGTTGGACAGCCATCCCTTGATGGTGACGTCCTGACCTTCGTGCTTGCCGATATCTTCGATGTAGACATGCATGGCGGTTACCTATAGTCGTCAGTCGCCCTCCAGCCGGGCGTGCCCGAGGGCGAGACGGATGGCTGCGGCTCCACCCTCGAG
>Ga0138284_1075019_pt1 | contig 10406 bp, 6 predicted proteins | sample S_130206_E_mt_FD_106899 | JGI IMG/M metagenome (GOLD analysis project Ga0138284, IMG submission 106899) | Freshwater microbial communities from Lake Simoncouche, Canada - S_130206_E_mt (Metagenome Metatranscriptome) | ecosystem: Environmental > Aquatic > Freshwater > Lake | place: Canada: Quebec... | reverse complement strand
TAGCTTTAGAGACGACATTAGCCCGACCGGAGAGCTCGCTGACGACCACACGCATGGCGTTACCAACTAAGGCAGGGTCAATATGCTGATAAGCGTCGGGATGGCGCTGCATGGCCGAGACGTGCACGCCAGCCTTGTGGGCAAAAGCACTATTGCCGACATAAGCCATGTGCTCATTGGGTGCGAAATTTGCTACCTCTGCGACAAAACGTGCCACTTCATGTAAGCGGGGCAAAGCGCCCGAAGGTAACGCCTGAAGGTTAAGCTTTAACTCCAGCGCCGGAATAACCACGCACAAATTAGCATTACCACAACGCTCACCATAGCCATTGATGGTACCCTGAACATGACGAGCACCCGCCCGCACAGCGGCTAAGCTATTCGCGACCCCGCAACCTGTATCATCGTGGGCGTGAATCCCCACGGCTACAGTCGGCCCGAGCTTGGCCTTAACTGTCTGCACGGCCGCCTCTACCTGCCAAGGCAAGGAGCCCCCATTGGTATCACACAGGACAATGGTCTCGGCCCCACCGCGAACGGCTGCCTGTAAAGTCTGCAAGGCATAAGCTCCATCTAAGTGATAACCGTCAAAAAAATGCTCAGCGTCATAGATCACGCGTTTTCCCTGGCTCCGCAGATAAGCCACCGTGTCCTCAATCATTTTAAGATTTTCCTCTAACGTCGTGCGGAGAATTTCCTTCACCTGCAAAATAGATGATTTGCCAAAAATTGCACAAACGTCAGTGCCGGCCGCGACTAGGGCCCGAATGCTGGGGTCATCTGCGGCCTGGAGACTGGCGCGACGGGTCGCCCCAAACGCCACCAGTTTGGCCTGAGCCCAAGATTCTGACCGCGCCTGCGCAAAAAAAACTTCATCCTTCGGATTGGAACCCGGCCAACCGCCTTCAATAAAAGCCACGCCTAATTCGTCGAGCTTGCGCGCGATGCGCAACTTGTCGTCGACCGAATACGAGATCCCTTCGGTCTGCGCGCCGTCGCGCAACGTGGTATCAAAGATCTCGATGGATGAAGGCGAAGAATGCTTAGGCATGGCGCGCTTCGTAGGCTTGCGCCTGACCCGCGAATTTCTGCAAATAGCCGAGTTCGTCTACTCCATCCAGCAAGCAGGTGCGAGAGAACGGATCGATCGGGAAATTAATCGGAGCTTGCCCGGGCCAAGCCACGGTTGAAGCACGCAGATCGACCGTCACGGGGAGATCATGATTTTTAGCCCGAGCCGCGAGCAAGGCCGCGTGAGCGGCCGGTTGAATCACGACTGGAATCAACCCATTTTTAAGCGAGTTACCTTTAAAAATATCGGCAAACATCGGGGAGATCACGGCCTGAAAACCCCAACCCACTAAGGCCCACGGAGCGTGCTCACGCGAGGAGCCGCAGCCAAAATTATTACCGGCCACTAAAATTTTGGTCCCTTTCGCCTCAGGCTGATTCAAAATGAAGGCGGGATTAGGCGAGCCATCGTCGAGATAACGCCAGTCGCAGAAAAGTTTTTCCCCCAGGCCTAGCTTATCGGTTACTTTGAGAAACCGCGCCGGGATAATCTGATCGGTATCAACATCCGTGTTAGATAGCACGACGCAGCGGGCGGTGAGAGTGGTGAATTTGGGTGCGCTCATGATTGACCTCCGTTTAATAAAACTCGCGGATCAGCAATACAACCGGCCACCGCCGTAGCGACGGCAGTGAGCGGTGAGGCGAGCACGGTGCGACCGCCTTTACCTTGCCGGCCCTCAAAATTGCGATTGGAAGTCGAGACGGCCAATTGGCCTGGAGAAAGTTGATCGCCATTCATCGCGATGCACATTGAGCAACCAGCCTCGCGCCAATCGGCGCCAGCTTCTTTAAATATCCGATCTAAGCCCTCGGCTTCCGCAGCCTGTTTGACGGACTGCGAACCAGGAACGACCATCATTTTTACGCTCGAGGCAACTTTACGCCCCCTCAGCAGATGGGCGGCCGCACGCAAGTCAACGAGCCGTGAATTCGTGCAGGAACCGAGAAACACAACATCAACTGGTTGGCCGAGGATTGGTTTCCCGGCTTCAAATTTCATGTAGGCGAGTGATTTTTCAAGCCCGGCGCGCTCCGCGGCATCAGCTAAGCTCGACGGCAACGGCAGCGGTTGTGTAATCGCGACGCCCTGCCCCGGATTGGTGCCAAAGGTAACCATCGGTTCGAGACTGTGGGCATCGAGCGTGACCGTCTTATCGTAGGTTGCGCCCTGATCCGTGGGCAACTGGCGCCAGCGAGCAACCGCCTGATCCCAGGCGGCGCCCTTCGGCGCAAATTCACGCCCCGCCACAAAATTAAAGGTCTTATCATCTGGCGCTACCATACCAGCACGGGCACCGCCCTCAATCGACATATTACAAACCGTCATGCGGCCTTCCATGTCGAGCGCGCGAATAGCCGAGCCAGTATATTCAAACACATGGCCGGTTCCGCCGCCGACGCCAATCTTGGCCAACACGGCGAGAATAATATCTTTAGCGGTAACGCCAGGCCGCAGCGCACCATCAACTCGCACTTCGCAGGTCCGCGCTTTACGCTGAAGCAAGCATTGCGTGGCTAGGACATGACCGACCTCGCTTGTGCCGATGCCGAAGCCGAGAGAGCCGAAAGCGCCATGTGTCGAAGTATGGCTGTCACCACACACGATAGTCATGCCCGGTTGAGTAAAGCCCTGTTCTGGCCCAATGACGTGAACAATACCCCGTTGCACAGAATTCAAACCATAGATCCGGACGCCGTGGGCTAAAGCATTAGCCTCGAGCAAGCGTAATTGAATCCGCCCCATTTCATCAGCAGCCTCGTAGCCGCCTTTAGTGGGGATCGAATGATCCATCGTGGCGACCGTGCGATCAGGACGAAGCACTTTTAGGCCGCGCTCTTTAAGCACGGCAAAGGCCTGCGGCGAGGTCACTTCATGCACAAGGTGCAAATCGATATAGAGCACGGCGGGGGCACCAGGCTCTTCGGCGACGACATGATTGTCCCAGATTTTCTGAAACAGTGTTTTGGGATTCTGGCTCATGGAGAATGAATTGAAACGGTGGGGGTTTGTTGAGGATGCTGAGCTCGACTCGTAGCCTGACGGGAAAGCACTTGGTTTAATGAAGCGATGTAGGCCTTTGCGCTGGCCACTACGATATCGGTATCGGCACCGTGGCCGTGACTTGAACGCTGGTCTTCATGCCGCACGCGCACCGAAGCCTCGGCGAGGGCATCGATGCCCTCAGTGACTCCGTTAATACCAAATTCGAGCAACGTAACGGGGAGATTAACAATCGCGTCGATCGCTTTATAGGCCGCATCGACGGGACCCGTTCCGCTGGCTGCGTAGTTATGGATTTTACCAGCAGGATCACGCAAGCGCACCGTCGCGGTGGGAACGCTCGTCGTGCCGCAGACAACCTGAAGATTTTCCAAGGCCCAGAGCTCAGGGACGGTGGCGCGCTCGTCGGACGCCAGTGCAATCAAATCAGCATCATGGACCGCTTTCTTACGATCAGCGAGTTTCTTAAACTCATTAAAAGCCTTGAGCAAAGCATCGCCCTCAAGTGCATAGCCGAGTTCGGCTAGCCGTTTCGAAAAAGCCGCGCGGCCAGAATGTTTACCCAAAACGAGAGTGGTCTGCACCGCACCCACATCCTCGGGGCGCATGATTTCATAGGTCTGCGCATTTTTAATCATGCCATCTTGGTGAATGCCCGATTCATGCGCGAAGGCATTGGCTCCCACGATGGCTTTATTAGGCGGTAATGGATAACTGGTGTTATGCGCGACTAGCTTGCTGGTGCGGCAGAGTTGGGTGGCATCGATGCCTGTAGCTAAGCCAAATTTTTCTCCGCGGGTCCGAATCGCCATCACGACTTCCTCCAGTGCGGCATTACCAGCGCGTTCGCCGATTCCGTTGATCGTTACTTCCGCTTGGCGCGCTCCGGCCCGAAGACCGGCCAATGAATTAGCCACGGCCAAGCCAAGATCATCATGACAGTGAACTGAAATGATTACATTTTTCGCCCCGGGGGTATGCTCAATGATGCCCGCGATCAGAGCGCCATACTCATCGGGCATTGTGTACCCCACGGTATCAGGAATATTAAGTGTGGTCGCCCCTGCCTTAATCACCGCCTCGAGCACTTGATATAAAAAGAGCGGATCGCTCCGCCCCGCATCCTCAGGCGAAAACTCAATGTCGGCGCACAACGATTTAGCAAATGCGACCATCTCGACCGCACGGGCTAACATCTCCACGCGGGACATCCGCAGCTTATGCTCCAGATGAATATCACTGGTGGCGAGGAACGTATGAATGCGCGGGCGCTGCGCGCCTTTAACGCCCTGCCAAGCCGCCTCAATATCTTTACGGGTACAACGAGCGAGCCCGCAGATAACCGGTGGTTCTTTTTGGGGGCGCCCCACCACTGCCACTTGTCCAACTTCAGCCGCAATCGCTTGAACCGCAGCCAAATCATCAGGGGAAGCCGCGGGGAAACCCGCCTCGATCACATCAACCCCCAACCGCGCAAGCGCCCGCGCCACTTCGAGCTTTTCAGCTGAAGTCATAGATGCGCCAGGTGCTTGCTCGCCGTCGCGCAGACTGGTGTCGAAAATGCGAACGTAGTCAGACATGAATGTGAGGATTAAATTTAAAGGTAAGACTGCTCCGTTTCATTGAGCCCCTAAAGGCCCACTAACAAGGAGCGGGCTTACCCGTGAGGGCAATTACGACTCAATCATTTACTAATCGTGACGGGATTAAGAAACGGCATCATGGCGCGGAGCTTAGCGCCCACGACCTCGATCTTCTGACCGCGTTCTTGATTACGGAATTTATTCATGGTCTTGCGGCCGTACTTATTATTTTCGTCGATGAAGCGCTTGGCGAATTTGCCCTGCTGGATATCCTTCAGGATGCGCTTCATTTCTTGCTGCGTCTGCTTAGTAACGACGCGCGGGCCGGAGACGTAGTCGCCCCACTCCGCTGTGTCCGAGACCGAATAGCGCATGTAGTTGAGGCCACCACGATACATAAGATCAACGATAAGCTTCAGCTCATGCATGCACTCGAAGTAAGCGATCTCAGGTTGATAGCCGGCGTCGACGAGCGTCTTGAAGCCGGCCTTAACCAGCTCAGCGCAACCGCCACACAACACCGCTTGCTCACCGAATAAATCGGTCTCTGTCTCTTCAGTAAAGGTTGTCTGCAGCACCCCAGCGCGGGTGCAGCCGATGCCACGACCGTAGGACAGCGCTAATTTTTTGGCTTGGCCGGTTGGATTTTGATAAACAGCGATGAGGCCAGGAACGCCGCCGCCCTCTTGGAAAACTTCCCGCACGCGATGGCCAGGGGACTTGGGCGCAATCATCGTGACGTCGACATTCTTCGGCGGAACGATCCCACCAAAGCGAATATTAAAGCCGTGGGCGAACATCAGCATCTTGCCTGCCGTGAGGTGGGGGGCAATTGATTCACGGTAGAGGCGAGCTTGGATATGATCCGGCACCAGCACCATGATGACGTCGGCCCACTGGGCAGCAGCATCCACTGAGCACACGGTAAGGCCGGCTTTTTTGGCCTTAGCCACGGACTTGCTTTTGAGCGAAAGCCCAACGCGCACTTGCACCCCACTCTCTTTTAAATTGAGGGCGTGGGCGTGGCCCTGAGAGCCGTAGCCGATGATCGCGACTTTTTTACGGCGGATGAGTGAGAGGTTTGCGTCTTTGTCGTAGTATATTTTAGCCATGGTAATAAAAACTAAGGATTAAGCAGTGAGGGTTAATAAATAAATTAAACTGACATCGAAAGACCGGAGTCATCGTTGCCATGATCCGCTGAAGTATCGGTGCGAACCAACGGTGGCGCCGACGACAGCAATGCGCTGCCACGAGCCATCGCTACAGCGCCCGTGCGCACAATCTCGACAATGCCATAAGGCCGAAGCACGAGTTCAAATTTCCCGATTTTCTCGGGCGTACCGGTTACTTCAATAACAAGCGTTTCTTCATCAACGTCCACCACGCGAGCGCGGAAGACCTCGACGAGCTGCAACACTTGCGCGCGAGTCTGTGGGGTGACCTTAACCTTCACGAGGCCGAGCTCACGCATAAGCGCTGATTTGTGAGTCAAATCGTCAACGCGCAAGACATTGACGAGCTTATAGAGATTAGCTTCGACGATCCGAGCGCCTGCATCGGTCGCCTCAACTACTACGGTCAGGCGAGAGACACCCGTCTGCTCGGTCCGACCAACCGTCAGGGAATCGATGTTAAAATTACGCCGCCGAAAAAGTGAGGAGATTCGGTTGAGGACGCCAGGGACGTCTTCCACGTAAGCGATGAGAGTATGTTTAGCCATGAGAGGAGAAGTTTAGCGGCGGTTAGACTTACGCAGAGCGGGACGAGCTGCTTTCTTAGCGACCGGCAAAGTTTTGCCACGACCGCGGGGAGTGGCACTTGTTTTCACGGGAGCAGCCGAAGCTGCCGGCATTTCCCAGTCTTTGTCAGAGCCCGCTTCCAGCATCACATCCTGCTTAGGCCGACGGATCATCTTATCGAGATCAGCTCCAGCCGGCACCATGGGGAATACGGAATCTTCTTTCTCTACGACAAAATCGATTACGACCGTACCCTTTGTCGCTAGAGTTTTTTCTACGGTAGATTTAACATCACCGCGTTGGTTGCAGCGCAGCCCTTTGAGGCGATAGGCCTCTGCTAGTTTAACGAAATCTGGGCCTGTCATCGGCGTAGCGGCGTAGCGCTTGTCGTAGAAAAATTCCTGCCATTGGCGGACCATGCCGAGGAAAGAGTTATTAATGATAGCTACATTGACCTTAATGCCTTCCTGCTCAGCCGTGGCCAATTCACACGAAGTCATCTGAAAGCCACCATCACCCACGACGACCCAGACATCTTTGTCTGGGCAGGCAAATTTAGCGCCGATGGCCGCCGGCAAGGCGAAGCCCATGGTACCCAAGCCACCAGAAGTAATCAGTGAGCGCGGTTTTTCGTGACGATAATATTGCGCCTCCCACATTTGATGCTGCCCCACATCTGTGACCACGATCGTGTCGCGTTTTTGAGTCAGGCGCCAAAGATCATTGATGACGTGGGCGGCATAGAGATGCCCACTATCGGGTAAGGCCTGAATATCACGCACGGCGGCATCCCCGCGTTGGGCGTTAATCGAAGTCCACCAATCAGAGTGCGTGCCTTTTTTAACCTGAGGTTCAATCAGCGCGAGCACTTCGCGCAGATCGCCAATCAGGGCGACATCGACTGGGACATTTTTATTAATCTCAGTCGGATCAATATCGACGTGGATTTTTTTGGCATTAAGAGCGTAGGTCTTGAGGTTGCCGGTAACGCGATCATCGAAGCGCATGCCGAGCGCTATCAGCAAGTCGGCCTGCTGAATAGCTTGGTTGACCCAAGCTTCACCATGCATGCCCATCATGCCCAAATTAAGGGGTGAAGAAGCGGGAATCACACCGAGCCCGAGCAAGGTGGTGGTGATAGGAATGCCGGCTTTTTTGGCCAGCGCGAGCACTTCAGCGGTGGTGCCAGATTTAAGAATACCCTGCCCTGCCAAAATGAGCGGGCGCTTGGCTGAATTAATCAGATCTGCAGCGCGCGCGTATTCTGACATCGGTGCATGGTAGCTGGGGCGGTAACCCGGTAAACGGGGGGCCGCACCCTCCCAGTCGAATTCTGCCGTCATCTGCTGAGCGTCCTTGGTAATATCCACCAAAACCGGTCCCGGACGACCACTCTTGGCAATATAGAATGCTTCGCGAATAGCGCGGGCAATATCGCCTGGTTTCGTCACAAGATAATTATGTTTGGTAATCGGCAAGGTAACGCCGGTCACGTCGGTTTCTTGAAACGCATCGGTCCCGATCGCCTTGGAGCCAACTTGGCCGGTGATGCAGACAATCGGCGAGGAGTCCATCATCGCGGTGGCGATACCGGTAACCATGTTGGTCGCGCCTGGACCGGAGGTGGCAATGGCGACGCCTACTTTACCGCTAGCCCGAGCATAACCGTCGGCCATGTGGGTAGCGCCCTGTTCATGACGCACGAGCACGTGGTGAATTTTAGGGTATTTAGTCATTGCATCGTAGGTGGGCAAAATCGCCCCACCCGGATAGCCGAAAACGACGTCGACACCTTCTTTTTGTAAACACTCCCAAATGATTTCTGCTCCTGTGAGTTTCATATTATGCTAGGTAAGATTTTGAAGAAATAGAAAATAATTAATTGGTAACTGCGCCGACCGCAGCGGAGGAAACGGTATTGGCATATTTAGCCATGACCCCGCGTAAATAGCGAGGCGCAGGCGCAGTCCAATTTTTCCGCCGCGCGGCCAATTCCGCGGACGGTACATCGAGCTGCAGACGACGAGTCGCCACGTCGATATCAATCGGATCGCCCTCGCGCACGAGAGCGATGAGCCCACCCACGAAGGCTTCGGGAGCAACATGGCCAATCGAGAAACCGCGGGTGGCACCCGAAAACGTCCGTCGGTAAGTAACGCGACGGTTTCAGACATGCCCGCACCGGCGAGCGCCCCCGTGACTCCAAGCATTTCGCGCATACCAGGGCCGCCCTTAGGTCCTTCGTAGCGAATCACCACGACATCACCGGGTACAATTTTTTGCGCATTCACAGCAGCCATGGCATCCTCCTCGTTGTTAAAAACTCGGGCAGGGCCACGAAAATTCTTAATGGCGCTACCGGCAACTTTAAGCACCCCCCCCTCTTCGGCCAAATTACCATGCAGAATAACAAGGCCCCCGGTTGTTTTGAAAGGTTTGTCGGTGGGACGAATGACCTGCTGCCCAGTCGTCTCGGGAGCCGCCGCCACTTCTTGCCCAATTGTTCGCCCCGTAACGGTGAGACAGTCTTGATGTAACAAGCCGCCCTCGAGGAGACGGCGAAGCAGGAGGGAAATACCACCAGCCTGATGCATTTCGACTGCTGTGTAGAGCCCACCGGGTTTAAGGGTGGCGATCGTCGGGGTACGCGCGCTGATCGTGTCAAATTCATCAATCTGCAAAGCCACATTCGCTTCCCTCGCCAGCGCCAATAAATGCAGCACGGCATTCGTTGAACCGCCGGAGGCGGCGACCGAAGCAATGGCATTCTCGAAAGCGGGACGCGTCATGATTTGCGACGGCTTTAAATTTTTCCTCACCAGATCCATGACGAGTTCGCCGCAGCGAAAGGCTGCTTGATTTTTTGCTTCGTCGGTAGCCGGGATGCCATTAAGGCCAACCGGCGAAATTCCAATAGCCTCCATAATAGTGGCCATCGTATTAGCGGTAAACTGACCACCGCAGGCACCCGCGGTTGGACAGGCGGTGTTTTCGATCGCTTGAAATTCTTTTTGATCGATCTTGCCGGCGTTAAAAGCACCCACGGCCTCAAAGACATCTTGAACCGTCAGAGACTTACCATGGTGGTGACCATGATTGATTGAACCGCCGTAGAGCGCTAAACCGGGGATATCCATCCGCGCCAACGCCATCATGACGCCAGGATTAGTTTTATCGCAGGCAGAAAGACAAACCAAGCCGTCAAGACTGTTACCGCGAGCCACGAGCTCAATGGAGTCGGCGATCAATTCGCGACTGATGAGTGAGGTTTTCATCCCTTCGGTGCCCATCGTGATACCGTCTGATATTGAGACGGTATTAAATTCCAAGGGGGTGCCACCAGCCGCACGAACACCGGCTTTAACATGCTCAGCTAGAGTACGCAGGTGGAAATTACAGGGCCCGATCTCGGTCCAAGTATTGGCAATACCAATCAACGGTTTACTTAGATCGGCGTCGGTAAAGCCGACGGCTTTCATCATGGCCCGGGCCGGCGCGCGGCTAGGACCGTCGGTGACAACTTGACTATGGCGTTTGCCTGATTCCATGGAGGTAAAGATTAGATGATATTGTTGAAATTATTGCAACACGGCGAGAATTGGTTCGGGAACAGGTGCTGGGATTGCGTCATATTCGTAAAATAAAAAAACCGCCCCTTTTTCGGTGGGCGGCTTCCTGATTTTGAGATTTTTTTCTCTTAGGAGCTAGTGGCTTTGGCGAGCCGCCCATGTGTGTTCGGGTCCGTAGCCACAATGGCTAGGACGACGGTAATAAGCGCAATAAGTGCTACGCTGGAATTCATGGGACACGCGAAAAGTGCAAATCGGCTCATGCCCTGTCAATACTAGTCTCAGGATTAATTATGCCAATTGAGCATATTTGTCCCACCAAGCCGTGCTGAAGGCATTTAGCTAGCGGCGACCGCGAATATTCTGAGCTAAACGCAAAATATCAGCCAATACGCCTGCCGCGGTGACTTCCCCACCGGCGCCAGCTCCCCGTACG
>Ga0138284_1115906_pt1 | contig 10877 bp, 2 predicted proteins | sample S_130206_E_mt_FD_106899 | JGI IMG/M metagenome (GOLD analysis project Ga0138284, IMG submission 106899) | Freshwater microbial communities from Lake Simoncouche, Canada - S_130206_E_mt (Metagenome Metatranscriptome) | ecosystem: Environmental > Aquatic > Freshwater > Lake | place: Canada: Quebec... | reverse complement strand
CTAGAGAAAAGAATGAGCTTGGATCAGGCAATGGTATCAACTGAGTAGCCCTTGAATTGAAGCATTTGAACCAATGCACCGCCATCGTCTGTTTGCTGGGCGTCTGTTAATTGAACAGTGTCAGTGTCAGTTAACTCTATGCTTTCTATTAAAGACCCCAAACTGCCCGAACCAGTGCCATACAAGGTGGCTAGATCATCCCAAGATGATTGAATTTCAGCAGCAGTATCCCTGACGATCACTTTGTTTGTAGGACTGAGTTTGTCCAATAAATCTGCGTAAGTGGGAGGTGTACCGGAGGATTTAACCACTTGGGCGGCTGTCAGTGTCAAGGAATTGGAGTCGGTGAACTCTAAATCTTGTAATTTTGTGGCTCTATTTGAAATGATGAATTCATTTTGCAGCGCAGTCCAATTGGCAGAAATTTGCGCGGCGGTATCTTTAATAATCACAGACTTGACCAAATCGTCTTCAAATATCGATGTCGTGGTGTCGTTCGAACCCACCGAAGAACCGCCAACTGCACCCACCGCATCTTGCGCAGAAACCTCAGACAAAATGAATGTGTAGGTTGCCTTGGGTTCCTCAAAATCGTAACCACTGAAGCCAACATCTGCCAATGTGCTTTTTGAAGCTTGCCATTGCGAGTAAGTGATTGAGAGGTCTGAGCCGCTGCTCAAACTCATGCCTTTGAGGTTGGGGCCCAAAGCGATCAGGCGATCGTAATACTCAGATACGTTCTCGGCGGTATCGTTCAGATAGTAACTGCGCAAATTAGGCATCACAGCAGGATCGATGAGCGGCGCCACGGGATCAATAACTGAATTGTTCAGTGGGTGCAACTGCTCCAGCTGGGCCATGGACGTGCTGGTAACATCCAAATAGTAAGGGGTTAAAGTGATCTTCTTCAAAAGATCAACACTTGAGTCTTGCAATATTTTGGTGGCTGAAAAGGTCAGAACCTTGTTCGCGTTGTCCGCATTGTTCAAACCTAAGGCTTGTAGCTTTGTCAACTCTTTCAGCGTGTCGAATCCGTCTTGAACATTAAGCGCAGAATCGGTGACTGATATGGTATTAACATTATTGCTGTAGGTGTACAAAGTGGCACCCGAGGAGTTAGCCTGGAGAGTAAATGCTTCAGACACCTCAGCCTCATCAACATTCAATAGAAATTCTGCGTTGATAATTTTGTCGAGAACTGTTAACTTAGTCGGAGAAGTAATCTGTGCATAAGTTAAATCAAGTGGAACTCGAGAATCGACTAAGGCGATGTTTGAAATTTTTGTGTCATTCAAAACTGCCAAAGTACTGGCGTTAGCCGTGTCAAAGGCGGCATCAATTACAGCAGCAGTATCTTGAATCTTGATGTTGGAGACAACTGAATTTTGGTTTACGTCTGAAATAATGCTAGAGGCGTCATCAACGGTGGCATTGTAAATAGCAAATTTTCTTCCAGCTTCAGTAATTTTATCTAGCACACTGCTTGAGCTTAGCCATTGTGAAATGCTAAGACCGATGGAAGTAGTCAGTTTGTTTGCAGATTCGTAATTTGTTGTATTGAGCACAGATTTCAACTTGGAACCAAGGCCCACCAAGGTGTCCCAAGCTTTTGAAATATAAGACGCAGAGCCATACACCCCCACAGCTTTGACATGCGTGTTACTTGCTAAAGCAGAAGCGTTGTAGACCGCTGTTTCTGTCAACTCAAGGAAATAGTTGTCATTGATTTTGTCAAGAACTGATTTACCTTTAAGGAATTGATCGTGAGTGATTAAGATATTGTCTGCTAAATTAGTCAAATTGATACTGGCCAATTTTTTACCAACGCCCAACAAGGCATTGAAGTTGTCACTCACCTCTAAAGAGGAATCTTTAATGTGAATGGCGCTGATATTGCGATAGTTCAACCCTGCTGGATTAGGGACTGAGGCAACCATGTTGAGTGCATTGTCAACAGAAACATCAGACACTGACAACCGGTAGCCTTGGCCGTTGATTGCATCAAATACCGAATCGTAATCAACAAAATCATCGTATGAAATTTCAAGGGGGACGCGAGCATCACTTTGATACAAAGTCGTTGTTCGAACGTTGTCGCTCAGACGAGTTTTCAATTCTGCTAAATTAGCAGTGATATTGGCACCAGTGTCTTTGATTTCCACGCTGCCAATGTAATTGGAAGTATCGTCAATGATGAGGTTTAAGGTCTGATCAATGGTGGCATTCTTAATTGCAAACTTCACATCAACACCCGAGGACAAAATCTTGGCCTGCAAGTCATCGTCGAGGGACAAACCTTGCTCGTACTGATCGGCTGTGATGGAAATTCTAGCGCCTACAATTGATACGTCATCAAGTCTGTCGTTGATGTCGATCAGTTGATTCCAGTAAGAGGAAAAATTACTGGCAGTATCTTCAATGTCAATTGATGTCACATGGGCATTGGACGCCAGGGTCAGTGCTTGCTTTGCGGTGGCATTTTCTATGTCCACCATGAAGCCGCCTTTGATCTTGTCAAGTACTTTTAGGCGACTGATGAAGTCGTCCGCGTTCACTGTCAAGGGCACCAAGATTAAATTTTCTCCATCTAAGTTGTAACTTAAATCAATCGACTTCACTCGGCTTCCAGCCGAATTAAGTAAACTGAGATTAGATTGCACATTGAAAGGAGAATCTTTGATTTCAATTGAATTAATGGCTTTGTCGGTGAACAATAAATTGGAGGTAACCGTAGGGTCAGTCATCTCGTCTAAGTCATCAACCGTAACGTCGGTAAGCTTGATGTTGTAAAGCCCCTTATTGACTTTAGACAATAAGGTGGTTATTTCTGGTTTTGAATAAGTCTCATAGGTCATCTCAATTTGAGCTGAATTTGCAGTTTTAATGTACTTTAACTTTCCAAAGGACACATCAACTGCATTTTGTAAATCAGTGAGATAAAGACCAATATTTTCAGCAGTGTCTTTGATGTCAAATGCTGAAATCTGCTCACTTGCTTGGAGTTCCTCAACTTGACTGGCGGTTGCCTCAGAAATTTCCAACTTGAAGATACCTGTTGGACCGGTTAAGTCAGTTGGCACATTGAATTTATTGATCAAATCCTGGCTCATGGCCAATTGTGAAGCCTTGATCTTGATAGCATTGTCAGAATCACTGACCTCAACAAAATTAATAGAGGAATTGATTTTGTTAATACTGTCCCAATTTCGAGAAATGTTAGAAGCAGAATCTTTGACATCAATGGAAATGACTTTTCGATTTGCCAACATGATGTTCAACTGAGACGCCGCTGTGTTTTGAGCGGCCAATTGGTAACCTGTGATGATCTTGCCTAATACAGAAGCATTATTTTTAATTTCGGTTGCATCTAATTCAAGCGTACGATCAATTCCAATGTTGTCTTGCGAAATAGTTTTGATCTTCATGCCCACGTTTTGAAGCAAATTGATGTTGTGATCAATATTGTCTGTACTGTCCACAATGGAAATTGACTTAACTCTCAATTCAGAGCCCAAACGCAACCCATTGGTGTTCACAACGTCATAAACAGTGGCACCAGTAATAGCGATGTTGCTAATACCTTTGTTCAATTTGTCAAAAAACTTGACTGAATTTTTGCCAGACGCATATTGAGTCGTATTGAGCGTGATCAGCGCTGAAACGTTACTTTGCGTCACAGCTGAAATTTTGTTGTTGTCCAGGTTATTGATACTCACCAAGTTGTCGAAGTTGTTTTGCAAATTGATGGCAGTATCTTTGATGGACAACTTATTTGTAAAATCATTGTTCCAAAGCGTGTTCGCAGCAGCTGCCGTCACATCAGTAAAGATGAACTGATGACCTGCGTTATTGGTCCACTTGGACAGAATGCCTTTGTCGGATGTGTACTCTTTGTAAGAGACAGTTAGAACGGAAACTTGACCACTGGATGCCTGTACAGCTGTAATTCGGCTGTTTAGACTTTGAAGAGTGGCAAGGTTCTTCTGAATGTTGGTTGCACTGTCGCTGATACTGACAGTTGCACCGGGTGTGAGTTTAAGGTAACGCAGTGCAGCTGACACAGTCAAATCAGCTGGGGGAGGCGGCGGCACGTACAGGTTCGCCGGCTCTCCAATAGCCTGAGTGATTGAAACAGAGTTTGCAAGGAGTGTCATAAACTCAGTATCGACAGCTAAACGGAAAACTTAAGGCTGAGGCACGTGTTGGTATTGCGCATTGAAGAATACCAAGGCCTCGCCACTTGCGCGTAAAGCGAAAGCAGCAGTTTCTGGTGCACCGTCAGCCTCCGTAACAGAGCTGAAACTTGAGTAAGTATCGGTGGTACTCCAAACATTGCCATCCACATTCGTCAAGAGTTTGCTTGTATCGATACCAAATGGCGCCGTACCATTTGCAACGCTTCGAGTGGCCTGTCCTGCAAAATAGAAAGTTTCATTGTTCAAGGTGCCAGTAAAGATTCCTTGAATGCTTTGTGGTGAAGAGTAGGTTAAGCCCATGGTTTTATCGCCATTCAGGTCACGATAATTTGAAACCTCCAAGTCCACTATTTGAGTCGTTGAAAGGGATGCGGCAGATTCCAAATTCCAACCAGCTGTTTCTGCACTTTCATCTTTGGCAAAGGTATATTCCTTCAATACAGGAAGCACGTCTTGATCTTCAGGCTCATTTTTTGCATAAACCTTCACAGTGTTGGAAGACTCTAAAATTGATTGAATCGAAAAACCAGCGTCAGGTTTCCAATACGATAAGTTGCCCTTGTTGTCGACTTCTCTTAGCGCATTTTGATTGGCCGTTCTGGACGCAGTTGCTCCCATTGTGGACAATGATTTTCCAACCACGTAAATAGTTATTGACTGGGTTTCATCACTTGTACTGTTAGAAATTGCAACAGAGCCAATTCCAGTACCCGTTGGAATTGTCGCAAGTGGATTGGTGCTTATTTTCAGTCCAACGACGCTGTCATTGTTCAAGTCTTTGCCAATGTTATTTTCCCGCTCAGAAACTGCGAGATCAGAAACAGACAAGTAACCCGCCGCAGGATCAGACTTAAGTTTGAGTACTTTGGGCGTAGAACCGTCGAGCGCACTTTCAAGGGCATTCGCATTGGGTGTGAAATCTTCAACGGTAAATTGATACTTTTTAAGAGAATAATCAGGTTCTTCACCCTCATCTGCTATTGGCTCATAACCATATATCTCTGTTTCATTTGTAGTACTATTCTTATACACGCCTTTCAATAAGAAACTCTCACTGGGTTTCCAAGCTGATCCATCAGCGTTTACCAATGCCAAATCAAGGTTGAGCAAAGAGTTGCTGTTTGGAAGTTTTTTGACAACCAAGAAGTCAATGTTATTCACAGTCGTTTTAATCAAACCTGATGACTTTCCTTGACCAGAAAAAATATTGGTATAGCCATCACTTATGGTTGCTGTACTCAACTTGACATCACTGAAACTAAAAACACCTAACTTACCGTCATTGTTCAAGTCTCTTTTAAAATTAATTTCTTCAGCTGAAAATGAAACAGCATCAAGTTTTTCTGACTCACCTGAGTATTTACCAGTTGATTTATCGAATTTGTATTTCTGAATAAAAAACTCTTTGGATTGATCAGCATCTGAATGCTTCACATAAACAAATCGATCATTTGAATTTGCAATATCACGAACTGCTGTGATCATTTTGTCAAAGTTTATCTCTGAACCTTCTAGAACTGGAATATTGGGAATAGACCAGGCACTGGTTCCATCTTCACTGAGCAGTGCGTCAGAAAGTTTCCAAGGATTTGAGGGCGTTCCGGGCTTAAGGTTTTTACCCACGACAAAGAATGTGTCATTGCCAAAGACGGTTGCTTTGGTCACGCCTTCATATCTGTCATTGACATCAGATCGACCCACAAGTTTAAAACCGACGATGCCGTCTCCACTTAAGTCACGCTGATTATCTTTTTCAACTTGTACTAACTCAGCAGCGTCTGCTGCTGCTGAGCCCTTGTAAACGAGTCCTGTCTCTGTATCCCAGTTCCAAGAATGCTTTTGGACGTTGAATTCACCACTGACGGTTTTTTGTTTGAAGGTAAAGATGTCATAGCCCACAACTTCACCACCAACGACATTTTTTACCAAGCCTGCAAGCTTGGTAGGTTCTTCGTCGGCATCGTTTTTGGGCATAGCCCATGGCTTTGCATCTGCATCGTAAAATGCATGACTTAAATCAATAGAAGTTCCAAGCGTGGTACCCGTTTTTTTGTTAACTGTATCAAAGAAATAATAATTTTGTCCTAGAACAGTTGCTGAATAGAGACCAAGTTTTTTATCTACCGTTTGGTTGATTTTGAGTCCTACAGCCTTGTCAGCGTTCAAGTCTTTTCCATAAGTCTGGTTTGTTTCTTCAGCAATCAAATCTTGCGCGTTCAAGGTGTCAATGGTCGCAAGCATTTTATAATTTGCAAAATCGACAGAATCTGTAGATTCTTCAAAAGTCAGTCGCTTGACTTCCATGACACCTTCGATGTTGCTCTTCAAGGCAAAAACTTTTGTCGTGACTTTTCCTTCATTGCCCACCACGCGAACACTGGCATTGACTTTCCAGCCAGCCAATTCCCCGGTTTGAAAAACGCCAGCTTGGTTAATTTCAAGGGGGTTGCCATCTTCAGAAAGCAAGGCGTTTTCAAGATTGACTTGACGCCCAGGAGTCGACGAAGGGTTAACGGCTACAAGCAAATATTTGTTTTCAATACTGACTTTGTAGAGCCCGCCATTTTTATCAACGGGTGAAATCACTTTGGCACCAATGATGCCATCGCCGTTGATGTCACGCGTTGCATTGGTCTCTTCATTGGCAAGATCTACCAAAGACAGTTGCGTTTTATTTTTTAGTTGATGGTTTTCATCAAACGTGTACTTAGAGTAAACATTGCCGCTGCCCTCTTCTTTTTGATAGATCAAGAATTCATCGGCTTGTGTGTCTGCATTGCTTCTCTGTAATAGAGTAAGTTTGGAAATGGAGGTGCCTTCCGCTTTGGTTGGTGCCCATGCATTCATTGACTCATCAAAAAATGCATTTTCCAAGTTGTTGACTGTGGCATTGCCAAGCTTACTCACGAAGTAGTCTCCATCAGCAGCCCTCACTTTGAATAGGCCGCCCAACTTGTCTGGCGTTTCCATAATTCGAACACCCGTAATGCGATCGCCATTCATATCACGTTTGTAAGTAGCCTCCAGAGCTGCCAATTCTTGGGTTGAGATGGCGTTCGAGCTGTCATCACCCGTTTCTATCAGTTGTGTTTGATTTCCTGATATGTCAAAAGTGAATTTTTGAAAGTCTGAAGGGCCATTTGAAATGATCACTGAGTATTTGCTGGCTGCAGTGTCTTTGAATGCACCTGTAACTTGATAGCCTTCAGGCGGAGCCCAGAAGCCTTCGCTTGAGCGCAGAGCATTTGAAAAATCGACCGCATTTTTAGCAACAGTGCTTCCCAAGCTTAATTTCACATCACTGCGTATAAATATTTTTTCAAAGTCTGAAGTGGCCGCGGCACTAGCAGTCCCCAAGTTGCCATAGTTGACAGAATAGAGTCCTCCGGGTGCATTTTTCAGCTCAGTGATCCGAGCTCCAAAAAATCCATCGTTGTTCAGGTCTCGCTTGCTTGTTTTTTCAACTGCAGCAATTTCTTCAGATGTCAGTGCTACTTTGTTGCCCGTGGTCGTCCATGGGGTGTTAGCATCAGAGCGTGTGAAAGAATATTTTGCGAATCCGTCAGATTCCTTGACATAAACATCTGCTTGCCGAGCGTTGTTAGGATTGACGACAATGCTAATTTTGCCTTGTAATTCAGAAGCCGTAAACCCATCAGGCACCCATGCAGTACCTTCCATAGTGAGCGCACTGCTTAGGTCTGTGATTTTTTTTATATTTGAAACTAAATTCTTCCCAGCAATCAGGTAGGACTGGCCCAGTGACGTTGCATGGTATAAACCTCCCACATTGTCAAGATTGCTGACAATACTGACGCCATATTCATCTTGTGTTTGGCTCGGTGAAGACAAAAATTTGTATGTTTTGTCCAGATCTCTGCCAGATAATTTTTCGGCTTTTGCTAAATCAAAAGGATTCACTTCAACACCGTCAGTATTTTCTGAGTCAAGTTGATAGTTGCCGGTTTCGTTGAGTTGAAAATCAAATCTCAACACTTTGTAGGATTCAGCGTTGTAGTTTGGGGGCGTTAAATAAACTTGCAGAGAGTCATCGATCAGACTTTTCACTACCGATTTGATGATGTAGCCGTCAGGCTCTTTCCAAGCTTGCCCACCCGATTCATTGGTGAGCGATGAGGATAAATCAACAGCACCCAATGCCTTGGTGCTTGATTTTAGATTGGCGCCCACAACAAAAAAATCTTCACCTTGGATGCTCGCTTTGTACAGTCCACCGGCAGCATCTATGGCCGTGGGAGAAATGTTGGCGCCAAACCAAGTGTCTCCGTTTAAATTTCGACCCAACTGCTTTTCAAGAGAAGCAACCTCGGACGCTTTGAGTACTTTTCCGTCTGCAAAGTCACTTTTTAAGAAGTTGTTGGTATCAAAAGAAAATTGTGTCACGCTGTCGCTTGGGGCTTGATAGGCAAATACATCCCATCCGCCATCATCACTTCGAACAGCGCTGTAACTTGTGTAAGCTTCTTCAGGCTCCCAGGCTTTTTGTTCAGCTTGCATTTCTGCAGAACCTACTTTTAAGACGGTTGAATCAACATCAATTGTTTTAGACTTGGCTGTGGCTGTTGTTCCAACAATGAACATCTTTTGGCCAGCAACGCTTACTTGGTACAAAGAGCCTGCTTTGTCTAAAGTGCCGTTGATAGTCAGCGCTCCGCCTACCACTGCATTGCCATCTAAATCTCTGGCACTTTGTTGCTCTTCATATGCAATGTCAAGTGGGTTGGTTAAAGAGTCTTGAGTCTGCAACACACCTTGCGCATTGAAGGTGTATTTATCGATGTTTCCAACATTCCCATTTGCAGTAGTAGGTGCTGAATAGACATACAAATTCAAGCTTCCACCTGCAGCGACTAAGCTGAGCTTGCTTTTTTCGGATCGATCGATGATAGAGAAATACGAAGAATCTGCGTCATCGTTGGTTAAGATGATCGCATTTTCTGGTTTTGGTCGACCATTTGTAACAGATGATGTCGAATAAACCAGAGCCTCACCAGCTGACGGACCTTCAGAATTGGGCACGTCAATTTTGTATAACTTGCCGATGCTGTCAAGGCTGAGTACGTTGGTAGTGTTGAAAGATATGGTCGCCATGGAAATCTCCTGATCCATGCCTTTAAAAACTAAAGACATCGCTATCTATGGATTCGACTTTAGAAGCCAAATCTTGAGTCTTGCAAAGAGTTTCTTTTGCCTAATTTATAAGACCGCAAAAGTAAAAAAAACCGCCGTGTGGCGGTTTTTGAAATACTCAGAAAGTTTTACTTCAGGAGGGCTAAAACTGACTGAGCGCTTTGGTTAGCTTGCGCCAACATTGCGGTTGCTGCTTGTTGAATAATTTGTGCTTTTGCCAAATTGGTTGTCTCTTTGGCGTAGTCAGTGTCCAGAATTCGGCTGCGAGAAGCAGACAAATTCATAGCTGTATTCTCCAAGTTGGCAATAGAGGCTGTCAGGCGATTCTGATAGGCACCCATTGATGCGCGCATGTCAGTGACTGTGTTGATGGCGCGATCCAATGTCGACAATGCTGATTGAGCACCGGAAGATGTGTTTAAGTTGACACTGCCAACACCAGAACCTGAAGAAGAGCTTGCTACGTAGTAATCTGAAGAGATTCCAAGGTTGCTAGGATTGGCTCCAGGTCCACCTAATTTAATGCCAGTTAGAGATTCTGTTGACAGTTCAATTGAACCATAAATAACAATTGAATTGCCATCTTCGTCCGAGTTTGCTGTGGTGAGAGCACTTCCCGTTGTTAGGTTGACCCAAGTAGGAGTGTCATCGTCAATTCCCGTCGAACTCCATTGGCCAATATCGCTAGGACTGGTACTGGTAATATCAATTCCCTGAGCTTTTAAAATAGATAATTTATCTGTAGATAAGACAATATTTCGACCATCAGCGGCGGTTAGTATGTAATCTCCATTATCTCCAACATCTGCTGAAACACCTGTTTGATTTGTTTTTGCATTGATTGCTGAAGCAATGTTGTTGGCTGAGATCACAGCTGAAGTAGCAGATGGAATGCCTTCACTGACGACCTCCATCGTTCCTTTAATGAGTACGCCATTCAAAAGAAATTTGAAATTGTCAGAATCACTATCTGGGGCGCCAGTGGCTGTGAACGTGACCGAACTGGCCTTTGCAGAGGCAGTCACACCTGTTTTGTTGGAGATGGCGTTGATCGCATTTGCTTTAGAGATGGCGCTACCTTCACTGAGAGCGACAGACACGCCGTCAGAAGTTGAGGCGCCTACATTATGACCATTTAAAGTAACCTCTCCATCGATAATTTTGCTGCCACTCAAAATGGCTTCACCGACAATCTCTGCTGTTGTAGCCGCACCCAGTCGACTGGTGGTTGCGTCACCTATAGAAACTGAGATACGGTCATTGGCATCATTTCCAGAGCCCACTTGCAGAGGCTGATCTTTGAAAGTGCCATCCAATAATTTAATTCCGTTGAAGGCGGTGTTGTTGGCAACACGGTCAATTTCAGAGATCAATTGAGACGCTTCATTGTTCAAGGCGGCTCGATCACTGGCATTGTTACCAGAGTTGGCAGATTGAACGGCCAATTCACGAATGCGCTGGAGGTTGTCGCCAATGGAGGTCAAGCTTCCCTCAGCTGTTTGCGTGAGAGAGATGCCGTCGTTTGCATTG
>Ga0138284_1426076_pt1 | contig 10906 bp, 10 predicted proteins | sample S_130206_E_mt_FD_106899 | JGI IMG/M metagenome (GOLD analysis project Ga0138284, IMG submission 106899) | Freshwater microbial communities from Lake Simoncouche, Canada - S_130206_E_mt (Metagenome Metatranscriptome) | ecosystem: Environmental > Aquatic > Freshwater > Lake | place: Canada: Quebec... | reverse complement strand
CTGCAACCGGAAGTACGGGCACTTGTAGCGATTCAACGGGTTTCTTTTCCACTTCTAGCGTCGCATTGCCAAATAGTGTTTTAACGGCCTCTTCATCAAGTCCTTGCGCTCTGGCGAAAGAGGCCAGAGAGGACATATCAGGAAGCGGAATGTTCGGTGTGATTAAATTTATAGTTGGACCAAGTGGAACCACTTGCAGTTCGACGCGATCCTCAACCGGCACGGCAAACTCTTGCCGCAACTGCAATTGAATTTGTGCTTTAAACAGATCAGCGAATTCCGCACCACCGCCCTCGACTTTGGCTAGTGGCGTTGCACTCGAAGTCTCACCCACCAGTGGTGAGCGTTGATTGGTTAGAGAAAAAAATTGTGTTGCATCCACAGGATTTTCAAGCCTTGAAAGTATCGCCAATCTGGCGGAGACCTATGTACATGCAAGAATCATGACGGGATAAAACTTGCCGCTCAACTCATCAGGGTTGCTGCTTTAATAGTGTCGGAAAAGCATGGCATGGGCCTTGCTTCGTGCTAATTGACCGTAAATAAACTGACTCCAATTACACGTAAAAAGTATTTCAAATTCTGTAATTCATGTCCACACTGAGCCTAACCTCCATTCGACAAAATTTGTCGAAATTCAACTACACAGATCTAAGCATTCCTGCTTTGGTGCTGTTGATCATGGGCATGTTGGTTTTGCCACTTCCCCCATTTTTGCTGGATGTTTTGTTCACATTCAACATCGCTTCAAGCGTTTTGATCATCATGATCGCCATTGGCACCCGCAAGCCGTTGGAATTTTCTTCTTTTCCATCTGTGCTTCTATTTGCGACGATGCTTAGACTGGCTTTGAATGTAGCCTCCACCCGTGTCATTTTGGTGAGCGGACACGAGGGACATGAAGCAGCAGGAAAGGTTGTTGCCGCTTTTGGGGAATTCGTTATTGGTGGCAATTACGTTGTTGGATTCATCATTTTTGCAATCCTGATGATCGTCAATTTCGCAGTGGTAACCAAAGGCGCCGGACGTGTTTCGGAAGTTAATGCCCGTTTTACGCTGGATTCAATGCCGGGTAAACAAATGGCAATTGATGCCGATTTGAATGCAGGCGTCATCGATCAGGAAACTGCAAAGCGCAGACGTGCTGAACTTGCCCAAGAGTCCGATTTTTTCGGATCTATGGATGGTGCGTCAAAGTTTGTCAGCGGCGATGCTATGGCGGGTTTGCTGATTTTGATCATCAATTTAGTAGGTGGATTTGCTGTTGGGGTCGGTCAACACGGGCTTTCACTGAGTGAAGCCGGGCGAATTTACTCGCTTCTGACCATTGGTGACGGACTGGTTGCGCAGATCCCATCCTTATTACTGTCACTGGCTACTGCAATTGTTGTTACCCGGGTTACAACGGCGGAGTCCATGACTGAGCAAGCCGGAACACAACTCGGCAACCCGTCTGCTTTGTTTGTCACCTCCAGCATCATGGCAATTCTCGGGTTGGTTCCAGGTATGCCACATTTGGTCTTTGTGACACTTGCTGCGGCAACTGCTGGGTTAGGACTCATGGTATTACGAAAGCAGGCTGCCTTACTTAATCCTACGGATACTGCCGTGTCAGAAGCCGCCGCCAAGGCAGCCCTTGAGCAACCCAAAGAACTTGATTGGGAAGACCTTGACCAAGTTGATCTCGTTGGACTTGAAATTGGTTATGGATTAATTCCATTGGTGAATACAGAAACAGGCGGTCAGTTGATGACGCGTGTTAAGGGTGTCAGGAAGAAATTATCGGCTGAACTAGGTTTTTTAATACAGCCCGTTCGAATTAGAGATGCGCTAAGTATCGACCCTGATAGCTACCACATTGTTTTAAAAGGTGTTATCCGTGGACGTGGCAAGGTAAAAGTAGGCCGTGAACTGGCCATCAACCCCGGCCAAGTTTATGGTGCGTTAGAAGGTATTCCAACTCAAGAACCAGCGTTTGGACTTGAAGCGGTTTGGATTGAACCCTCTCAACGAGACCATGCCCGTGCACTGGGCTACACCGTTGTAGACGCTAGCACGGCTGTGGCAACACACTTGAACAAAGTCCTCAGAGATAACGCTTCTGACTTATTAAGTCATGACGAGGTCCAGCAACTGCTGGACAAGTTAACTGTCAAATCACCAAAACTTGTCGAAGATTTGGTGCCAAACAAGCTATCGTTAGGTATATTAACCAGAACGCTACAAAATTTATTAAACGATTCTGTCTCAATTAGAGATATGAGAACAATTGTTGAAACGCTGTCTGAAGTCAGCACCAGAACACAAGACCCGGATCAACTCACGTCGTTGGTCCGACCACGTCTGGGGCGAATGATCGTCCAGGGCTTGGTTGATGAAAAAAATATTCTCTCGGTGATGACATTGGATCCCGGTCTTGAGCAACTTCTTCACAACGTTTTGCAACAGCAAGGTCAAGGGGCGGGACAAAACGTGGTCATTGAGCCTGGTTTGGCAGAGCGTCTTTTCAGTGCGCTTCGCGATGGTGCCAAAGCAGTGGAAGAACTTGGTCAAGCCGCAGTACTGGTCGTTTCTCCTGCTATTCGGCCATGGCTTTCTAAAGCGGTTAGACACCGAGTCAATGAGCTGATGATTCTTTCGTACAGTGAGATCCCTGATGATCAATCAGTCAAGGTGATACACACTGTGCATGCAGAACCCAAAAAATAAGCTTTTACTTTTGCAATAAGAGAATCTCAATATGGAACTCCAGCGAATTTTGGCACCTGACACACGCAGCGCCACAGAGCGTGCGACAGCTCTATTTGGGCATGATGTGTTGGTCATTTCTAATCATCGAGTCAATGGGCAGACAGAACTGGTGGTGGCTGTTGACCTTGATGAAAAGGGATTGCTTGCTCGAACTGAATTAGCGGTGTCCGATGGAAAGTCCTTTAGCAGTCATCTGACAAACATCCAGGATCAGACCAGTTCCATTGAAACTCAAGCAGCAATTAATAAGAACCTTCGCTCCACAGAGGACGATAAAGAGTATCTGCGAAGCAGAGAAGTTATCGACCTCATTAGAAAAGAATTTGCATCCTTGCGCCGAGAGTTGATACTCAATCAATATGCCAAAGGTTGGTCCTCAGATATCACGCCATCAGAAGAGTTAAACCCGCTCTTTACGTCACTTACCGAGTCGGGTATGCCTTTGGGACTTCGCACACTGCTGCTAGATTCAATTAAAGAAGTGACCAATGAGCAAGATGCACTATTTGCCATCAAGGAACAATTAAGTCAATCACTTGCCAGACCATTGGCGCCGATTCCACAAAGCGGAATTCACCTGATTGCCGGCCCCTCGGGCGCAGGGAAAACATTAATGGCTGCCCGACTGGCTAGCAATGCGAGTGCCAAATTAGGGCCAAAGCAAGTCGCAATCATTAGTTATAAGGACTTGCGTTTTGGAGCATGGAGTCAAACCCAACTGCTCGCTGCACAAATTGGGGTTGAATGTTTTCGCGCTGATGACCCTGCCACGCTTGAATTACTCTTGAATGAATTGTCCCAAAGAAGTCTGGTGCTCATTGATACACCTGGATTTCAGATGATTGAAAGAATTTCTGAAATTAAAAGCCTGTGCCCGGATTGCGTCTGTCACGCCATCATGCCAGCAGATGCCTCATCAGCCTCATTAAAAAAATTAGCCTCAGCTGAAGATGTGAATTGGCAAAGTTTGATGATCAGTAAAGTTGATGAGTCCGTCCACGCCTGGCCCTTGCTAGAGTTTATGTGCCATAATTCTTTGAGGATTTCTGTTGGCAGCGATGGGGATCACTTGTCAAATTTGAAATGCGATCTGACCACTGATCTTCTGGTCAATAAGGCAGTCGCAAACTTCGCTCATCTTCCTCCCAAACAGACACTTGCTCGCATCCAAGCACGGCCAGTGGAGCACTTGCCTATTAAAGTCTTCGCAACTGGGGCTCCCAGGGGGCTTCGCGGACCGTTCAACTGAATCAAATCAAGACAATTAAATGAAAAAGCCTTCGCGCACAGAAGTCATCGGCATAGCCAGCGGCAAAGGCGGTGTGGGGAAAACCACTGTCTCTGTCAATTTGGCTATAGCACTGCAGCAACGGGGGCACAGAGTTATGTTATTTGACGCTGATATGGGCTTGGCCAACTCCCAGATCGCCATGGGATGCACATGCCCCTATAACTTAAGTCATTTCTTAAGTGGTCAAAAAACACTGCAAGATATTACCGTGACATCCCGACATGGCGTGATGCTGATTCCTGGTGCATCAGGCGTAAAAGAACTCGCTGCCTTGACCGAACTACAAGCGTCCAGAATAGTTCAGGCCTTTAGCGCACTGGAAAACGATATTGATTTCTTAATCGTCGACATGGCTGCAGGAATCTCACCTTCAGTATTGGCGTTCATGGCTGCCTGCCAGCGACGTTACATCGTTGTACGGGACGACCCCTCTTCAATAGCTGACGCCTACGGAACCATCAAGGTTCTGATACAGGACTATGACCTTAATGAAATTTACCTCATTCCCAATGCTGTCAGCAGCCAGACGGATGGGCAGAATTTATTCAAGAGAATTAATAATGTTTGCGCTCAATTCCTAAACTACACCACTCGCTACTTGGGTTCAGTAGAAAATGACGAATTGATATTAGCGGCGCATAAAAAATATGAGCCCGTTATGGAGTTTGCGCCTCGAAGCGGTGCGGCAAGAGACTTTAAGCGCTTGGCTGAATCAAGTTGCCAACTCGCACCCATTAATCAACTTTCTGGCGGGATGCAGTTTTTTGTAGAACGTCTGGTGAGATTCAGGGCCTGAATGCAATGGTAGTTTCTACGCGTCTTTATGAAGAAGTTCACAATAACAGTGAAGCACTCGTGTTGGCGCACTTGGGCATGGTCAAAAGGGTAGCACTGCACTTGAAAGTCAGAATCCCGCCTTTTATGGAACTGGATGAGTTGATTCAGGTGGGAATGATTGGTTTACTTGAGGCTGCGAGAGCTTATATCCCGGCCAAAGGAATTGAATTTGAGAATTTTGCTATCAGTCGCGTTCGCGGTGCCATTTTGGATGAGGTGAGACAGCTGTCATTCCTTCCGCGGTCAGCCACCACTTTTAACAAGTCTGAAAATCAAGCCATTATTCACCTCTCTTCAATACTGGGTCGGGCGCCCACCCAAACAGAATTGGCTGAGCACATGGGGGACGATCTCGACTCTTTTCAAAAAAAGAGAGGCAAGGCCAAGCGATTTGAGACATTCTCAATTGAAGTGATGGCCGATGAGGTGATGAACATTGCCGACGAAAGCTCTCGCCAACCTGATGCCATTGTTGAGCATAAAGAATTCATGCAAGCCGTGGCCGAGGCCATCGGGGAATTGCCGGAAAGAGAGCAGCTATTAATGTCTCTCTACTATGTAGAAGAACTGAATTTGAAGGAAATTGGTGAAACTTTAGGGGTAACGGAATCCCGAGTAAGCCAACTTCTCTCAGCCACAGTCAAAAAGCTGCGTGGCTCGCTACAAATTAATGAACCCTCAACTGGTAAAAGCAAATGAGTAACATCTGCCGTCAGTTGTTAGGCAACATGTTCTGGAGGTGCTTAAGTTTTCAAATGATCGTCCGATGTCTTCTATGTGTGGAAAACAGTAGGAGTTGAAAATCATGCGTGTTCATTTTAAAGCTATGGCCTCTTATGGCGCAGACAATTTAGCCTCTCAAGCTTCGGTCGCTAACAGCGTGGCTCTGATTCAAATGCTATTTGACGGTTTTATTGAAAGCATCAATGCGGCAAAAGGTCATCTACAGCATGGAGCCATTCAAGAAAAGTGCAAGAGTATTGCACGTGCAAGTCGCATCGTACTGGGTCTTCAAGGTGCGCTCGACTTTCAAAAGGGTGGCGATTTAGCGCAAAACCTGGATGAACTTTATAGTTATATCACGCGTAGATTGCTGCATGCTAATGCGCAGAATGATCTGCAAGTTTTGGAAGAAATTCATGGGCTAATGAGCGAAATTCGTCAAGCGTGGCAGGACGTTCCGGCTTTATTGCCAGCGCAAGCGTTGTCAAATTTTCATTAAAACGGGCGATGCCTAATCAAGTCAAACTAGGGGCACCGCCTCTGACTTGAAATGTAATCGCCATACTTGGAACTTATTATGTTTGGTGTCATTGGCATTGTTTTTCTGTTGGTCTGCGTGTTTGGCAGTTTTATTGTGGGCGGCGGGAATCTGGCGCCCTTTATTCACGCAGCGCCGATTGAAGGGTGGTGTATCTTGGGATCCGGCATTGGCGGGCTTATGATTGGCAACAGCCCTGGCGTTGTGAAAGCTGTATTTGCAGGTATTGGTCGTACATTTAAAGGTGCGAAGTACCATAAAGATGACTATTTAAATACTATTTTTTGTGTTTCAAAGGTTATGAAAACGCTCAAGAGTGAAGGCGCAGTTGCGCTGGAGGCTCATATTGAAACGCCTGAGTCAAGCGCAATCTTCAGCGAATACCCCAAACTGCTCAAAGACCACGCCTTACTCCACCTCATCACTGATACAGTTAGATTGATGGTTGTCTCCCAAGGAACACTCAGTCCTTACGCCGTTGAAGAGGTCATGGACAGTTCCATAAAAACCCACCACCACGACGAACTTAAGGCATCAGACGCGATCGCAACCTTGGCGGGCGCTCTGCCTGCACTTGGCATCGTTTCATGCGTTATGGGCGTTGTTAAGACCATGGATGCTATTGATCAACCACCTGCAATTTTGGGTGGATTGGTCGGTGCGGCGCTGGTGGGTACATTTATTGGCGTGTTCTTGGCTTATGGATTCTTTGAGCCCTTTGCCAAACGTTTGGCTGAGATCATTGAAGACGAAGCAAGTATGTATTTCGTCGTCAAACAAATCATCATTGGCACAATGCATGGACACCCCATGCCGCTTATTTTGGAAGCAGCCAGGGTTGGCATCAGCCACCACAATCAGCCTAGCTTTGCTGAAGTTTTTGACGGCATGCGAGGTAAATAATCATGGCTACCCAAGCGGTTGCTGTTGCACCGGAAGAGTCCACTGAGCCGCCTACTTTAGCGCTCGTCCCGCCCACAGAGGCGGCGCCAGAAGCAGCCCCTGCAGAGGCTGCTGCGCTAGCACCCATCATTGTTATTAAAAAAATAATGCCTGGGCACGGTGGTGCTCACGGCGGGGCATGGAAAATTGCTCTCGCTGACATGATGACGGCCATGATGGCATTTTTCTTATTGATGTGGATTCTGGGGGCAACTAACGACTCCCAGCGGAAAAGTGTGGCTGACTATTTCAAGCCCACCTCACACAGTGAAATCACAATGGGAAAACTGGCAGGCTCGAACGGAATCTTGGGGGGGAAATCAATTATCGACCCCGACGGCTTCCCCTATACGGCAAAGCAATCTGCACCGCTAGAGCGCTTAACACCTCGATCTGAAGGCGGTCCCACAGAGAACGACCCGTCCCCAAACAGTGAGAATGCCAGAGATAACGAACAGGTCACCCAAGCCGAGAAGAAAAAAATTATCGAAGAAGCCGATAAAGCCAGTTTTGATAAATTAGAAAAAGAGGTTCGCCAGCAACTTTCACAAAATCCCAAGCTTGAAAAAGTTCAGGAGCAGGTTCAGTTTGTTCGCGAGAAAGAAGGCTTGCGAGTTGAGATCATTGACAAGGCAGACTTTGCGATGTTTGCACTAGGGACGACACAGTTGCAACCCAAAGCACAGGCACTCATTGAGGAAATCTCACGCTCTTTAGCCACTATGCCCAATAAGCTGAGTGTTCGTGGACACACCGATAGTGTGGCCTTTGCGAATTCGGAAAACAGGAATAACTGGTCACTTTCAGCTGAACGGGCTGAAACAACCCGTGCTCTACTTGAGAAAAAAGGCGTTAGTTCAAAAAGGTTTGCGCAAATTGAAGGTGTAGCTGACACAGCCCCTTTTAACCCAAGCGACCCCAAGGATCCACGCAATCGGCGAATCAGCATTACCGTTAAATTTCGGGATGAATAGCACCCATTTCAACTCGGGTTGAATGTAGGCTGCAAGTAACGTAAAAGGAAATTCCACGTGAATGCATCAGTAAGCCCAAAGTTGCCCAATAAATACGGACCAACACCCTCTGATATTTTTTTCTTGTGCTTCCTTTTTGTGGCCATGCTTGGGGTTGGATGGGTTGGGCATCTGGCTTACAAGGAAGGCATGAAAATGGAAGTGACCAAGCGCAATGGCGAAGCTTGGGCGAAATGGTTTACACAAGCCGGGCTTGACCGAGGCAAAGAGGGGTACGAATTAAGCGCTTGCGCCACTGGGTTTGTCCCTGCGGGTTCGCTAGCAAAACCTTCGGCAATAGCAGCTCCGGCTGTAGTTGAGGCTGCGACTGAAATAACACCTGAACCATCCTCTCTTTCCGCTGTAGTTACCCCTCCCCCTGCACCAACTCCACGCACGTGGGGGCCCTGCTTTAAAGCCTTGTCCACACAGGGGGGTCCCCTCGCAGACAAGTACAACCCATTTTCTCAAAAACCTCTTGTTATTGTGGCCAAATGTGACATGTCGGACCGCGCGCTAGCAGGCGCAATGGCACTTGAAAAATCGCTCCCTACGCCGCCAGGATCCGCCATACCGTTTATTAATTCACCGCTTACCGATTCGGATTCAATAGAGCAAAAAATGCTAATCCGAGTGACTATGTGCGACAAAGGGGCCTACCCTGTGCGCATCGCAGAAATAGAATTCTGAGGAGACGGATATGAATTCAGTCAACACGAGCACTCCACCGCTAGTCAACGATCACATGGCCGATATTGCCAAAAATATACCCTTTCGAAAATGGATTTACAGTTGGCTGCTTGATCCGAACATACGTGGCAACTATCAAAAAGACATTGACCGATGGATCGCCATACTGATTGTTGCAAATTTATTTGCGCTTCTTTTCGAACATGTTCCGTCCGTTTTCGAACCCAACAAGCATCTGTTTCACGCCTTTGATCTTTTTTCGGTCATCGTTTTTACTTTCGAATATTTTCTCCGTCTTTACCTCGCGCCAGAAGACCATGAATTTAAAGGCAAGAGCCATTCACATCTGAGATACATCTCGAGCCCCTTTGCACTGATAGATTTTTTAGCAGTAGCACCGTTTTATTTGCAGGCCTTTATTCCTGTCGATTTGAGGATGCTGCGGTTTTTACGGCTGCTTCGAATATTGAAATTGTTCCGGGTTTTGATTCCTGCCATTAAAGATTTTTTAGTCATTAACAAGGAACGTACCTTTAGGCAAAAAATCCATGCCTTGGTATTTCCAAGTGAATACGGAGGCAATTTACACAGCTTCTTTGATACATTTATCGCTATTTGGGTTGTTATCTCTGTCATCGCGGTGGTGCTCGAATCGGTATTGACTATTCATTACCTTCTTGACCTTGAATTCATCATTCTTGACGCGATCGCAGTCGGAATTTTTACTCTTGAATACTGCATGCGGCTTTATTGTTGCGTAGAAGAACCACGCTATCAACATGCAATTTTGGGTCGATTTAAACAAGCCAAAGAAACTTCTTCGCTCATAGACTTTATGGCCATCGTGCCCTTCTTTTTAGAAGTTTTCCTTCACCACTTGTTCGATCTTCGCTTCCTAAGGGTGTTTCGCCTGTTGCGACTGCTGAAGTTGACCCGTTACACGGGCGCTACCAAAACGCTCACAAAAGTCATTGCACGCGAATGGCCAGTCTTGGCTGCTTCCGCTTTTGTCATGATGCTGCTGGTAGTTTTAACGGCTAGTTTGGGCTACTTGTTTGAGCACGAAGCGCAGCCTGACAAATTTGAAAATATTCCTCAGTCCATTTACTGGGCTGTAATTACATTGGCATCCGTTGGCTATGGTGATATTTCGCCAGTAACCCCCATGGGGCGGATCATGACCATTATTCTTGCCCTTTTGGGTATTGGTATTTTTGCGATTCCTGCTGCGCTTTTATCCTCCGCTTTCAGTGATCAGTTACGGATCGAGCGAGAGTCACTTAAGGACGAGTTGCACGAGATGCTATCAGATGGTGTGCTCTCGATGGAAGAAAGCGAAATCTTGTATGCCGAAGCAAAACGGCTGCATTTGAGTGACGAAGACGTCACTCGATTAATTGAGAAGGTTCGCCGCGATTCTGAAGAAAAGGAAAATCTCTCAGTGCTTCCGTTGCACAAGATTGCTGCAACACCCGAGCATGCCATTGAACACTTCAAATCTCTGGTTTCACAGATTAGGCAGCTCGGCATCTTGACTGATTTAGAAAAATTTGAAGCCTCCGCATCCAAGAATTTCACACTGACACCTGGAGAGCTCAATCTTTGGCGTCATCTACAAGTAAAGCCTCCGACACCACCATGAGAAAGTTTTTTTTAGTTTTTAATTTTCTTCTTTGGAGCCAAATTGCCCATGCCGATTGGGTAGAGATTGGCAAAAATGAAAGTGGAACTTTTTTTGTTCACGCCGACAGCATTGAGAAAACTGGTGAAATGGTGAAGATGTGGTACTTGATAGATTTCAAAAAAAATCAAGTTGACAGCAGCACGCGGTCTTTTCGTTCGACCAAAGACCAAAGTGAATATGACTGCAAAGAGCAGCGAACCCGAACCTTGTTCTACAACAATTATGCAGATCAAATGGGAACCGGGAAAATCATATTCACCATGAAAGATCCGTTTAAATGGCGTTCCGCTGTTGCTGGCAGTATTTCAGAGACTCTTTTAAAAATAGCCTGCGGAAAAAAATAACATCGGCTTAATTGCAGTTCTGATATTTTCTCAGCGGGCAATCTCTCACCAAACGTTTCGCAGTTGCAAACTGTTCGAGAGACAGAGATTGCT
>Ga0138284_1074507_pt1 | contig 11730 bp, 6 predicted proteins | sample S_130206_E_mt_FD_106899 | JGI IMG/M metagenome (GOLD analysis project Ga0138284, IMG submission 106899) | Freshwater microbial communities from Lake Simoncouche, Canada - S_130206_E_mt (Metagenome Metatranscriptome) | ecosystem: Environmental > Aquatic > Freshwater > Lake | place: Canada: Quebec... | reverse complement strand
GGGTGGACTGCGGCCAGCTGCCCTGAGTCGGCCGGCTGCGCGGATAATTCGCGGCCCCCTGTGATGAGAAGCGCGAAGAGCAGGACTGCACGGGCAAGGGCGAATCCCTGAAGCAGCCCCGCCGCCTCAATCGAGGAAGAGGAGTTCATTCGAATTTATCAAGGCGCGACAAAAGGCACGAAGACCATAGGCGGAGAGCCGAAGCTGACCGGCCACACTGAGTAGAGTGTCGCGAATCTCTTCGGCGCCGAGGCGCCGGGGAGGAAACCGCCAGAGCAGGCGGGCATCCCTGTCCTCCGGCACGGCGTCCGCGCGACTGGCCGGACTTTGCCGATAGGTGCAGGAGAGCAGAATCTGGCGGTGGCCGCGGCGAAATCCCTCCCGAGCAGCCGCGCAAAGCCACACCGGTGAGGCCCGTGGTCATATCGCTGAGGAAATGACGACGAGTGAGATCGAGGTGTGGGATCATCTTCTTACTTTTTTCCTCTCCCGGTGGGGCGCGCCGCAATGACGTCCTCATTCGGAGGTCCCTCATGGTCGAGGACCGGAGCCGGGAGCTTTTCGATGAGCCGGTTGAAGAATGCTTTGGCGGCCAACGCCGCGGGATCTTCGGAGTGGGTGGCGTCGACATAGCCCCGGCCGTCGCGACTCTCTCCACAGTCAAACAGGCGGCCCCAATGGAGCGGGGAATTGTCCTCCAGCAGCCAGCGCTTGGTACGGAGAATCCGACGATCGGCCTGGTAGGCAAAGATCCACTCGCGTGTCCGTTCGCTTTCTCCCCGCAGGTAATCGGCATAGGAATGGCCGTCGATTGGGCGATCCCGCGGAAGGTTCGCGCCGGCCAATTCCACAATGGTGGGCAGGACGTCGGAAAGATCCGTGAGTTCCCGGGAACCGCCGCGGCGTTTGACGATCCCGGGCCCGTTTACGATCATCGGCACCCGGGCACCGAGTTCCGTCGCCTGAGACTTTCCGTCCCCCCCGGTGCCATTGTCTCCCGTGAAGAAGAGTACCGTGTTTTCGCGAAGACCGCTGGCCTCGAGTTGGGCGACGATGCGCCCGACGAGTTTGTCGATATATTCGACGTTGGCCTTTAGGTTGCCCGGCGAGTGTTTGGTCTTGTCTGCGGCCGACCGCGTGGTGTCCGGCGTGCTGACCCACGGGGAGTGAGGCAGGCACATGGGGTAGTATACAAAGAACGGTTGATTCCTTTTCCTCTGGATAAAGTCGCAAACGAAAGCAGTGAAGAGATCCTCGCCGTAATCGTCGTTCGTCGTGGGGATCCACTGACCATTGCGAACAATGCTGGGGTGCCAGTAGCGGGAAACGAAGTCGATGCCCGCCGCCTCCACCCGGGGGCGGTCCTGATCCGTATAGTATTGGGCATATCCCCACATACAATATTCGTCAAAACCACATTCGCGGATGAGCGTCGGCTGACGCCCGGACAGCTGCCATTTTCCCGCCACCGCCGTGGCGTAGCCGGCCTCCTGGAGGATTTGCCCAAAGGTCCGGTGATGGGCAATGTTGTCCCGGGGATCGCCACGCTCTGGACCACCCCGTTTGCCACTGAAGTTGTACACGCCATTGTGGCAGCCGTATTGCCCGGTCATGAGCAGGTAACGCGTGGGATGACAAACCGGCGGAGTGAAACAGGTCTCGAATCGGACGCCTTCCCGGCCAAGTCGATCGAGGACAGGGGTTTGATGAGAAGCGTGGCCATAGCCGGAAAGCTCTCCGGCGCCGAGATCGTCGGCCAAAATGACAATGATGTTGGGTTTCGACGCGATGGCGGCCCGCGTCGGGATCGCCACAAAAGGAAGGACGAGGAGCGCTGAAATCCTGGCGATGAATCCGGAGGTTTTGTTCATGAGGGCGGAGGCTTTGCGGTTTATAAAGCGAAAGAGATTCTGACCGGACCGGCCTCATTTACCGCCATTCAGCTCGCAGGTGATTTCATATTCCGGAATCGCCCTCACGTTACGAAGTTCGAGTACCTGGCCATTTTGCGGAAATTGAGGCCAAGCTCGTCTATCGAGGTAAATGGGGGCATCTTTGCGCAGCGGCATGATCTGCAATTCCAAGCCCTGCTGGAAAACTTCCGGCGCGAACCGCTTGAGCCCAATCTCCCATTTCTGACCATGGTAAAAGTGATCGGTGGCCAGGTTGCCATCGAGATACGCGCGCCCAGCATCACCCACATAGTCCACGTGCAGAAAAATATCCGACAAGCCTGTCATGGCGTCAGGAGCTAGTGTAACCCGCCAAGCGCCGCCCTTGAAAAAGAAGTCGGCATCCTCCGGCGCCAATGCCCTGCTGGCTCCCTTCCTGACGGGCGGCACGAGCTGTGGATCCCGGAGCTTTTCCCATCTGACCGCGGGTTGCCTCTCCGCAACCAACGCGTGGTAACGTTCGAAAATACCATCGGGCGCGACTGCCATCGTCTCACCTGCCGCCAAGGGCCGCTTCGATAGCGGTGGGAAAACTGAAAAGGTCAGCCGGTTCGAGTCTCGACTGCGTAAGCGCAGTCGCTGCGCCTCCGGCAGGAGGTCGGCGGGCGATAGCACCACCCTTTCCTCATTGGCAATTTTGGCTCGGTAGCATTGGAGGGCCGACTCTTCAGTCAGAAGTACGAGTCTGGCCACGCCACCCGAACGGCTGCGAACGGTCGTGACACAACCCGTTCCCGCAGTCAGGCCGCTGACTCTCACGAGTGGCCCGTTGGCTGATTTGCGCGCGCCAGCGGGGAGGTCAATGGACGCCATCTCGTCGCCGCTGAACGCGAATTCCGGCGTCACCCCGTTTTGGGGAAAGAAGAAGAAATAAGGGATGTCTTCGTGTCGCACCTGGCAAAGCAGCTGCGCCGTGGCGTACTTCAGACTCAGCCCGCCGAGATCAAGGTTGATCGGCCAGACAAAGTAACTCCCCTCCGGTATCGTCATCGGGGCGTGGGGTACAACCAAGGTTTCCGCCGGTAACTTCAGCTGAAACTGGACATTACGCTTATCCGGCAGGGCCAGAAAACGTTGATAGTTGTTCACGAACAAAAATCCGCGCTGACCTGCGAATCGCCCGGCCGCCCGCACCGTGGCGGTATCTTCACCGTTGGCGGGCCGCTGCTTGGGAAATACTGAAATCATGGTCGCAAGCTGCTCGCCAAAGTCTGCGATCAGGAGATGCATCAGCTTGAGCTTGTGGTAGGTCGGAGTCGTCTGGCCGAAGTCGAGCAGGGGCGCCTGATAATCATAGGATACCACCGGATAATCGCTGCCGTACCCACTTCGCTGCGACTCCTGGAACGAGCCAAGTCGGCCGATCGGATTGGAGCCACCGTGGTACATGTAGTAGCCCTGAAGGGTCACTCCGCACCCCAGTTTGGTCAGGTTCAGCGCCGCCACGTCATCGGCCATGATTAGCGGCCGACGGTGATAAGTGACTTGCATGCCTCCCCCCATCTCGCACGTGGCATAGGGATAACGGACCAAATCGCGCGCTCCGACTCCCTGCCGTCCGAACAAATCACTCCCAATTTCCGGATCGTTTCGGCCACGATTGAAAAGATAGTGCGGGAATGCCGTAAAATCAGTCAACTGTCCGCCCCAGCATTGGTCAGGATAAGAGCCAAAAACCGGGATAAACTCACCGCTCGGAAAGTGAGGCTTGCCCCATCCGGTCACGGTGTACAGGGGCACTGCGATCCCGGCCTCGTTGGCCAGTTCCTTCAGTTTTGCAATATGCGCCGACCCAGCATCTGGCCCGTCGATGTAATACTCATTTTCGAGCTGAATCCCAATGATCGGCCCGCCGTCTTGCCAAAGCATCCCTTTGAGTTGAAGGCCAACTTGATGGAAATACCGTTTCACGTAACCCAAGTAAGTGCCATCATTCCGACGCAGGCTGCAGTTCTTCAGGATCAACCAATACGGAAATCCACCATGCCGGCACTCCCCGTGTGACCACGGACCGCATCGCACGAAGGCACGCATCTCGTGTTTCGCGCACAGTTCAAGAAAGCGCCGGAGGTCGCGCCGTCCGGTCCAGTCAAATTTCCCTTCTAGTTCCTCGTGGTGAATCCAAAAGAGATAAGTCGACACAACCTGGATTCCGCCCGCCTTCATCTTGAGGATCTCCTCCTCCCAGAATTCGGCCGGATACCGCGAGAAGTGAAACTCTCCCATCACCGGAAACCACGGTTTCCCATCCATCGTCAGGTAACGCCCGGTAACCGCGAGGGTACTTCCGTTCCGATTCGTTCCGCCCAGCTTCAGATGCCCGGAGAGCACTTCCGGGGGCGGTTGCGAAGCGTCGATCAAAATCGTCGGGACGCCCGCCCCGACCGGCAGCTCCGCCGCTGCCGCCAATCCGGTCGCCCAGGCGATCATAAACAGAAGCATGATATTCGTCATGTGAGTTCCCCTTCAGAATCCAACCGATTTGATTTCCGGATTATCACCTGACCAATCGACAGTAATTCTTCTTCCGCCGTCCGATACTTTCAGCACGCTGCCGTTCAGGGTAACAAATTTACTATCGATGACGGGCCATTTTCGATAAGGCATCTCCGACCGTCCGTTGACCGTGACGACGGGCACCGACTCCGCCAGCCCGGTGATACCTTTTTCGATCCATTTGCGCGGGAGCGACGCATCCTCCGCCACCTCGAGTCCCGGCCGGTACTGGATCTTCACCGTGTCGCCCTGTGAACTTGTATAGGCAACCTGCATTTTCTCCCAACTGACGGTCAACTTGTTTCCCAGCAATTTGTCTTGAAAGGCAGAAAATGTCCCAAAATCACCCTGCGTTCCGACCTCGAAGACAAATCCGCATTGGGCCCAATCACTTTTCACCACGTTGAAGCCTTCCATATAGTGGTCCGCTAAGTCCGTCTGGACGTAGTACGATTTCAAAGACTTCACCCCGATATAGACCGCACCCTCCCGTAAGAAGATCCAACCGCCACGCTCGACGACTTCGTCCATCGACTTCGGAAAGCGGAACTGCCCCCGTTTGATGAGATTTTCCGCATGCCCGTCCCGCCAAGTCCACTTTTGCGGAGTCGGCTTTCCCGGCCAAGGATCCCGGTCCGGGATGTTAAACAGAACAATCGCGGTATTTTTTTCGTGAGCGGTCTGCTGAAACGGACTGATCGACCCCTTTGCCCAGGCATCAGGATTTCTGACCGGATCGTCGCCGTCGCTGTACCAATAAGGGTGATCGCACTCCAGGTACCGGAACCGGTCGGCGGTATGCCAGACGATATTGAATGACACGGTATCATGATCCGCGTAATGGCCGCCGGGCACCCAGCGAAAGTTGCCGGTACCGATGGCGAACAGTCGGTCGCGATAAACTTTGCGCATCATCATGTGCGGAACACCGGTATCACCGTCCTCCAGCGTACCAAAGGTCGGGACCGAAGAGAGCGCTTGAAACGGGACCGACGGGGGACGGGCAATTGTGAAAAATATTTCATCTGGTTTCACGTCCAAAAGTGCGGTGGATATCGTCCATTGAGTTCCTCCCAGTCGAAAATGCTCCGCCGACACCTTCGCCGTGCTCGGTCCCCATCCCCACAGCAGCCAATGATAGTAAGCCGTGCCCGCCACCTGGGGCAGATCCTTAGGTTCTGTGTCCTCCTGGCAGTTTTGCCTGCCATAGGGAGCAATCACATGTCCTTCGAAGTTATTCAAAGCCAGCAGCGACCATTTATAGAGCAAATACGCGCGGGCGTATGCCTTGACCTCCACGTCCTGTGCAAACTTATACAAAATCGTCACTGCGACGTTGACCGTGACATCGTATTGAGTCGAAAGGTACTCAGTGTATCCCATTTCGTAATCCCGACGAAATCTTATCCGGATCCGCTTCCGCATCTCCGCCATCAGTTGATCACTCGTCATGCCGTTGCCCCACTTGGCCTCAGGGAACCACTGGGCAAACAAATAGGCGCTGCACCACATCGCCAAGTCATGGTTCTCGGTCCCGTGCCCCATAAAACCTTCCTTGCCCGGCGACCGGGCGACCAGGGCAAGCTTCTCCAAGTCGGTCCGGATGGTGTCAAGCTGAGCCGGCGTGAAACTATCGCGGAACATGCCGAGCGCGAGGGCGAGGCCGGGAAAATCGAAAAGGGTCTGGCTCTTGTGCCGCAGGATATTCGTGACGTATTGGACGGCCTTGGGGTCTTTGGGGTTGTTCCACAAACGAGCGCAGGCTTTCGGGAGGTCGAACCACCCGGACTTTGTCAGTTCGGCGCTTTGCTGGGAGCGGAGCAGCCACTCTCTTCTTGCTTCATACGTTGAGAGGTCTTCGGCCACGGACAGTGCCGAAGTGAGCAAGGCCAAGACAATCAACGTGAGCTTTCGATGGTTGGACATTCTGATTCGGTTTCTACTGGCGGTTGGCTACGACGCCAAAGGGCGGGACCTGCAGTGCGGAGCCCAGCGCCCAAGGTGCAGGTTACCGCACCTCATGCCGTCGTCTCATGGCCACTAAAGATCAAAGGTGACCGTGAGGATGAACTTGCGCGGATCGACGAGCCGGTACGCCGCGGGGGATCCGTTGGGATTTGCGGAAATCGGTTGAAGGTGACCTCCTTCGGTCAGGTTTCGCACATTAAGTTGAAATGTAGACCCAGCCCGGTTCGAGAACAACTTCGTGCGAAAGCTCGCAAATGCGTCGAGATAAACATGATCGCTGTCCCAGACCGGCCTATTCACGTCGAACTCCGTGATGATGGCGGGCAGTTTTTGGACGCCATAATAACCGATGGCTCCTCTGTCTTCCCACCGCGCAGCCCCGCCAACGTTGATGCGCTTGAACACGGGATGTTCGGTGATGCCAGCCAGTTTGAAGCTGGTGCTCAAATTGGCGCGATACTTTCGAATCTGCGGTCGGCTTTTCCCTTCCACGGCGCGCGCCGTCTGCAACTGGCTTGTCGTGCCGCTTGCGAGAGTTTCCGATGCGGAATTCGCATTGTTGTAACGCTCGGTGAACCACGGGCGACCCGTGTTCGGATCGATGATTCCATTCCAGACTTTGAGTCTCTCTTCCAACCATTGAGTCACTTCCGTGGCAACTTTGCCGTTAATGGCTTCTTGCTCAGCGAGGTTGAATTTCACGGTCCAGAAGTCTGTTGGATTGTAATGAACCTCGAACTCCCTTCCGCGACCGACCGTCTTATTGACGGCGACGGGCGCCGGGCCGGTCGTTGGTTCGGTGAGAAACCCCACGGGCACCTGCATGATCTGAGCGACCTGTTCGTTCAGTTGGCTCGCCGTCAATGTCTGCCCGCGGCTGGATGCCTGTCCCCGTACCCACTCGCCGGCTATGTCCTGTAGTTTAAATGCGGTCTGCCCCGGTCGCCAGCTGAAATCGATCGTGAGCATCCGGTTCAATATAGTCGTGGCCGTGCCATTTCGATCATTGTTTTGATCGATCTGATATTGATTCAGGCGGATGAACAGCTTTCCCCCAAGGAGGTTCATCATTAAGCCGTAGTCTTTGCCCTCGCCGGTCGGATCGGGAACAGCCCGGCGATAGGCGTCGCTCGCCGGAGTGGCGGGCTGAAAGCTGTCGGAGGTATTGGCATAAAGGCTGAACCAGCGCAGCGGTTTGACGACGATTCCGGCGGTCTTGGTCATGCCTTTGCCAACATTCCAGTCGCCGTCGGCCCAGCGGTCCGACCCAGGATCAAGCGTCACGCCATCGTTTTCAAAAAGGAACGGCGCTCTTGATTTGCTGTACCGCTCATCGCGGCGCCAGCCGACGGTGGTGATGACCCGATCCTGCAGCAAATGGCTTTGGAGGATCGCCCCGCGACTTTTGAGCAGGGTCAGGCTGCCGCTGTTGCCTTTCGTGACGAGGCCGAGCTTGACAGGTTCGCGCGTGATCCCGGTCGTCGGATTGCCGTACGCCATGGTATAAGTGCCCAGATCATATGACGGAGGTGCATACTCAACATTGTAACCTACGTTGTCCCCTAGGTAGAAATTGTAGTGGCTTTGCGAAGCCTGCCCGCCTGGCGGCAGCCCGCCAACGACGATATTGTCCTGCAAGTGGTGTACGCCCGCGGGCAGCCAGGGATGTTGGTCGACAATCGCATGCACATAATTGCGGGTGCGGTCGGCGTAGTGCTTGTATTCTGCATAGCCAGAAAGCTCGTGTAGTCCGAGCCAGCGCCATCGGCTGCTTTCGCGACGCAAGTCCAGTTTGTAAACCAGTTGTCCGCGATACGTGTCACGAGCGAGAAGCCCGGTCTTTTCCGACGGGAATCCCACGGCGACATATGGTCGGAGGAAGTTTGGGTTGGAACTTCCGTCGAGCCGCCGCTCGTTGACATCGACCGTGATGACACCTACGCCCTGGAGCTGAGAGGTGTCCGACAGAGGTGTGAATTGATAGCGCTCGTTGGTCTCGCGGAACCACCCGGCTTGGAAGGCGAGGGAATGACGCGGCGTGTCCAGCAGCACTTGATCCAGCAGCGCCGTGGCAATTCCCGAATCGTCCCGCACGCGATTCGGCGCTGCGAGATTGAGCGAGGTCCAGTCATAAATGCGCTTGTCCGTGAGCGGCGGTGTGTACTGTTGGACGCCGCCAACCAATGCTCCCCAGAGCGGCTGGTTTTGCAGCGGGTTTCCAGCCAGGGGCAAGGGTGCGACCGCGCGCAGTACCGTACCGGTGCTGGCGGTCATCGGAGTTGTTGTCAGGGTGGAGCGTCCCGTCGTCCAAAAAGTGATGCCGCCCTGTTCGACGTGGAGCAGAGAATACAATCCATTGGGCCTTTCCCAGAAATATTGGGCCGGGAAATTCCCCGTGTAGGGGATTGCGACGCCACCCAGTTTCGCCGTGCGGCTGATGGGATCCCAAGTGGGGGAACCGGCCGCGACCCAGCCGCTGATGCCGTCCCGGGCCGACGTGGCGTTGGGACGGTTGCCATGCATCCGATAGCTGGAAAATGACGCGGAGAGCGTGGTTTTCGCAAACGGCCGATACTTGGCCATGCCATTCAAGCGCACCGACTCGACACCCGAGGGTTTCCGCTCAAAGGCATCGTGCTGATACGCGGCACTGCCCCGGAGCGCAAATACGCCCGGTTTAAGCACCCGATTGAGATCGAGCGTCGTGCGATACCCTGCGGTGTCGTCGGCCCGAAAAGTCACTTGGGATTTGTTGCGGCGGAGGTTGGACGAGGCCGGCACCGAATTGACGGTGCCGGAGCTGCTCCCGATGCCGAAGAGGCTCGAATTAGGCCCCCGACTGATCTCGACGCTGTCGATATTGAGCGGATCGATCGGCACGCGGCCGCTGGTCTCGAAGTTACCGAGCGTGATGTTGGCGGCGCCGAGCCCGCGGATCCGGTTCGCGTTGTTCGGGTCGAGTTGCACGTTGTCGACGGGAGCGCCGTAAACATCGAAGCTGAAATCGGTATAATTCCCCGTGCCTTCGGTGTTCGCCTCGTAGGCGAAAATGTCGTTGATATCGAGCATCGCGAAGTCGCCCATCTGCTCCTTGTTGATCACGCTGATCGCCGCGCCGAGATCCACGATGCGGGAGTTGAGACGCGTGCCCGCGGTGGTGTTCGCTGCGAAATAACCCCGGTCGTCGGAGATGACTTCGAACGGAGAGAGCACAACCGTCTCGCTGCGTACGTCGCTGGCCGGTGTTTCCGGGCGGCGGCCCTCCGGCGCGGGCGCCGCCCGGACGTCGTTTCGGTCGGAATCCCTCGTCACGGCCAAAGCACCGCTGGTCCGATCTTGAGTCACCGCGAGTTTGGTTCCTGCAATCATCAACTCGAGCGCCTCCCTAGGCTCAAAATTACCTTGGATGGCATTCGTGGTGACGCCTCGGACGGCATCGCCGGAGTAGATGAGTTGCTGACCGGCTTGGGCGGCGAATTGCTTCAGCGAGGCAACCGCATCCCCCGCAGAAATCGAAAAAGTCTTCTTCGGCATTCCGGCGGCTAAGGCGGCGGCGACGACGACCAAGGCAACCAGTGTCACCCGAAGATGATGGAGAGCTGAAGAAGGCATGATGGGGTGCCGGCTTGACTGCGTTCGGAAGTACGCAGGCCGGTTACTGAGGGAGACGTGGTCGCGATTCAGAATGACTACGCGATCCGAAAAGATTATTCGGAGTATTAATCTTTGCCGCCACCGTCGCAAAAAAGCGGTCGGCGATTCGTTGCGCGGAGCCGCGCCCGAACTCACCTCCGGGCGCGCAGAACGGTGCGGTCCTGACCGCGGTCGGCTACAATGCCAAAATTGGCCTCGAGGAGGCGCACAAACGCATCCGGGGCACTGGCCTTGAATGAGCCCCCCACGCGCAGGTTGGAGATCGCTCCGTCATCGATGACGAGCTTGTGGTGGTTTGTCCGATTGAACTGCGCGACGATTTCCCGGAGCGGCGTGGGATCGAAGACCAAAGTCTTCTCTTGCCATGCGAGCAGGCGGGAAACTCCTGCGGAGTCGACCCGCACAATGGCCGCCGGCACTTGTCTGGCCGGAGCGGAAGGAACGATCACCTGCTCACCGGCGTTGAGCACCGGGCTCGCGGAGTCCGGCGGCAAGGCCAGCAACGAGGAACCCTTGGAATCATCCACGCGCACTTTGCCCTCGGTGACGAGGACCTCAACGGTACCCGGGCCGAGGCGAACATTAAAAGCGGTTCCCACCGCGCGGACCGCGACGCCTGACACTTCGACGATGAAGGGGCGGGCGGCGTTTTTGGCGACGGAGAAATGCGCCTCGCCTCGCTGCAGGCGCACTCGGCGTTCAGTCGGCGTAAAGGCGACGCTGAGGGCAGCCTCGGAGTTTAGCTCGATGAGTGAACCGTCGGGAAGATTCATTTTCCCGATGACTCCGACGGCGGTCGCGGTCGAGTCCGTGAAAAACTGCGGAGGGCCCCGGTTCACAGAAAGGAACCCGATCGCGATGGCCGCGGCGGCCGCCAGGCCCACCGGCAGCCAGCCGACATTGCGCCGGCGCGGGACGAGCGGCAGATCCGGATCGATGGCGCTGGTGTTGGCCGAGCGCAATTCTCTCAGCCGGTCCAATGCCAGCGACCCCGCGGCCAAACGCTCAAATGCCGCCTTGTGTCGTGAATCGGATCCCAGCCAGTGCGCAAATTCGTTCTCCTCGGCGGGAGTCAAACCACCGTCATGCCGTCCAACCCATTCGGCGGCGGTGTCTTCGATCAAGGGGCGCTTATTCGGCATTTGAATCGCGTGTCACGACTCCGCGATGCTCGAGGTAGGCGACGCAGCGTTTGACGCCTTTGCAGATCTGAACGTTGACCGTACGTTCAGAAATACCAAGTTTTTCGGCGATCTCTTTGTGGGAAAGCCCATAAATTTTTCGGAGTTTGAGAATTTGACGGCAGACTTTGGGCAGGGATTCGATGGCTTCGGTCAAGAGGACCAGTTCCTCGTCACGGCTAACGATTTCGGCGACATCAGGCTTATTATCTAAGACGCGCAACTCCTCGAATTCAACTATCGCATCAAGTGAGGCAGTCCTCCGACGACGGAAGATGTCCAAAGCGGTATTGCGCGCCGCAGTGAACAAGAATCCCCGGGCGGAGCGGAGCGATCCCTGCACCCTGGTTTGGATGAGCCGAAGGTAGGACTCCTGCACGAGATCATCCACATCGGCCAAGGTCGGGAACTTCCGGTGGAGGTACGCCCGCAACGCCGGTTCGTGCGGTTGCACCTCCTCGGAGAACCATTTGGATACG
>Ga0138284_1029130_pt1 | contig 12567 bp, 8 predicted proteins | sample S_130206_E_mt_FD_106899 | JGI IMG/M metagenome (GOLD analysis project Ga0138284, IMG submission 106899) | Freshwater microbial communities from Lake Simoncouche, Canada - S_130206_E_mt (Metagenome Metatranscriptome) | ecosystem: Environmental > Aquatic > Freshwater > Lake | place: Canada: Quebec... | reverse complement strand
CACCTGCCGTGCTTTCGTATCTGAATTGTCTTTTAAAAATTGAATGGAATTGTATAACATCCAAAGCCCTGCTAAACCTAATCCAACAACAGATATTATTCCTCCTAATTCTACCACCATAGGCAATGCACTTAATGGAATTAAAATGGCACTATATAATACACATTGAAAAGCAGTGAAGTAACCTATCTTACCTTCACGCGGTAACATCTTCATGCCCGCACGTTCATAATCTTCATGGGCTATCCAAGCGATAGACCAAAAATGTGGAAACTGCCAAAAGAATTGAATAATAAATAAAGTCCATGCAGGCCAACTCCAAATATGCCCCGTTTCCGTTGCTGCCGACCATCCAATTAAACAAGGCAATGAACCTGGTATTGCACCAACCAATACAGAGATGGATGAAATCCGTTTTAATGGCGTGTAAACAAAAGAGTACATCAAAAAACTAATGAATGCAATAAGAGCAGAAGAATAATTAAAATTTTTGGCTAAGATAAATAATCCAATTGCCAATGTGATTACGATGAATGAACAAACCTCAATAATCCCCATTCGAGAATCAGGCAATGGTCTTGTCATTGTCCTTTTCATTAGTTTATCCGTATTTTTTTCTATTAATTCATTCGTTGCATTAGCAGAAGCAGTAACTAGCAATCCGCCTATAAATAATAACAACACATTACGCCATTCTACTTTCAATTCAGGAAATATAACATAACCAACTACGCTAGAAAAAACAACTAACATACTCAAATTCAGTTTCATCAACTGTTGATAATCCTTTAATTTCTGAATTATCTTAGTCATGGTATACGATAAAATAGTTGATTGTAAAATCATGTCGAAATACAAAATGAAAATTTCATTTTGTCATTTGGCCGATGAATAAAAAGTCTAGTGGCTTTCCTCACCCTCTTTGAGCGGAATATGCTGTGGTATGAAGTCCCCACCATTTCCATCGTCTTTATAATCATAAGCCCAACGATGTACTTCAGGAATCTCTCCATCCCAGTTACCGTGTCCAGGTTTGATTGGCGTGGTCCACTCTAATGTATTTGATTGCCAAGGATTTGGATCTGTAACTTTTTTCCCTTTCCAAATACTTACAAAGTAATTGAATACGAAAAATAATTGGGCAATGAATACAATGATAGCAGCTATACTAATCATTTGATTTAATTCGCCAAACTGTTTGAATGATTCCCAATTCGAGAAATCATAGTATCTACGTGGCATACCAGCAACACCTTCATAATGCATAGGCCAAAATATGACATAAGAACCAACAAAAGTGATAAAGAAATGAATATAGCCCATTGTATTATTCATAAATCGACCGTACATCTTAGGGAACCAATGATAAATGCCTGCGAACATACCAAAGAATGCAGAAATACCCATTACAATATGAAAGTGTGCAACTACAAAGTAAGTATCATGCAAGTGAATATCCAAAGCCGAATTCCCTAGAAATAAACCAGTCAATCCACCAGAAATAAATAAGGAAACAAATCCTAGTGCGAAACACATGCCTACAGTAAATCTAATATTTCCTTTCCAAATTGTAGTCAACCAGTTGAAAACTTTTACTGCCGATGGTATCGCGATAAGCAAAGTAAGAAGCACAAAAACACCGCCTAAGAAAGGGCTCATACCTGTTACAAACATATGATGCGCCCATACAAGGAATGCCAATAAAGTAATTCCGATAAGAGATAATATCATAGCAAAATAACCAAAAATAGGTTTACGAGAATTTGTAGCCAATATCTCAGAAGCCATACCCATAGCTGGTAACATAATGATATAAACTTCTGGGTGCCCTAAGAACCAAAATAGATGTTGGTATAAAATTGGTGATCCGCCTACATTAGGTAATGCCTTACCAGCAACATAAATTTCTGATAGATAGAAACTAGTTCCTGCATGTCGGTCAAACAATAATAATACAGCTGCTGATAATAGCACAGGGAATGAAAGAACACCAAGAATAGCAGTAAATAATAAAGCCCATATAGTTAATGGCAAGCGAGTCATACTCATCCCCTTAGTACGCATATTTAAAATAGTGACTATATAATTTAGTCCACCCAACAAAGACGACACAACAAATAATGCCATACTCACTAACCACAAATCCATTCCTAATCCTGAACCCATAGAAGCTTCTTTCAATGCGCTTAGTGGTGGGTAAGTGGTCCATCCACCAGATGCTGGACCAGTAGTGATAAATAATGAACTAAACATAATTACACCTGCAATGGCAAAAAACCAATAGGATAACATATTTAAAAAAGGAGATGCCATATCACGAGCTCCAATCTGTAAAGGAATTAAAAAATTAGCGAAAGTTCCGCTTAGTCCTCCTGTTAATACAAAGAATACAAGTACAGTTCCATGAATAGTTATCAAACCATAGTACATTTCAGGATCCATCTTACCACCATGAGCCCAATCGCCTAAAAACATAGTAAGCACTTTAAACGTTTGTTCAGGAAAGCCTAGTTGCAATCTAAAAAAGACAGACATTAATCCACCAACAATTGCCCAAAAAATACCCGTAATCAAAAACTGACGAGAAATAATTTTATGGTCTTGGCTAAATATATACTTTGTGATAAAATGTTGTTTGTGTTCATGATGTGCATGATCATCATGGTGACCATGACTGTCGTGTGTATGAACATCGGTGTGTATAGCAGCTTCGTTACTCATTTTTTACTTATTTATTCATTGTTATTTTTTTTGAAGAATCTACTGGCGCAACTATAGGTGCTTCTGCAGGAAATTCTTCAGGATGATTTTGTACATAATAGGATTTTTGTTCCTTCAACCACTTATCATGTTCAGCTTGTGTTTCTACCACTACTATTGCACGCATTGAATAATGCCCTTTACCGCACATTTGGTCACATGATAATTCATAAACAAAATTTTCATTTCCTGTTTTGATTTTCATTTCAGCAGTAGTAATAGTTGGTGTAAACCAAATTCTAGTGGTGATACCTGGAACTGCATCCATCTTCATTCTAAAATGAGAAAGACCTACATCATGAATTACATCGCGCGAACCGATAATTAATTCTACCGGTACATCCTTTACTAAACGCAATTCTCCATTTGGAATAATGATATCATCCATATTACGTTTGTCTTTCCAATCTTGTCCAAGCAAATTATCCTTATCATTGATATTCAAAAAATACTTTTTTCCCAATTCACCATCAGGTCCAGGATAACGAGAAATCCAATTGAATTGTTTACCAACAATTTCAATTTGCATAGCCCCTTTCGGCGCCTCACCTGTCATTGTAAACCAAGCTTTCAAACCGATAGCAACCAATACAGCCATGGCAATGGCAGGTACCGTTGTCCAAATTAATTCTAATTTATTGCTATGTGCAAAGAAAACAGGTGCTTTATCACCATTACGTTGATATTTGAAACAAAACCAAAACAATAATACTTGAGTCAGAACGAATACGATACCAGTTACCCATAGAGTAACTTTAAACATGAAGTCATATTGCACGCCATGATTAGATGCAGCTTCTGGTCCCATTAATGGCAACATATATTCGTGACACCAAACTATTCCAACAAAGAAAGCAATCATGAGTATCAACATGGAAAACCCAAGTATTTTATTTCTCTTCTTATCAAATTGCTGTTCACCTTGTATTTGTGCAACCATTTCGCTTGATCTAGCGACTTGATAAAGCACTACAAATATTAAAACAACAAGAAATACTAACATTAATCCTGACATAAATAATTTTATTTTAGCTTATATGAATGATCGTTTCTTTTAATAATGGATTGTTTTGTGGCACTAAGGGAGCTTTGGTTAATTTGTTACTTACTAAACTAATTATTAATCCAATAAAACCGCAAACTATCCCTATTTCGAACCACCCGATATGCCAATTTTCACCGACTGTTGCTGGCATTACCATTTGATAAAAATCAATCCAATGCCCGGTGAGAATAATGATAGCAACCAAAGTAACTACGAAATAATTTCTTTTATTCGGTCTTGGCATAAGAATTAATATTGGGCATACAAAATTCAAAATAATATTTATCCAATAGAAAAATTTATATGGTCCATGCATACGTATCTTGAAATAAATAGTTTCCTCTGGAATATTTGCGTACCAAATCAACATAAATTGAGAGAACCATAAGTAAGTCCAAAATATGCTAAAGGCAAACATAAATTTACCAACATCGTGAATATGCTCATCATTAACATGTCCCAAATAACCATGTCTTTTAGTATACAAAATCCACAACATAATCATACTCATGCCACTCACAAAAGAACTTGCAAAAGTGTACCAACTAAACATAGTTGAAAACCAATGTGCATCTAAACTCATAATCCATAACCAAGGAATAGTAGAAGCTAGAGACAATGCAAACACAAATATAAATCCTGCAGAATAATTAAAATTCAACCAATATGTTTTTGTTGAACCTTTAGGATCTGAATCTTGCTTGATTGAAAGTTGACGAAGTTTAATCCCAAACCAACTCCATAGTCCTAAAACAATTAAAGTCCAAATGGTGAAAAAGTTTCTATTTAAGAAGAAGTTCTTCAACGCGTTCAATTTGTTATGAACTACATAACCATCTTCTAGCCATTTATAAATGTGGTGGTTATTTGTCCATACTATAGTTAATAATACAAGTCCGGCAATCATTGCCATTACCCATACGATACTACCAATTGCTTCAGGTATTCTTCTGAAAGAAACTATCCATGCACCTTGTGCTAATGAAGTAGCACTTAGTATAAAAACACTTGCTAATGAAATTAATAAAAAGAAAACACTATTTTGAAGCAATACTGCCCAAAATCTATTCTGACTCATTTGGTCATGGCTCATTAATAATGTAAACACACCTGCTAACAAGGTAACAATACCTATAGCTAACAATGTTAGACTAGTGGTCTTCAGTTTGGCGGGTACTTTAAATTCTTGATTCAACATTTCTTACTTTATTTTATAAATAATCTATTTATTTTTTGTCCTTTTTATCAGCAGTATTTGCTACTGTAGTATTTACTGGTGGAACAACCGTAATTGATTTGGTCATTGGGCCTTTTGCACTTGAATCGCTTCCTACTGTTTTGATCATTGAAAAAACTTCACCACCATTTTCACTTTGCACTTTTTTGATATAAGCCACTACCATCCAACGTTGCTTGGTATCCAATTGACTTGCATAGGCTCCCATTGCATTCTTACCATAAACAATGGCATGGTAAATTCTGCCTTGACTCATTTTCAAATATTTTTCACCACTTTTCAAATTTGCTGGCATTGCTGCAAATTTACCACTACTGTATAAAGGACCATTACCATCTAATTGTTCTCCATGACAAATACCACAATAAATTAAATAAAGTCTTTTCCCTTCTGTCAAATCTTTTTCTTTAAGTTCAAACTTACAAGTAGCCGCATTCGCTAAAGAGGTATCATTTTCACCGATATGATCAGGTAATGATTGCTCACGAGCAATGCTTCCGGGTACTGGCATTTTATTATATGTACCATGTTGTGAATCTATTTTGGCAGTGCCATTATAATAATCAACTGCTCTAGAATACACCATATCCGGTGCATAAGTTCTACCTGGTTTTCTACTGTATTCACTACAGGAAACAATGACTGTTGCAGTCAATACGAATAGAATGTATATCTTTATCTTATTCATTTGCTTAAGCTAATTGTTCTTGAATTTCGTAATCTTCTCTTTTGTCAAAACGGCCAAACCACCAATCTGCCTCTGCTACTTGTATGTTTGTTTCTTCCGCGCCTGTGGTCTTTAAAAAAGTTTCAGTTTCCTTTGCTGTATTCTCATTTACTTCAATGACTAAAACAAATTTATCATCTGTTTGTCTTGGATGAAAAATATGTTTCTTTACACCTGGCATAATTTGATTCAAATAGCAAAAAGTAAGTACCATACCTACAGCAGCAAATAATACGGTAAGCTCAAAAGTTATAGGAATAAATGCAGGCAATGGAAAATGTGGTTTACCTCCAAAATTTTGAGGCCAATCTGTAGTAAATATCCAACCCATAAAACCAAGGGCTGTGCAAGTTCCTGTAATACCATAAATAAATCCAGCTATGTGTAAATCACTCTCCTTCTCGCCTAAGGCAACATCCAATCCATGCACAGCAAAAGGTGTATACACATCATGAATTTTATATCCAGCACCTCGTACTTTTTTGACGGCAGGAAATAAAACTGCTTCATCATCATAAACGGCTACTGCAAATTTTTTAATACTCATTTTATTAATTTTAAATATTGCATTGATTTAATTTCGATTCAAAAGATCAAAAACCAAATTCAATTTATCTTTTTATTTTTTATTCATTATTTTATACTATCTAAACAATACTACAAATTAATGATGATGTGTTTGTTCTTCTAAAAAATGTTCATTCGTCTGCTCCTCATATTCCGTCATTTTACTTTTATAGTTCTCGCCACTTGTTTTCAATATAAATTTAATCTCAGCAATTGCAATAACTGGAAAATATTTAGCAAACAAGAAATAGCATGTAAAGAACAATCCAAAAGAGCCTAAATAGAATCCTACTTCAGTCCATGATGGTGTATAATAGCTCCAGCTACTTGGCAAATAATCACGATGTAATGCCATGATAATTACAAAACGCTCGAACCACATCCCAATATTTACAATGATACTCATGAAGAATGTAAACCAAACATTACGTCTTAATTTTTTGAACCAAAATAACTGAGGCGAAACTACGTTACAAGTCATCATTGCCCAATAAGCCCACCAATATGGTCCTAATACACGTAAACGGAAAGCTTCTTGCTCCCAAAGAACACCACTGAAATAAGCGATAAATAATTCTGTTAAATAAGCAACACCAACAATAGAACCAGTTAAAACAATAACTTTATTCATTGCTTCAATATGACCAATTGTAATATACTCCTGCAAATTCAATACTTTACGAGTAATAACCAAAAGTGTTTGTACCATTGCAAATCCAGAGAATACAGCACCCGCAACGAAGTAAGGCGGAAAAATTGTTGTATGCCAACCTGGTACTATAGATGTAGCGAAGTCAAAGGATACTATCGTATGCACAGATAATACCAATGGTGTACTTAAACCAGCTAATACTAAAGATAACATTTCATGACGTTGCCAATGTTTTGCACTACCAGCCCATCCAAAGGAAACGACTCCATAAGCTGCTTTTCTAAATTTGGTCTTCGCTCTATCTCTTAAAGTTGCGAAATCAGGAATAAGACCAGAATACCAAAATAACAATGACACAGTAAAGTAAGTAGAAATTGCAAATACGTCCCAAAGTAAAGGTGAAATAAAGTTAGGCCATAAAGGACCTCTTGTATTTCCGTAAGGTAATACAAAAAAAGCATCCCAAACACGACCCATATGCCAAATTGGAAATTGACCTGCGCACATTACCGCAAAAATGGTCATCGCTTCTGCTGCACGGTTTACACCCGTTCGCCAACCTTGTCGGAAAAGTAGTAAGATAGCTGAGATTAAAGTACCAGCATGACCAATACCTACCCACCAAACGAAGTTGGTAATATCCCATCCCCATCCAATAGTTTTGTTCAAATGCCAAACCCCTGTTCCCCAATACACTTCCCAAGTTACACTAAACATGCCAAATGCTAGCAATGAAGCTGAGATCAAAAAGCCTATAGTCCAAAGTTTGGTTGGTTTATTCTCAATAGTCGCACATATATCTTCAGTTACCTGATGATAACTTTTATTGCCGTCTACTAAGGGTTCTCTTATAACCGATTCGTATTTTAAATGCATACCTCTTTATTTTTTTGCCAAAGTTTTTCAATCAATGGTTAAATATTTTATTAATTTATTTTAAGCATGCTCAGCTTTTGCAGTGTGTTCCTCTTTTTCTGGATCAGCACTTTGTAAAACATTTGCATTTCTGATTTTTGATAAATAGTTTACATTCGGTAATGTATGAATGTCTTCCAACACATGGAATACACGCTCTTTCTGTTCTTCGTAGCGCAATTTATAAATTGCACTTTCCTTATCATTTACATTACCAAATACGATAGCATCTGTAGGACAAGCTTGTTGACATGCTGTTCTTGCTTCACCATCTTTTAATGTACGACCTTGTTTTTTCGCTGTTGCTTTTGCACCTTGTAATCGTTGCACGCAGAAGCTACATTTCTCCATTACACCACGACTTCTTACAGTCACGTCAGGATTTAAAACCATACGTGTAATATCGTTATTCATATCATCACGCTTGCCATCCGTATAAGCATTGTCTTCGAAACAATCTGCTTCATTCCAATCTCTCCAATTGAAACGACGTACTTTATAAGGACAGTTATTGGCGCAATATCTTGTTCCAATACATCTATTATAAGCCATTTGGTTGATGCCTTCACTACTGTGATTTGTTGCATTTACTGGACAAACATTCTCACATGGAGCATTATCGCAATGCTGACATATCATGGGTTGGAATAATGTTTGAATAGAATCTGGTTTACTAGGATCTCCTGCAAAATATCGATCGATTCTTATCCAATGCATTTCATGTGCTAATAATACTTGCTCCTTACCTACAACAGAAACATTATTTTCTGCCTGACAAGCAATAGTGCATGATCCACAGCCAACACAAGTATTTAAGTCAATACTCATCCCCCACTTCAAACCTAAGTTTTCGTGATTAGGATATAAAGTACCATTTTTTCGGTAAGCTTCTTGCCAATCTTCATCTGCCTTAGTCATTTCCACTTTAGCATCTGTTTCGGCATCTGCTTTTGCAGCTACTTCGCCGTGCTCACTACTGTGTCCACCATCTTCAAAGCTATGCGTATAGTGTTCAAATTCTTCTTTGCGTTCGTTGTATAATTCGTTCGGATTTTTTTGGAAAGCCGCTAATGTAAACTCATGAATAATTGGTCTATCATTTTGATAGCTATGATGCGTTTGTGTAATAGCCAACTGATAAGTGTTTCCAGTATTCGCTAATTCTACTTTGGATGCATAAAAAGAAGCATTACCCGTTTCATCTTTAGCAACAAATGGATACACATTTACACCTGTTACATCAGTACCATTCGCAGCAGCCTTACCAACACCTTCACTTCTACCATAACCAACTGCTACTGCTATTACATCATCATGCATTCCCGGTAAAACCAATACAGGTAATTTAAGATCTTGCCCGTTTGCTTTTATGGAAAATACTTTTTTATCTCTTTGTACTTCATTCAAATCTGTCAACTCTGCACCCATAGCTTTTGAGCGATTAGGCGACATCAATACATAATTGTCCCAAGTACATTTACTAATCGGATCGGGCATTTCTAGCAACCATGGATTATTACTCCATGAAGCACCACGACCGATTCCTATTTTTTCATAAATAATTAATTCTGGTTCACCTGCTGCGCTCGATTTAGTAGTGGCGATTTTTGCCGTAGCATCCGCTATATTTCCAACAAAACTTGCACCTGCCATTGGCATTGTTTCAGGTTCTATAATTCCTTTTTGCAATGCATTATCATAAGCCTCTTGTGTTCCTAATTTTGCAAGCCAAAAATTTTTGACATAATCTACATGCGCTATATTCTGTCCACTCCATTTTAATAAGGATTCGGCAAAAGGTCGTGTTTTAAATAAAGGCGCAATAGTTGGCTGCATAAATGATGTATAACCAGTATGTGATTCTGCATCTCCCCAGCTTTCTAACCAATGATTTGTAGGTGCAGCAATTTTACACATTGCAGTAGTTTCATCATTTCTATCATTGAATGAAACAGATAATTTCAAACCACTTATTTTATCAGCGATTATTTTTCCGTTTACATTATCATAAACTGGATTGCAATCTAGGAACATCACACCACCCACTTGCCCAGCTTTTAATGCGTCGGCAAATGCATTCATGTCTGAGTCACTTCCTTTTTTTGTATTATTAGTTGTACCAAAATTAATGGTTGTACCGTAAGCACCAATGGCATTGTTAATGGCATTGATTATGGTTTGTACATGAACATCATTGCTACCACAGACTACTAGAGCACTGCCTTTGTTAGCATTTAAACTAGTTGCAATTTTAGTAACCATGGCTGCCAAGTTCGGCGCTAAAGTAGATGCCGTTCCGTTTAAGGCATTCAAGATGGATAATGCAATTGCACCATATTGTGATGGTTTACAAGTTGCTCTTTCATCTGCACTACTTCCTGTCAAGCTCATCATACCTTCAACTTGAAAGTGTTGACTCATAACAGGATTTTTTGCACTTATTTTTCTTGTCTTACTATATTGCTTTGCAAATATTTCCGGGGAAATCCAAGTGCCTAAAAAATCAGCACCGATACTAACAATAACTTTAGCATTATCAAATCGATAAGCTGGTATTGCTCGTTTCCCAAATGAATTTAAATTAGCGTCTAACATACCACTGTATGACATTGCATCATACATAACATGTTTTGCATTTGGATATTTTTGTGTGAATTGTGCAATTGCTTGCTCTGTAGATGCGCTGTTTAATGTAGAGGAAACAATATATAATGGCGCACTTCCCATTGCAGTCATTGCATCCATTACTGTTTTATCAATTACTTCCCAACTTGCTTCTTGTTTATCTAAAGTTGGATGCTTCAAACGAGCAGCATCATATAAACCCAAAACAGATCCTTGAACACGCGCAGTGGTAGCTCCCGCAGTTAAAGTAGAATCAAAATTACCTTCAATTTTTATTGGACGTCCTTCTCGAGTGCGTACCAATACTGGTACAGCCTCTCCTCCATCTACATAGGTAGACGCGTACATCAATGGTACACCTGGTGTAACATTTTCAGGTTTGATGGCATAAGGAATTGCATTTCGTACTGGCATTTCACAACTTGCTACGATGGTAGCAGCAACAGTACTAAAGCCTAGGTATTTCAAAAAGTCACGACGAGTAGTAGTTGCAAAGGCAATGTTCTCCACATCTGCAAAAGGCAAATCTTCTTGAAACTCGTTTGAAACTGCTTCTTTGTATTGTGATGAAGGGTTAATTTCTTCAAGCCCTTTCCAATATTGTTTTTTACTCATTTTTATCATTTTATCCGTCGCAACGGAAATATATAATTTTTTATTCCTTAAACAACATACTTGTTTCTTATCCTTATTTTATCCAATCCATCATTAAATTAATAATGACATTTTTGACATTCCAATCCACCAATATCACTCACTTTCACATCGGTTCGAGTGCCTGCTTTTATTTCATCATGATATTTTTTGAATATAGAATAGTAGTTATTGTCGGCAAACTGAACGTTAGTATTTCTGTGGCAATTGATACACCAGCCCATGCTTAAATCTGCAAATTGAAATACTTCATCCATTTGTTCGATATTGCCATGGCAACGTTGACAATCAATTTTACCAGATACAACGTGGAGTGAGTGATTGAAATAAACGTGATCTGGCAAATTATGGATTTTTACCCATTCTGGTGAAGTTGCTTTGATATTGCCTTGTGCATCTCTGTTATAATCTTTCTTCACAGGATCCCAACCAGCATATTCGTACAATTTAGCAATTTCTTTTGTGCCATCAATTTTATTTCCTTCTAAATCAACTAGAGGATGTGTTTCAGCACCTGTATATTCATTAATTTGTTTGTGACAATTCATACAAACATTCGTTGAAGGTATCATCGCGTGGCGACTTTTCTCTGCACCCGCATGGCAATACAAACAATTGATTTGATTGATGCCAGCATGTACTTTATGAGAATAAAAAATTGGCTGCTTCGGCATATAATTTTTTTGACGACCTAATTCAGAACCATTGGTTAGCCAAATACCAAATCCAATTACAAGTAATGCTACAAATAAAGCGATAACTGCTTTATTACGATAATAAGGAACATCTTTTGGAGAAGGTAATCCCATTTTCGCATTGGCTGAACGACTTAGTACTTTGTTTGCTTGGGTTAAAATAAAAATAACCATCAACATCACAATACTCAAAATAGCATATAGTAAGGTATTATCACTTGAAGGCTCTTCACTAGTCGCTCCACTTTCCTTTGCCTTACTTGCATTAGGATCTTTGTACTCATTTACATAAACTATTATCGCATCAATCTCCTCATTTTTTAAATTTGGAAAAGCAGTCATTGCAGTTTTAGCATTTTCTGCATAAATTTTATTCGCATAAGCATCGCCACTTGCGATTAAGGATGCTGAATTACGAATCCAATTGTATAACCATTCTTTGGATGGTACTCTCGCTTCAACGCCTTGCAATGCAGGGCCTGTAGCTTTTTTAATTGGATTATGGCAAGATGCGCAATTGGCTTGGAATAATGCCTTACCGTCGGGGGCTGCTTTACTCGCAAATGAGTGCAGCACTAGGAATGCGATGAACAGTATATATACTTTAATTTCTTTCGCCATGCTTTTTAGATAACTTAACATCCGCTATGTGTAATTTTTGTTAAATTGGATTGACTGCAAATGTAAGGT
>Ga0138284_1182743_pt1 | contig 12903 bp, 6 predicted proteins | sample S_130206_E_mt_FD_106899 | JGI IMG/M metagenome (GOLD analysis project Ga0138284, IMG submission 106899) | Freshwater microbial communities from Lake Simoncouche, Canada - S_130206_E_mt (Metagenome Metatranscriptome) | ecosystem: Environmental > Aquatic > Freshwater > Lake | place: Canada: Quebec... | reverse complement strand
TCAATCGCATTCCGGGCTTCGCCGATCGTAAAGCCCTGGCCATCGAGAATTGATCGGTAACTGACGGTGTGTAGATCCGTGAATCCTTCTGAGAACTCGACAGCGTCGCCACCCATGGTGATTGCTCTGTACGTCCGCTGGCCTTTAGCCTTCTGCTCGGCGGGGAGATGATCCGCGTTGATCGAAAGGAACCAGCGAATGCGCGCGTGCTCGAGTTCAAGAACGCCTGCAGCGCAGTCTTCACGGTGCATATTCACCGTGGATCCCGTCTGCTTACCAAAAATCCAGGAAAGCATGTCAAAGAAATGCACTCCAATGTTCGTTGCGATACCACCCGACTTATCGACGTCACCCTTCCAACTTTGGTGGTACCAACGCCCGCGAGAAGTGATGTAGGCAATGTCAACATCAACCACGCCCTTCGCGTTGCGGTACTTCTCTCGAAGCGCAATGATGGCGGGATGCAGTCTCAATTGAAGAATCGTGTAGATGTTCTTGCCGCTCTCGCGCTGCAGCTCCTCGAGCGCGTCGATGTTCCAAGGGTTCAGCACAATCGGCTTTTCGCAAATTGCGTGAGCCTGATTCCGCAAAGCGAACCGAATGTGCGAATCGTGTAGATAATTGGGGGAGCAGATGCCGACGTAGTCGATCTTGTCGCCACGACGGCGACGCTTTTCGACGTGACGGTCAAAGCGCTCGAATTCTGTGAAGAAATGCGCATCGGGAAAATGGCTATCGATAACACCAACACTGTCATTTGGGTCGAAGGCGGCAACAAGGGTATTGCCGGTGTCCTTGATCGCCTTCATGTGGCGTGGCGCGATGTAGCCAGCGGCACCAATGAGAGCGAAATTGAGTGATACCGTGGATGCTGAAGTATTCATGAGGTTACTTATCTAGCGATCATCGAGTCTTAATGGAAGGTCCGGAGACCAAAGGGGAACCGCACTGTAGCCGCCCCGTCATTCGATCGGCATAATCTCGTAACAGTAACACCGTGCGTTACACAATTCTGCGCGATTGATTGCTTGAAACGGCTTGATTATTCGGATCTAGGGGGTTGGCGTTGCGCATACCTTACCCTTCGCTTTTGAAGCGCAGTTCGATCAACTTCTGCTCAATCTGCAACTCATATGCACTGATAAACAGACAAAAACGCCAACCAGTAACGCCGTCCAAGAACCCGAGTTTCAAAAAGTACATCCATAGGAACCGGAACAGGAATTTAACAGGTAGGTGCGGGTACACAAATCGCTTCACCCAACGACGACGCTCGAGGGGACCTCCAAGGAGCCGGGGTGGCAGATTGTCGCGGCGATCAAAACGTTCTTGCGCCACGATCGCCCGCGCCTCAAGCGTGGAATATCGATTGTGCTTAGCAATGTAGTGCTCAAGCGGCCGACGGTCGTTGTGCTCCAAATCGCCGCCATTAATGAACCCAACAGGACCATTAGCCATCATGTGCTCATGCACGTCTCGCTCTTCATAGCGAGCTTGTCCGCGCTTGAACAGCCGGACATTCCAAGATGGGTAGTAGCCACAATGACGAATGATGCCGCCGAGAAATACAAAGTATCGATTGATGTGAAACGCTACCTCGGGAACAGCATCGACCGGGCGCGCGGCGATCTCGCAGATGGCTTCACGGAGTTGCGGCGTTACGGCCTCATCGGCATCAAGGATGAGAATCCATGGCGCTTGAATCTGCAGATTGTCGATGGCCCAATTCTTTTGTCGCGCGTACCCCAGCCAGTCGCGATGAACTACCTCACACCCAGCGGCGCGCGCCACCTCCACCGTGCGGTCTACTGATCCAGAATCCACCACCCAAACGCGATCAGCCCAAGAGGTGATTGTTGGCAAGGTATGAGTGAGGTTCAACTCCTCGTCCCGGACGATCATCACTACCTCGATATTCGAGCAGGGGCGTTTGTCGTGGGGGGGTTGGGTAGTCATTACTGTATTAAGCCATCGACCACGTTGCGCCCTGCGGTCCATCTTTGACTGTCACTCCAAGTTTGGTCAACTCGGCGCGCACGCGATCACTTTCGGGCCAGTCCTTGGCCGCTCGCGCGGCGGCGCGCTGGGCGATGAGACCCTCAACAGCGGAGATGAATTCCGCACTTTGAGCAGGTGCGGCGCCGGCGACGGGGGTATTTCGCCCAAGGACACCGAGCACCGAGTCCATGGCGAGCAAGCTGGCAAGCTCTCGCTGCGGGCAGGCCGCCGTGTGTGCCGCTAGTGGAGCACCGACCGCCTCATTGAGTGCTGCTATTGCACGCGAAACGTTCAAGTCATCGCAAAGTGCTTCGGTGAATTGCGCAAGAGCGCGCTCCAGCGGACCGGGTGCGCGATGCTCATCCGGCGCCCCGCTCTGTTTAGCGCTGCCGATGAGTTGCGCTTGCATGCGCGACCACCGATCAACCATGCGCTGGCAGTCCTGCAGACCCTGCATAGTGAAGTTGGCATTGCTGCGGTAGTGAGTTCGGACTAACTCCAGGCGCAATGCTGCGGGGGTAACGCCCTTGGCAAAGAGATCACGTGCGGTGAAGAAGTTCCCCTTGGACTTTGACATCTTCTCGCCCTCAACTTGGAGGTGGCGAGTGTGGAACCAGAGGCGAGCAAACACGGGAAGACCAGTGGCGCAGCAACTCTGCGCTACTTCACATTCATGGTGGGGAAAGATGTTATCTTCGCCGCCGGAGTGAATATCAATCTCATCACCGAGCAACATCCGCGCCATCGCGCTGCACTCAATGTGCCAACCTGGGTAACCCTCACCCCAAGGGGACGGCCAGCGCATCAGGTGCTTCGGGTCGGGCTTCCAGAGCATGAAGTCAGCCGGATGGCGCTTGACTGCTTGATGCGCAGCATCAATACGGTCGCCGGCGCCTTCGCGTAGGTGGTCGAGCATGTTGCCAGACAGTTGACCGTATGCGGGGAATGAGCGCACATCAAAGTAGACCGCCCCATCTTGCGCGACATACGCGTGACCTCCCGAAACAAGTTGCGCAATCATCGAAACCATCTGCGGAATGCAACGTGTTGGGCGAGGCATCAGTGTGTCGGGGTTACCGCCCGAACTGCGAATGGCCTCCGCCTCGATGGCGACTTTCAGTCCGAGGTGGCGTGCATCCTCGAGAAACCGGTCGGTATAGAAGTCCGCGATCGCGATTGGGCTTGAGGGGTCAATGTCAGTCGATGCACCAGGCGGCAGTTTGCCGGACTTCTTCGCCTCTGCCAAACGCCTACCAGCTACCGCCATCTTGTCTTCGCCGCCGCCGTCAGCAGAGGAGTCTTCGGTCATGTGACCGACGTCGGTGATATTCATGACATGCTTGACGCGGTGGCCAAGCAGTTCGAGTGATCGTCGCAGGACATCTGCGTTCAAGAAGGAGCGGAAGTTCCCGATGTGCGCGTCGTCGTAGACCGTGGGTCCGCAGGAGTAAAAGGTCAGCAACGCGGAGGAGTGCAACGAGATTGAGTGCAAGGAGCGCGAGAGGGTGTTGTGAATGCGAAACATGGGCACATTGACGATCATATGGATCCGCGTGATTTGCCATCCGCCCATTTGACCGACCCCAAACTTAGGTACCAACCACGCGCAAGACGAAACATGGCACACATACCCCAGTTAAGGACTGCCACTGCCTACATGTGATCCCTCTGCGCTACCTGATTGGACGAACGACCAGGCACCGCTAGAAGACTGATGCATCAGTGCTGATCCGGGAATTTGATATTTGGCCTGACCTACAAATCCCCAGCACGGGAAGTATGTCTGCTTCACGACGCCTTGGTTTATAAGAAATCCTGGCTCGCTCGATGTCTGCACTAATGTTCCACCGCCAACCGATTCAATCTGTTGGATCCGATATGCCCAAGACATTTCCCCCGCTTGGTCTACGATCACAGTCGAGCCTTGTAGGCCGACTCCTGACGGAATCGAAGCCGAGACGATGAGACCGTCGACCAAACTCCCACGTTCCATACTAGATGTTGAATTGACAAGGCCAGAGTACGAAACCTCACCATTGATCAATGTTCGCGGGGTTCGCAAATAATCGCCATCTACAAAGTAATCCCAATTTTGTTCGGCAACCGGGCTATCTGAAAGGTGGGCGAACCGTCCACGAAACTCAATTCCACCATCAATGATGAAGGAGCGAGAGCGATCCGTACAAGAGATGATCGTGTCTGTTCGATCACCAATCCGAACTTTGACCGCAACGCAATCGGGGGAATTCGTCGGAATCAACTCAACAGCTTGAATACGCGACATATTGCCGCCGACAACATGGTGAACTGCTACAAATGTACTGTCGCCACCAGTGCGCCTAACCGTCAAGAATGGTGCATCGCCCGATTGACGTGTTGAAGGCGCATCACCCGCAATCACCATAGTCCCTGGCGCGCCCGCCATAAATGTCAAAAGCTTTCCGCCGTTTTGTGAATTGAACACAGCTAACCAATTTGACGCTGTGACGGCGGAACGAAGATTACCGATGTATCCATGGATCGAACCAGACATCGGTTGTAATGGCATAGAAACTTCTAATTGGCCTGGCGACTGCAAACAGGAACGAAGCATGAAATCATGCGTACTACCGCCACGAACTCTAAAAATATCGACGACATAAGAATCAATGTCATCAATCTTGACCAGCCCGATCGTTCGCCTGTACATCGAAACACCCGCGACCATGTCATATGCACGAGTGGCATCCGCTTCAACCACTTGTACTTTTGAGAAATCTGTATTGAAAAACTGTAATTTCCCAGAATCATTGAAATTGCTGTTAGTCCAACGCCACTTCCAGTCTGCGATGCCGGGAATTACGTCTTCTGGTTGGCGCGCACGTTCATGAGATCCAAACACACCCTTACGAGCTTGGTTGACTCCATTAACTACCACCGTCGCTTGAGCAGCAGTGTTAGTGTGCCATTCACGAGTAGAGGTTGAGCCAGGTATCGGTTGATACTGCGTACCGCTGATTGCCTCGTAGCCTTTAGACCAAAGATTCAGGTTCAACGCATCAAAGTGTGCGTGCATGCTCGTCCCACCCCAATGTAATGTCGCAATCGTCAGTGATTCATCGCGACCGGTTATCAAGGAGCCTTGCCCACTAGCACCAAACAAATGAGAACTGCTGGGGCACGCGGCATTTCCTGGTGCGCGTTCTGGCCACTGAGTGTCATGGACAGCCAACAGATTGCCATCAGGCATTGCTGAGCGCTGTACAACTAAGTCCGCCCGAGATCGCGGGTACTGGACTAGTGTTGATAGGTCTACGTTGTCGAATCGCGAGCCATCCGAACTCTGAAATCCAAGCGGGTCGGAATATCCCTTTAGCAGTTCATCTGCTAGTGAAGCTAAATTGCGCGAGAGATCAAAGTGATAGCTCATGGCCCCTTCCTGCCACCAACCGTCGGGATAGAACCCCGTGTGATACATCGCTTGAAGGTGCCGAACTCCCTCGTGAACAAGCTCTGGATTAGGCATAAACTTTCCAAAGTCCAAAAATCCACGAATCTGAAACGCATCCATATTCGTGTAACAGGGGGTCGGGCTGAACTTGCGTTGCGTGGCAATATGAAGGTTGAACATTTCATTAATCGCTGCTTCCGCCCCTATTTCCTTAGTGACACATGAATCAGCGATTATTGCATTGGCCTGCACCAGCGGTGTGCCGAGCACTAGATCGAAGTAAATCCACCCACCCCACAGACCCGCCGAATACTCTGTGTCAAAGGTAATTGGTAGAGATTGCGGACACGCCTGCTTTGTGGACTGTGCGCCGTAATATGGCTGCCAAATAGGCCATGCTGGAATGACCTGCGCAAACCGGGCTAAGATTACGGCTGCCTGTTCGGCATACGTGCGGTCACCAGTAAGACGATAAAGCATTGCTAGGTGCAGGCAAGCATCTCTCATATCGAGATTCACTCCATCTGCACCGCCTTGTGTCGTAATCCGACCGGCTAGTTGCGCGTTGGTGAGTCCAGGCAAGTCACCGAGTGTCGCACGTACGGCTCGCTCCACGACCGACTTTTGCTGCTGGTCGCCGCTAGCAATTGCCAACTCAAATGCATTCATTAAGTCTCGATCAAATTCTCGGAAACACAGACGCTTCTCCGTAGAACCGGCTTGATAACTGGTAATCAATGATGCGTCAGAAAGCTGCGTAAACTTCGCTACCGCCTGCTCCGCAACTACCAGGCGCGACCCCGTCCGTGGCAAGACTGAGTACGGGGCTATAATTACTGGGGCAACAGGTGCTGGAGGGGCCGGCGGTGCTGGAGGGGCCGTCGGTGCTGGAGGGGCCGGCGGTGCTGGAGGGGCCGGCGGTGCTGGAGGAGCCGTGTTCGGTGGCACTGGCGTGGTTGGCAAGGTCGCCGCACTGGGCGGAACTGGCACTGCAGATGCTGGCGAAGATCCCCCATTCTGCCTCGACCGACCCCTCGCAAGTTTCGCGGCTTTCGCGGCTGCAGCCTTCGCGACTTTGGCTGCCTTTGCCACGTTTGCAGCTTGTATTTTTGCCTGTGCCCTTTCGACAGCCAGTTGACGCTGCGTTGCCGTGGGCGGAACGATAGTAGATGCCAACAATGAAACCGGCGCAGCAAACAGACTAAATGCTAGACCCCAAATCAATAATTTATAGGACAAATGTCCTGGGGCTGCATAAGTCTGTCCGCTAAAGCGACTTACTTCTCGGCGTAGAGTGTCAATGTAACTATTCATGAGACTTGGAACGTAAGAAATGTATTGAGGCGCCGCAAGTACATTCATCGGTAAATCAGCAATGAGCGTCGTACTTTCGGCGCCGTGGCCATAAACTTGGACGAGCAACCACCGCTCATAATCAACGCGTCAAGCTTGATCAAGGTCTTAATCAGATTTAAGATGGGCGTGCAATAAGCCGAACGAGCCTCCGATTAGGCGTGGTCGGGGCAAAGTTGCAATCAGCGAATTAGCCGTCGGATAACAAACATTGGATGTCGCCAAACAGCGGACATGTCGATTTCTAATCGTGGATCCTGCATCGATCACTACTCTGAATTGCGGGTTTAGCCTTAGATCGACCGGTCACAAACAGCAGTAATCAAGCGATTTGAAAGTCATCGCAACTCTTACTCAGGTCAGCTTTGCCATTTCCTGTTGCTCGAACGTCGCCCAGAGGACATTGGAGTCCGGGAAATGTTGCTCCACAGCGCGGTGGAGGCTCGCAGTAAGGCCAAACATGACCAAAGATTCGCAATCTAGCTCCGCGCCGTTAGACTTACGAAAAAGTAAAGTCATCTTTCAGCGGATTTGTCGGGTGCTCGCCCGCGACACTGGAAAAGTGAATCGCTATAGATGGACTCCGAAGGGTTAAACATGTGTGGGATTTTCGGCATTATATCAATTAAAACCATCAATAGCGCGGAAGTTCGCCTGCTGGCTCACCACTCAGAACAACGCGGCAAGGACTCTAGCGGCCTGTTTATCAGCAATAGCAATGGCTATGACCTTCACCGGGCCAACAAAGCCATTACGTCACTATTGAAAGATGTGAGCCCAGCTACTACTGGTCTGGTGATGGGGCATAGCCGCTTAATCACCAACGGCTTAGCTGACAACCAACCTGTTTACCGCGACGGTATTTGCGTTATTCATAACGGCATTGTGGTTAACCATGAAGATTTGTGGGCGCAAGTGGGTAAATCTCGGCGTCAAGAAATTGACACCGAGATAATTGCAGCCCTGGCAGCAGATCACTTGGACAGCGGCGGCACGGTGGACAGTATTGCTGCGCGAGTGCTGAGCCTTTGTGAGGGGGTGGTGGCCTGTGCCTTGGCCCTGCCCAAACTTGGCAAACTGTGTTTGTTTTCAAACAACGGTAGCCTTTATCACGGCATTAAAGCTGGCGAGCATTACTTTGCTTCAGAGCGTTATCCTCTTTCGCAACTAAATTGCGAGGATGTAGCTCAGGTGCGGACCGAGGGTTTAGTGCTTGATATTCCATCGGCTGCGAATGAGCCCACAATTTACGAGCATGCCGAGCGTGCCACTAACTTGATACCTAGTTTGGGCACCCATAAGGCGGAAGAGGCAATGCTGGAGTACCGACGCTACACAGGGCGGCGATGCACGCGTTGTATTTTACCTGAAACTATGCCGTACATCCGCTTTGACGAGGCAGGGGTGTGCAACTACTGCCACAACTACAAGCCGCGCAACCGCCCTAAGCCGGTTCAGAAACTCTTTGAATTGGTGGAGCCGTACCGCCGGCTTCACGGCGATGATTGTATTGTTCCGTTTTCGGGGGGGCGCGACAGTTGCTATGGCCTGCATCTAATTGCTAGAGAGTTGAAAATGAAGCCGATCACCTACACCTATGACTGGGGTATGGTAACGGATTTGGGCCGCCGCAACATTAGCCGCATGTGTGCCGAGTTGGGAATTGAAAACATAATTGTGGCGGATGACATTGTGCTCAAGCGCCGCAACATCGCTAAGAATTTGCAGGCGTGGCTCAAGTCGCCCCACTTGGGCATGGTCAGCATATTGACGGCTGGTGATAAACACTTTTTTCGCCATGTAGAGTCGGTGAAGGGACAAACAGGTATTTCGCTCAACTTGTGGGGCGTGAACCCACTAGAGGTGACGCACTTCAAGGCTGGATTTCTTGGCGTTCCGCCGGACTTTGAAGAAGAGCGGGTGTACTCGCACGGCGCCATGAAGCAACTGCGCTATCAGTGGCTACGCTTAAGCGCGATGGCCCAGAGCCCAGGCTACTTCAACAATTCACTATGGGATACTTTGTCGGGAGAATATTACCGCAGCTTTAATAAGAAGACCGATTACCACCACATCTTTGACTATTGGCGCTGGGATGAAAAGATCATCGACGACACCTTGATCAACCAATATGACTGGGAAACGGCGCCAGACACCAACACCACATGGCGCATTGGTGATGGAACAGCAGCTATTTACAACTACATCTATTACACCGTGGCGGGATTTACTGAACACGACACCTTCCGTAGCAACCAGATACGCGAGGGTGACATGACCCGCGAGCAAGCGTTGGTCTTGGTAGACGACGAAAACCGTCCACGCTATCCCAATATCAAGTGGTATCTAGATGCAATTGGGATGGAGTTCGACAAGGTGATTCCGGTTATCAATGCGATTCCCAAACTGTATGAGTAATTTATAATGGCCTTGAATGTTTGGTATGTCTCAAAATATGTAGCTCCTCCTGGCAGTGGTACCGCTGGTGGGCGGGGTTATTTGCTAATGAAGGAATTAGCGCAACTAGGGCACCGCATCGTCATCGTCGGGTCAGACTCTAACGCCTTGGCGGATCCGCCCCCCTTCCAAACAGCTTACTTTCTTCAAGAGGTAGATGGCCTACAATTTTGGTGGGTGCGGACCATGAAGTACTCCGTGGCCAAGTCTTTGCGCCGCGTTATGAGTTGGATGCACTTTGAGTGGCGTTTGCTTTGGCTGCCGAGACAGCAGTTGCCCAACCCTGATGTGGTAGTAGTGTCTAGCCTTTCCCCGTTGACGGTTTTGAATGGCATGTTGTGGCGTGCTCGATATAAATGCCGCCTGGTTGTTGAGGTTCGTGACATTTGGCCATTGACGATCACCGAAGAAGGTGGATTTAAATCCTGGAATCCATTAGTGTTAGGGTTGGGATTCATTGAGAGATTGGGCTACAAATATGCCGACGCTATCGTGGGCACTATGCCCAACTTGGGGGCACATGTAGCCAACGTGTTGGGCTATCCTAAAACCACACACTGCGTACCGATGGGGGTGGATGTAAGTGCGTTCGCCGCGCCTGTGGAGTTGCCTAGTGACTATGTCACGATGAATTTCCCACAGGGGAAATTTATCGTGGCTCATGTAGGCTCGATTGGGATAACGAATGCGCTCGATACATTTCTTGAGTGCGCCGAGTCCATGAAGAACCAGCCTGAGATTCATTTCTTAGTGGTGGGAGATGGTGATTTGCGCGAATCCTATCGCGCTCAGTACGCGCACTTAAGTAATTTGACATTTGCACCCCGAGTGCCAAAGGCCATGGTGCAATCCGTTTTAAAAAAGTGTGATTTACTCTATTTTTCAGTGCATTTATCAAAGGTGTGGGAATATGGTCAGTCTCTCAACAAAGTAATCGATTACATGATGGCGGGTAAGCCTGTGATTGCGTCTTACACCGGGTATCCATCCATGATCAACGAAGCTGATTGCGGCACATACGTGCCAGCGGGCGATGTGCCTGCACTTAAGCAGGAAATTGAGCGATATGCCCTCATGAGCGAGCGCGATCGGATGCAGATTGGTGCCCGGGGGAATACTTGGTTAGTTGAAAATAGGCGTTACACGAAATTGGCCGAACAATATCTGGCCATCCTGTTAAACAGGTCGGTAACGGATTCACTTCAGTGTCTCTAAAGGATAAACCGAGGCTCTGATATGCCGACCAAGCCACTGGCTTGCGTTTACTAGGATCGTCCTAACTGATTTCGGGCAAGCTGGGAAGTTCAGTGCTTTTTCGACGGCTGCTAACCTGGTGTCCCCCGAACCCTGATCCACCCAATGCATCAAGTGCTATCACACTACGTGATTGCGTAAGGAGATTGACCGACGGGAGACAAATCCCCGGGGCCAACTCTCGCCAGTTCGCTAGCTCAATGTAGAAGTCCTAAAACAAGCGAAATTCGGAAACTCACACTCAAAGAGAGCCCGAAGTCACTAGCAAGGATAGTTCATTCAGGTCAACAGAAAAACTAGTTTGAATTGTACTTGCCACTTCTAGACGTTCTAATCGTTCTCCAATAAAGTTGGGAAACAACCAGCAACGCGCGCCACCCTGTCACTGATTTTTGCTCGGCAATTCCTGCGGAACCATAGTATCTATTGCCTGTGGGTTGATCCCGACTTCTTCTAACTCGCGAGAACGACACTCAAGTCGGTCGACGACAATCATAAACATGAACAGATTGACTGACGCCCACAAGTGTCCCTCTTTGTTCACGAGGAGCACCTGATAAATGACTAGTGCCAATAGGGTTGCTATCGCCGATCTATCAGATGGTGAGTCGCCATACCGAATCATCAGTGCCTTACCGGCACGATACGTTCTCATGAGCATGGCTATAAGAACAATGAACGCCGGCAAGCCAAGTTCGGCGAGAATGTCGGCGAATGTTGAGTGCGAATACGGCATACTAAGTTCACTGCACACCGAACTAAACGCATTAAAGCCCAAACCAGTCAACCATGCGCTTGGTGTAGTGGCGAACACAATCAACAGCTTGCTGACACTTGCGGCCCTCACGTCGGTAGCCCCATCGACATACTTGGAGTCCCATCGGTTGAAATCCATGCCACCGACTACAAAGTCGAATACGAAATATGCAGTAACACCTAAAAATCCGAGCAAAGCGAGTGTGCTTGCGAACGTCCGTACATCACGAATCTTCTTAGATAATGGCAAACATACGGCAATCACTATGCCCGCAAACAACACTTGCCCACGGGACCCCGAGTAAAGGGCAAGCAAAAACCCCATCACGAACGCACCTATCCGGAGCGCTAAAGAAACTTTGTTAGACACAAATTGGGGAACGTAGAGTGCCCCAATGATCGCTAGTGTGCCGCCCATTTGACCAATCGCAAGGGGACTGGTACGACCCTTGCCACCAAGCGAAATCCCGATCCGACCACTCTTGACTGTGAACTCTGGATTGACAAGAACTGACACCACTACAACAACGCCTATGAGAAGTACTACGTTCAGTGAGCGCTGCCAATCGCCAACTGAGCCAATAAGCATCGGCATCCAAAGGACAATTAAGATGAAGTACGGCCAACCCTCCGAGATTAAGTTGAAGCCCTCCTGCGGCTCAATCGACAAGGCGGGACTCCAGGCAACCGTGACGATCGACCATCCAAACAATACACACGTTAACTTCATCGTTGTATTGAAGTACCCCAAGAATGGACGGAATTGGCTCGCGCTCTCGCGCAGTAATGCGACGAAAACCACCCCGGTAACAAGAAAGTTTGCGAGTGCGGAGTTGGATCGAAAAATGTCTGCACTCGCTTGAACCGTCACCTCCAGCGCAAAGAAAAGTACCAGAAATGCAAACGCCCAGCCCGTCCGAAGGGTGCCCATCAAGCACATGATCATGAACGTAACTAAAGAAATGTATTGCATACGAGAGTTGCTCCGGCCGCGTGTGACCCTATCACACCCGCATAGTCTAACCAAGCAGCCGATTCACTAAAGTTGCCCGTCAGCCTCCGCGGCCGGGTCGTCAAATCGCCAAATTGAATTGTGTCGACGGTTCTCGTAACTCACAGGCCTGCCATTGGTCTTTAGGTTCCCTCCACCGAAATGTTGATCATCAACCATCCGTTTACAGGGCATAGTCTGGACTGCTAATTTCTTTTTACTAGAACGCGGTACGGTTATGGCGCGACTCTGGTTTCCCGACTTGATTTAGAGCCGTCAAACTAGAAATCTCTCGGCACACCTAGAGACCATACGCAGATTTCATGGACGTCAATTTGGCAAGGCTTAATGTCGCTCTAGAGATCGTGCTGTGAGCCGATACGACCCCAGATTTGTTTCAATCTGCCGTCGATGTTGTTCACGTTAAACGGTTGTTACCCCAATTAGTGCAGCAGACCCTAGTTCCCTTTCCAACATTCACAATTAGGTTGTGTCGGCTCATCGCTGATCCCACACTCCGCACGTTGCCAATAGTGCGAGACACAACCCCACGGATTTGTACGCATGGGTCCGAATCTTGAGCGTCGAGCCTGACATCAACTCCTGCGCAAGCATGTTTTAACTTGGAATAGGTTGAAGTCTGGTATCGGATCGAACGCCCGAG
>Ga0138284_1004182_pt1 | contig 13054 bp, 14 predicted proteins | sample S_130206_E_mt_FD_106899 | JGI IMG/M metagenome (GOLD analysis project Ga0138284, IMG submission 106899) | Freshwater microbial communities from Lake Simoncouche, Canada - S_130206_E_mt (Metagenome Metatranscriptome) | ecosystem: Environmental > Aquatic > Freshwater > Lake | place: Canada: Quebec... | reverse complement strand
ATCTCAAGCCTTAGTTTTTCCTGTTCAGCAGTCTTTGTGTAAATCTCAAAGGCTAAGTCTTGAATGGCAATCTGCATGTTCTTTTGTTCTAGCTGATTGCGCTGAAGTTCTTGTTGCTTCTCCATCTTTTTGTCAACAACATCAGACTTGTCTGGATAACCAGAGGGCTGAACCATTGGAAACAAACGAATGGAATCAATCACTTCTTTTCTCTCTCTCTAGCCCTTGCGTAGTAGTAGTGAACCTTTCCTCTGAGTTCAGCAGAATCTGCCACACCCGCCCACTCTGCCAACTTATTCCACAGAATAAGCAGTTGCTCAGAATTGCAATTGTCACCATTTGTTGTCAGCCATCTGGATAACTCCATGTGCCTAAGGGTAGGCTCGTTTATCCAACTAAGCCCATAGAAATCCATCAATACGCATTGTCTTGGTTGTGCAGATACTAGCAATCCAACGGAAAGCAGTAACAGCACAATCCATTTCATTCATTCCAACCAGATTCTTTTCTAGCTAACTCAAGGTGCTTTTGCTTAAAGTAGATGTTAGCCACAAGACCAAGGAAACCAATAATCACACCACACAAAGCACCAAACTCATTGGCTGTTAAACCAAAGAAGATAGCACTACCTGCGCCACCATAGGTAGCTACCGATGCTGCTTTAGCCGCTACTGCTGTTGCCACTTCTGTGGTGTGATCGCTCATGTTATTCCTCTGGAACTTCTTTGGGGATTTGCGCTTCAGCCTGTTCCTTGATCTTTAGAATCAAAGGCCACACACCAGACTTGCTAGGTAGTTCGCCAAGGGTCTGCAAGATAAAGTTAATCTCGTTTACTTCAAAGTCAAACTTCATGCTTGACTCCACGGAGTTCCGTTAGCTTTAACAGGATTCTTCAGCAAAGCAATCTGAGCCGCCAAAGCAGACTCTGTAGCAGTCTTGTCTACTGATTCCCACACCCAATTAAGGACTGTAGCTTCTGTGAGATTTGCGTAAGGTACGGCAGGTGTTCCTTCAGGCCATCCAACAGTAGCGTAGACAGAGGCAGAGTGTTCTCCGTCTACTGCTGATGCTGTCCAATGGGCGGTAGTTACATAGCCTGTTGCTACGTCACGATCAAGGGTTGAGATTTTCCAAGTTACTGACATGATGTTTTCCTTTTAAAGATTAGATACCAGCGTCTGCTAGGCGTTTACGGAGTGATTGAATTTCCTTGACCAACATTGGGACAAGTTTTGAGTAGTCCACAGCCATCATTTCTTCTTCCTTAGTTGGTTGGTGTACCGCTTCAGGAGCAACAGTCACAAGTTCTTGAGCAATAAAACCTGCACGTTGGTGTGTGTTGTCTGTTTTCCAATCAAAACTACGAACCTTAATGGAATCAATAACGCTACCAAATTCAGGAGCGTCAACAATGTTTTCTTTTAGACGTTGGTCAGATGTGACGTTGTACAGAACTGCTGTCGTACCTGATTGAGTAATAGAGCCAATTTCTGTGCCGTTATACCCAAAATACTCGTATTTAACACCTGATCCAGTACCGCTAATATGGTTAAGAACAATATAACCAGAAGAACCCGCCAATACTTGAGAATTCGTGTTACTCAACACAGCACTCGTAGTCCCCACCAGCAAGTTACCAGATGCGTCTATACGGGCGCGTTCTACTTTTCCAGTTCCGTTTGCAAATACAAATTGTCCATTAGTTCCAAATTCACTTGTTAATCTAGTTATTTGTTGAGATGGAAAGTCAACATAAAAATCTGCGTTTGTTCCGTCACTTGCGTGTAGTGCAGTACCCGTAGCCGCAACAAGAATATCTAATTTATAAGCAGGCGAACTTGTACCAATACCTAGACCTGTAGAGGTTAGGCGCATTCGTTCTGTGCCGCCAATTTGGAAAACATGAGGGCCAGAGCCACCAGAAACAAAACTAGTGTTGTAAGTTGCCCCGTTTGCACCACTAATAGTATCTGGTGTAATGCTAATAATTGCACCAGACCCGCCTCCTAGTGCTGAAAAATAACCAGAATAAGTAGATGTACCAGAAATAACGCCACCACTTGCACCAGTGTTAAAAGCACCATTTCCAGAAACACCGAGGTTTGTGCCACTAAAAGTAAGCGCAGAACCACTTGTAAGGACTTTAGAGCCGTTTAAATAAGTAACACCATTGGCAGTACCACCAGACAGGGTTACAGCACCAGAAGCCGCTAGCGTAGTAAACGCACCAGCAGCAGCCGTAGTCGTTCCTACAGGGCCGTTAAACGAGTCACCAACAGCACCAGTCTGAAAGTCTTTCAGTTGAGCCATTAACTCACGGATAGCGTCATTGATACCACTTGGGGCACAGCCCTCTGCGATATTGATTGAGTCAATGTCTGTGTTACTAGCGGGTGTTGCGCTAAATTCACTAATTTTTGTCTTTGGCATTTTTTACTCCGTTAAATTATTGACCTAGCAAACCGCCAGATAAAAGTTCTTCAAGATAGGGATAACCTTGCTCAACTAATTGTGAGCCTGCTGCTGAACTTGTCGCAGGGAACAATAAATTGCTTGGCATAGCATTAGGTATTGTCGCACCACGAACAGCAGCATTTGCTGGCATGTTTCTAAAAATATCCTTAGCCGCACCCATACCTTTTTGAATTAAGTACTGAGCACCCGCAGTAGTGGGGTCACCAGTTGCCGCCAATGTACCACCAGTAGATATTTTTTGTAATATGTCGCCAAGTCCTCTTGACAATTCATAAGCACTACCAGAACGATTGATAGAACCTGCGCCAGCAAAATTTGCCGACATTGGGTTGTCTGGAGGTAAAACTCTTGATAACTGCGTTCTTAAATCAAACAACTTACCTAAGTCGTCACCATTAAAAACCAAATTAAGAATCTCGCTTCCTTCTTTAGTTGCTTTATCAATACGCTGAACAACCTTTAATGGGTTTGTAGGGTCACCAGCAGCACCATTGACAATTTGATAAAAGACGGCTTCACGGACACGATTCACTTCTGGAGAATCTGGGCCATACGCTTTTACCAATCTATCAATAGTTCTATAAGCATTTTGATTGCCACCAACATCAGCATTTCCAAAAATCTTATTGACAATCTCAGGAGAGGTTACGTCTTCATTTTTAATGATCTGCTCAATAGACCTGCCAGCCGTATCTCCACCAAGTCGTTGTGATGGCTCAAATAGTTGACCATATTCTGTGCGTTTTGCTCTTGCGTCTTTTAACTTAACAACAGCAGTCTCATCACCTAAGAATCTTCCCCTAGTAACAAGATCATCTAGCCAGTTGTCAAAAGCCTTAATTGATGTAAGAGCAGCCGCCTTTCTTTCATCGTTACTTGCAGAATTTGCAGTTCTTGTTAGAACACGCCTAATTTGCTCTGTGTTTCCCAAAGAAAAAGAGTCTTCACCAAACTTTTCAGTTAGTTCTCGCAAATACTTAATATTTGCCATCATCTCAGGATACAACTTAGGGTCAAGAATCCTATCGCCAGCTACAGCCGCATCAGTTGCATTTTTTGCTAAACCATTAAAATCTTCAGGCATAACAGAAAATGGAATATCTTTCATTTCCTTGTATGCTTCATCAACCTCTTTAAGTTTTGCAGATGCCGCCTTACGCAAGTCTTCAGCAAGCACAGTACCTTGCTCTTGACGATTTGTGAATGTTGGTTGCCCCGTCCTACCTGCCTGAGCCTGCAAACGCTCTTGAGCCTCTTTGATGGCTTGGGCTTGTGCAAGATCAAACTCACGCATGGTAGTCGCTGCTTTGTCTCCAGAAGCACCAGACCTCATTCTGTACTCACGAGCCAATTGGTTTACATCACCAGTTTGTTGTCCCTTAGTTGTGGGTATTCCAGATGCTTTTGATTCTGCTTGTCTAGCAGCAGTTGCTAAAATAGAATCTTCAAAAAATGACTTACCTGCTTGTTGACGTAACTTATCCAATTCCATCAAAACATCAGGAGTCCATCTTGATGTGTTTAGACCTTGGTCTATAAAGTATTGCTCAACTTCTGGACGTAATTTACCTTGGTTATCTAATATGCTTGCTTTGTTACCAAATTTCTTAGCTAAACTTTCACCAATTCTTTGACCCAATCCGCCAAAAACAGATGTTGCACCAGCTTGCAAGTATGAAGTATCTTTTTCTCCACCAAGTGATTGAGCAAGGTTTTGCATTGAAAGGTCTGTTAGACCAGACGTAGTTCCCGCAACAGTAGCCCTTCTTATTGGTGAAGCCAAAGCACCTTGTGCCAATGCTCTTAATGGTGGAGGTAAAAACTGAGAACCAGCTTTTAATCCAGCCATTACACCACCAGTTGTGGCAATATCAGCAACAGCAGGTGTTAAAAATTCAACTACATCCTCAGCAGTTAAACCCTGTTTTGTGATTGCATAATTCTTATCTTTGTAAGATATGTAAGGAACATAATTTCCCGCAACAACATCAAACTTAATTTCAGAATTAGGTAGATTTTTAACAATTGCTTTTGCTTGATCTAATGGTGAACCTGCGTTTAAAACAGCACCAATGACAGATTTACCTGCACCAACATCTTTTAACAACTGTAAATATCCAGCCATTTGACCGCGTTCAGTTGGGTCAATGCGCTGAGACATTTCTTTTTGAACCAATACCGATTCAAGTCCTGCAAATGGATTGCCTTCAACTGGAGTTAATTTAGCCATGTTTAGTCAACCTTAAAGTATTTAGGTGTCCCGTCTGCATTTGTTCCAGATTGAATATAGTAATTTCCATCATCAGCAAGTTTTGCAACAGTTTGTTTTTTGTTGATAGTTACAGTTTTTGATGGAGGTTTTCTAATATCTGCAAATGGGTTTGGAACAGCCTTCTCTGGGTTTAATCCAAATGCTTTAGCGTAATCTTTATACATATCAATTGTTTCATTAACGCCTCTTTGTTGATTAGCAACATACTGATACGCTTGATTTAACAAGTCTGCTCTTTCGCTCTCTAGCAATGTTTGACCACTTGCCAACTTTTGAGCCATTCCTTTAAATTTCTCAGGTATAGAACGAGACTGTTTAATCATCTCAATCTCACCCTCACGCACAGTAGACTGTGGGTCAAGAACTTTAAAGAATGTATAAAGCATTGTTGTATCACCCTTTTGAGTCGGGTTTGTGGCAGCGTTATACATTGTTTGATAAGCAGTAGCTGTGTCTTTCGGGCCTTTTAAATCTTGCCTAATATCACCTTGCATTTTAAGACCAGCCATTGCTACGGCAGTTGGGTCTTTTAAATCTACTGATACTTTGGGTGCTTTTCCTGCATCCTTGCGATCAATATAAGCCTTAACCAATGCTCTTTCAGTAGCAGTCATTTCATTAACTGGAGTCATAATTCCAAGAACTTGTCTTGCTTCTTTTACATCTCCAGCAATGTCTTCTTTTTTAGGTGCGCCAGTAGCAACAGTTTCAACTTTTCCTGTAAATGGGTTGGTACGAATTAACGTAGCACCTTCAGCCAATGTAGTAGTTTCCCCGCCCATAGCCTTGTTAGCCGCCATCAATTCACTAAGTGACTTACGACCTTCAGGGCTTGCCATCAATTTAGGTGCTAATGATTCCAAACCAAGACCTGCCGCTTGTGGCATGTTTGGCCCTGCAATCTCTTGGCCCATCAAGTTAGTCAATGGAGTCTCAGAAAAAGTCTGAGGACGATATGCTTTTACAATTTCTTGCTCAATACCTTGTTGACGCATCAATGCTTGCTGTTCTAGTTGACGTTTTGCTTCGTCTTCTTGACGCTTACGCAACATCTCTTGAATTTGCGCTCTTTGCAGTTGATCTCTAAGACCACCCTGCATAGCAGTTTGATAGGCTTGCTGACCTTGTTGAAGTCCCTCAACAATAGATGCTCCACCGCTACCGCCTTTAAACAAACGTCCTGCTAGTGCGTAGAGTGCTTGGGCTTGTGCATCATCACGGCTACGACCAATATCCTCTGGAGACATCCCCAAAAGACCCATTGTGTCGCCACCGCCAGTGCCAAAAATATCTAATAATCCTGCCATGATTTATTCCTTATGTAGGCATAAAGTAAGGGTTAATATTGGCATTAACGTCTGCACCGCCACCAGTTAACCAGTTACCAATATTAGACACGCCTTGTGCGCCACCAACATTTTTGTAGATGCCACCTAAAGTAGCCGCAGTACCCAACAGATTCTGCCAACCAGAGGGTTGCTGGACAGCAGCACCACCACCTTGTTGCGCTCTGCCCAATGGGTTGCCATAAACACCACTCAAGAAGTTAGTCAGATTTTGTTGTGGCTGAGTTTGCTGGAAGTTAAACTTAGCAATATCAGCTTGTTGTTGTGCGCCTGTGTAACCTTCACGCATCTGACCAGCCTTAAGTTGATTCTGAATATCAGCGTAATCAGCTTGAGCCATTGCAGGTGCAGCCATCGTAGCCGCTTGTTGCCGACCACGCTCATCGGCATAGTTCTGGTAAGCCAGAGTTCCAGCCGTATCAGCCAGAGTCTTAGCAAACTGACCACTAGCACCTTGTTGCATGGTAGACATAGCACCAGAGCCATAACGACCAGCCTTGGAAGCCGCAGAACCAATGTCACCCAATGATGACTTGAACTTAGCTTCAGCCGCTTGTGCCGCAGGATTAAACGCACCCTGAAAGAAAGGGTTTCCACTTAGGTAATTACCCTGAATGGTACTTTGCAGTTGACCCTGAGCCGCACCAGTTAAGGGGCTACCCTGAGTGGCACGTTGCTCCAAAGCCTGTAAACCAGTTTGAGTGGCTTGTGAGGGGCTTACATAAGTCTGACCACCATAGTACTGAGGGCCACCACCTTGGTATAGCTTTTGGGCTTCTGATAAACCATAAGATAAATATGGTTGAATTGTTGGGTCAATGTTGGATGTAGTTGCTGTTGCCATAGTTGGACTCGCAGTCGGGGTTGGTGTTGCGGGAGCAGGTGTTGCCTCTGGTGTAGGTGTAGCTACGGGTGCAAGAGGAGCAGCCACAGGAGCAGGGGTTGCTTGTTGAGCAGGTTGATTAAATGCAACAACCTCATTATTAACTGGCCCTTGAACAGGAGCAGGATTAGGAGAATATGATTCAGCTACAGGTGTCACAGCCAGAGGCGCAGGAGGTGGAGGAGGCGCAGGTTCGGGTGTCACCACAGGAGAAGGTGCAGATATGCCTGTGGCTCCACCTTCTGTAGGGTCAAATACACCATTATTAGATGGCCCTTGAGTAAAACCACCAGACAGAAATGCTTGCATTTGATTATTAAAACTTGGTGGCACACCAGAAGCATTGCCTAAACCTTCTTGTGGTTGAATTGGAGGCAGTTCTTGTGGAGCATTGCCACTTAAAAAACTAGCTGGCGCAGGAGATACTGGTCTATAACCATAAGTTGCTAACTGACTCTCACCCTCAATACCTGTTTGGTACATCTCCATCTCTTGATTAGGAGGAGGAGGAGGTGGTGGTGCTGCCGAAGCCTTTGGCCTGTAGCCGTATGTTGGTGTTTGGCTCTCGCCTTCAATCCCCGTCTGATACATCTCCATTTCTTGCTCTGGAGGAGGAGGGGGAGGAGGAGGTTTACTAATGCTAGAATTTTCCCTACGATCAGTATCTAGGTCTAGTCTCGCCTGTGTTCTTGCCTGTGTTAATGGTCGTCGCATCTTATTCTCCAAAGAGTTTTGGACTGCAACGTGCGTCATCCTTAAACGCAATTATACATAAATTATTAAAATCAACCAATAACAACATACTTGTACTTCTTATCGGCAGTTGAGTTTGCAAAATGCGTAATCGTAGCCGTTCCCTGCCCTTGGCTACTGGCATAAATACCTCCAAAAGTAGCACTACCAGAGCCACCAACCAAGTTCATTGTGGCAATAGCAGATGGCGTACTAGGTCTAGTTGGGCTTGTCCCTGCACTAGCCGCTTTGATAGTACAGTTAATGCTAGTAGTTCGCCACACGATCTCTAGGTAATCATTAGCCGCTAGGTTAATAAAAAAGTTTATAGCCGCAACCACATGGTATGGGTCTGTAGCGTTCTTTCTAGGTTCTAACCCGAATATGCTATTTGAAGCACTTACATTTGTACCATTCTTGCGAAACCATACATCAACGTCTTCTGTGGAGTTAGCTAAATTGCTTAACTGTAAGGAAAACTGGATGTTGTACAGACCAGCATTTTTAACATTTAACCTAGAACTATTACTAAGGGTTATCCCGTTAGTGTAATCAGTGGTGTTAAAAGTTATTGGATAAGCCGTAGTGGTATTTGCTGCGCTTTGGGTTGTAGAGTCCTGAAAAGCTCCATAGGGAATAGAATCAGCAAAAGCCGCAGCCGAGTCAGGGGCAAACAAAATAACGCTGTCTACGCCTATCCTGCGATCATTGAGGGTGGTTGTGATAGCACCACCAGTAGCCAGAGTCAGCGTTCCTGTATTGTTGGTTTTGCCATCCATGATTCCACGGACTACCTCAGCAGTCTCTCGCTGATCTCCACCAAACGGAGGAAGCGTTCTAAACATTATCTAACTCCCTGACCTTGGAAATCAACGTCCAAAGAAACCGCAGTCTTCCATTGTCCAGTAGGAGTTACTTGGAACTGGTGGAAGTTCCCGTTAGACCTGAGTGATATTCTGTTATCAGAGTCAGCCGCTTGAGCAGTACCGAACACAGGTGCTTCACTCAGTAGCGTCCTAGAGGCCACCGCAACATTGGCAGAGCCTCCGTCAATCAATGGTCTAGCTAGGGTTACTACTGATCTACCCCCTGCGTTTAAGTCACCAGTTACGATGTTGCCAACAGAGTTAGCCCCGTTGTAGGTCACAACATACCTACCATTTGTGCCGCCAAGGAAGTACTTACCGCCCATGTAAAGGATGGAGTCAAGGCTAACAGTCAGGGCATCGATGCTGTTGGAGATCGAATCCAATCCCTCTAGCGTCACGGCAGCAGTAGAAGCGTCTGAAATGTAATCAGCACCAGCATCGCCATAAGTCCACTTCTGAGACTTAAAGTTGTAAATCAATAGTTGACGATTGCCAAAGGTAGTTCTGAAGTTCCAGATAATCAGCTTACGCACAGGGTCTACAGCCGCAGACATAATGTTGAACTGGCTTTCATCCGCATTGGCAAAGAACCAACGATCTACCTTCTCCGAGCCAATCCCTGTAACGCTCTGACCATCGCACGAGTAAAATCCATCGTCACTCAAGAAGAAAGTTACGCCCTGAACTTGGGCAATAGAACCCGCAGCGATACATCCCTTACCCCTAGAGATATTGTCAAACTGGAAAATGAACGGAGTGCCGACATAACTCATGCGGCTAATTCCCTTTTCCAAAAGAATAATACCCACCTCTCCACCACGGATTCCCATGATCTGACCACCATCAGGAATGTCCTGATAATCAGCTTGGGTTACTTGATCTGCTGTCCACTCAGTCTCATCGTTGATACCAGACCATTGAACCCTAGAGGGATAAATCGTAGATGATGCGTTAATAAACGCAGTAACCACAAAGTCACGCACCACAGTAATATATCGGCAGATAGGTGCAGTAGCATCTAAGTCAGCAAATGCCGTAGAAGTACCCAAGGTAAAAACTTGCATCGGGTCACTAAAATTAGTCCCAATTATGGCATTGCCAAACTGAGTAAACCTAAATCTGTCGCTGTAAGCGTTAGGTGTGTAACCACCAGCCTTTGACACGTTCGTTAACACGCCTACACCACTTGCGCTGAAAATCTTGGTTGCGCCAGCCGCAAATAGCTTGGTATCGTTAGTAGGGGTTTTCCCTGCTACTAATGTAGTAAGGTCTTCTGAGGCTTCTTGGGAGAATGTTGCCGCAGTAGGAAGTGGGCCGTACCCAATAGCCTGAGAAACCACGTTCTTAGCATCGACCAAAGCACCAGAGATGCTGGTTTGGTCAGGCATCCACTCACCAAAGTTTAGTTTTGTCGTAGCCATGTATTACTTCCTTGAGCCTGAATTGTCCATGTGTTGTCGTTTGCAGACACAGGTGTCCATGTGTTTGTGTCGCTAGATACTGTCGTCCAAGTATTTGTGTCGCCAGAAACAGGTGTCCAAGTATTTGTGTCTTGTGCTACTGGTGTCCAGTTCTCGCCAAGAATCACGCCATTTGCCGTGATAGTGGTTACACCCGTAACACTAGCAATACCTGCGTAAATTGCGGAAGCAGAGGCCGTAAAATCTGTATTGACAGAGATACTTGCATTGGCAGCAACAACTAAACCGCCATTGGCTGTAAATGTTGTATTACAAACAATACTTCCTATGGCATCACGCACCCTAATTGCATCAGCAGTAACAGTTGCGCTACCAGTAATCGAGGCCACGGCATTGGCTACGATTCCACCAACAGCAGTTACGTCAGCATTTGCCGTGATAGCACCAGCACCAAACTGGACACGAGTACCAATTGCCGTTACATCCGCATTACCAGTAATACTTCCAGCACCAAACTGAACCCTGATCGCATCCGCAGTAACAGTCGCATTTCCATCTACAGCACCAGAGCCAAACTGTACTCTTATACCTTCGCATGAAGCACTTGCAGAGCCTGTAATACTTGCACTAGCAAACTGAACCCTAGTTCCACTAGCCGTTACATCTGCCGTTCCATTTACTGCCGCCACACCAAACTGAACCCTTACCGCATCAGCCGTAACAGTCGCAGAAGCACTCACAGACCCATAGGCATCCCATAGGGTAACTGAGGTTGTGTAGAGTGAACTATCGAGTGTGAGTGTTAAGTCATCAATGCTAGACTTTAAATTGTCTAGCGAGTCGATCGTCCATGGTGGCAGTAAATCAGCCATCTCACGCCAATGTGACGCTCAATGAACCAGAGGCAATGCGGAATACATCACCAGTTGCAATAGTCTTAGATGCGTCTAGTGGTGTGTGATACAAGAGGTTGCCTGTAGTCAAGGCATCACGGATTCCGATGTGTGTAATCGTACCCCATGCGCCACCAGCTTGAGGAAACTCAACAGCAGCAGAGTTGGTAGTAACACCATTGCTAGGTGCAGCAAAGGTTACAGCCTGACGAGCATACGATGTACCTGAACACTCTGTGCCAGTATCAGCATCGGTTGGGTCAGTTGTATAAAGAGCCACATACACAGTCGTAGGTGCTGTATAGCTTGTTGCTCGTAGAGTTACGTTAATTAACGCATTTTCGAGATAGTTGGACATTTCAGCCATAGTTTCACCTTGTAGTTAATTTCATTGCCAATGGAACACCAGAGTACTGCGTAGATTCGTCAGACTTGGTAAGTGAGGAAATCGCACGATCATACATAGAACCCCATGTATTGATTCGTCCATCGTTCATCAAGTAAGGCTCTGCCTCAACCAATGACGCATACAGCAAAGCATCTGGTGCTGTTGTTAGGAATACGTTAGAAGCGTTTGAAGCAGACAGATACGCTGGCGCAGAAAAGTAAAGCATCTTCAATGTATACACGCCATCAGGTGCAGGAGTTAATTGAAACTCGCTTGCAAGAATTGTATAAGACTTAGGAACACCAACTTGTGAAGTTCTTGGGTCATTAGACAAAGCAGATGGACTAGAGTAACTTAGTGGCTGGATAGGGTTTGTCATCACGACAAAATCACGAATCTCCAAGAAGTCGCTAGGAATCTCAACAGTTGCATCACCAGACACAGAGGCTGTCGTTACAGACTTTAGCATCTGACGAATCCGTAGTTCTCTACGCAAACGATTCTCAGCAAATGTAATAAAGTCGGGAATCTGGCTAGTCAGATCAGACCTAGCCAGATAACCTGCAATCGAGGTCTTTAAATCAGAGTATGTTGCGAAACTCATACTACTCCTGTTCTAGTGCGCCATGCACGATTCATTGGGTCATTTAACCAAGAAGCAAAACGCTTGTCATCCAGAACAGCAAAACCACGCATTATTCCAGCTTTATTCAGGTCATCAATAACTGTCATTGGAATCGAGGCAACCTTATTGCCAAACAATTGGTCAGACCATCTTGCTCTCTCGTCATACGAGTTGTACTCTTTTTTATTCTGCTCAACAATATCTGAAACATCTTGACGAGTCTGAATAATGATGCCACCCTCACCATCGGCATGGACAGCAGTTTGTCTAAAGTTGTTAGGATTTTGCATAGCCTAATTCTATCAGTTTGCGTAGAAAAGAAAATGCCCCAGAGGTTTAGTCTGAGGCATTTTTCGGAGTTACCTTAGATTAAGGTGTTAAGTCAGCAATGATGCCGTGAGCAGCTTCGTTTTTAACTTCCAAGGTGTACTCAGCCAACAACTGTGTAGACTCATTGTCGCCAGTCACAGCCAATTCGTTGGTCTGGAAAGGACGCAAGTAAGCGATAGCAGCCATGTCGGGGTCAAGCACAAATGCTGTCTCATCGCATGAGTTGGTAGATGTCATAAATCTATTCGGGACAATTGAAATTGCACCAAAGTCGCTTAAATAAACATCAGCCGCCGACACGATAGTGGTGGGGGTATTGGCAGGAGCCATGAAACGCTGTGCAGCAATACCTGTGAAAGCGGAAACCAACTGCTTGTGTGCAGGGTTGACCATCAACACTTTAGGATTGCCACCAGAAGCGTAAACTTCTTTAACAACAGTCTTTAGCAAGTCTTCTGTAAAGGTGCGGTTTGTGCCGTTGGTACGAGCAGTAGTGCCAGAAGCACCAGCAACACCAGAAGTACCAAAGTCGCCATTGGTAGCCAACCATGCTTGCAGACCGCCCAATTTACGAGCAGTAGAAGAATTGCCGTTAGCAGCAACTTGGTTACTCAGCAAAGAGGTTTCCATGTCACGCTTAATTTCGCTAGAGGCTTTAGCCAACTGATAAGCCTTTTCAGACTTACGACCAGCTTTGTCAACAGCTTGCAAAGTGCCAGAAATCTTGACAGTCTTCTGTGCGATCTGGCAACGATTACCAACACGAGTTGTTGGAGACATAGTTGCGTCAGAAGCGGTGTCGCCTTCAACAGCGTAGTT
>Ga0138284_1131061_pt1 | contig 13071 bp, 13 predicted proteins | sample S_130206_E_mt_FD_106899 | JGI IMG/M metagenome (GOLD analysis project Ga0138284, IMG submission 106899) | Freshwater microbial communities from Lake Simoncouche, Canada - S_130206_E_mt (Metagenome Metatranscriptome) | ecosystem: Environmental > Aquatic > Freshwater > Lake | place: Canada: Quebec... | reverse complement strand
TGCACCTCTTCATTCTGCCCAGCCCTCCATCCCGGCATCCGTGTGCCTCGCGGCCTGGTGGTATTGGTGCACTTCCGAAGAGGCAATCGCTCTGGCCTGACCGCCGCCGCGCGACGATTTTGACTGCCTCTTCAGCCACCGGTTGAAGAGGCTTTTTTTTTGGACCCTGTGACTACGACTCCACTTCTCTGCGTCACCATCACCGCGCCCACGACGGCCGAACTCCGTCGTCGCCGCGACCTGGTCACCGACGCCGATCTCGTCGAACTCCGGCTCGACAGCGTCAGCGACCCCGACGTGGCGGCAGCCCTCGACGGGCGCCGGTTGCCGGTGATCGTCACCTGCCGCGCGAAGTGGGAAGGCGGCGGCTTCAACGGGTCGGAGGACGAGCGGCAGGCCATCCTTCGGCAGGCGCTCGAACTGGGCGCCGACTACGTCGACGTCGAGTGGCGCGCGAACTTCTCCGATCTGCTCGCCAAGTACGGCCGGCGGATCGTCATCTCGTCGCACGACTTCGACGGCGTGCCCACGGACCTCACCGGTCAGGCGCGCGCGATGCGCGCGACCGGCGCCGGCATCGTGAAGATTGCGGTGAAAGCGAGCCGGCTCGCCGACTGCATCACGCTGCTCGAGCTGAGCCGCACCTTCGGCAGCCACGAGCGGGCGGTGCTCATCGCGATGGGAGACGCCGGCGCCGCCACACGGATCCTGGCGCAGCGGTTCGGCTCGGCCTGGACCTATGCGGGCGGCGTGCGCGATGTGGGCCAGCTGAGCGCCAGTCGCCTGCTCGAGCAGTTCCGCTATCGCTCGATCAGTGCGGTCACCGATGTCTACGGTCTCGTTGGCCTGCCGGTGTCGCACTCGGTGTCGCCGGCCATGCACAACGCGGCGTTCACGGCGTCGGGCATCAATGCGGTCTACCTGCCGCTGCCCGCGGCCGACACCGACGACTTCATCGCGTTCGCCAAGGCGTTCCAGCTGAAGGGCGCAAGCGTCACCATCCCGTACAAGGTGTCGCTCTTCGACCGGGTGCAGGAGGTGGACGGACTGGCCCGCACCGTCGGGGCGCTCAACACGCTGCGCATGACAGGCGGCGACTGGGCCGCGCGCAACACCGACGTGGCCGGCTTCCTGCAGCCGCTGCGCGAACGCAGCGTGCCGCTGAGGGGGCGCCGCGCATCGATCCTCGGCGCGGGCGGTTCGGCGCGGGCCGTGGCGGTGGGGCTGGCCGGCGCGGGCGCGCGCGTCACGGTGCACGCGCGGGACGCGAAGAAAGCCGAGGCCGTGGCCTCGCTCGTGTCGGGCGCGACCGGGCCGTTCGTGCCCGAGACCGACTCGTGGGATCTGCTCGTGAACTGCACGCCGATCGGCATGCATCCGCGGATGGACCAGAGTCCGCTGCCGGCGTCCGCGCTGCCGTCGCGCGGCGTGGTGTACGACCTCATCTACAACCCGGCTACGACCCGGCTACTGCGCGATGCGGTCGCGGCCGGAGCCGACACGATCGGCGGTCTCGACATGCTCGTCGGCCAGGCCCAGGAACAGTTTGAGTGGTGGACCGGCGTGAAGCCGCCTGCTGGTGTGATGCGCGCCGCCGCCGTAAAGCGGCTTTCGGAGTTCAACGCAGATGAAAATCACCTCGTTTGAGGAGTTCACGGAACTGGCCCTGCGCGGCACGTTCGTCCCGGTCTGCAAGGAGATCGTGGCCGACCTGCTCACGCCGGTGTCGGCGTTCCTGAAGATCGCGGAAGATGCGGACTACGCGTTTCTGCTCGAGAGCGTGGAAGGGGGCGAGCACGTCGGCCGCTACTCGTTCCTCGGCAAGGACCCGTTCCTGATCCTGCGCTCGGCCAGCGGCACGACGACGATCGAGCGGGCCGGCGAGGTGACGCACAGCGAGGCGCCGTTCGTCGACACGCTGCGGTCGCTGATGACGAACTACCAGTCGCCGTTCGTGCCCGAGCTGCCGCGCTTCACCGGCGGGGCGGTCGGCTACTTCGGCTACGGGGCGTCCACCTGGTTCGAACCGGTGCTCGGCGATCTAGGCAAGGGGGTTGACGGGGCGGACGATGCGGGGTTCATGCTGTTCGACACCGTGCTGGCGTTCGACCACGTGCAGCACCGCATCCTGATCGTCGCGAACGCGCGCATCACGGCCGACGACGACCTCGAGGCGCTCTACCAGTTCGCGGTGGCCAAGATCGGGTTCCTCGAGCGCGAACTCGAGCGCAACCTGTCGGTGACGAAGAAGTCGCACGGCGACGAGCTGCAGTTCACCTCGAACTTCACGCGTGAACATTTCGAGACACAGGTGCGCGCGGCGAAGGAGCACATCGCCGCCGGCGACATCTACCAGGTGGTACTGTCGCAGCGCTTCCAGGCCGAGGTGGGCGCCGACCCGTTCACGGTGTACCGCGCGCTGCGCCACGTGAACCCGTCGCCCTACATGTATTTCATCCGCATGGCCGGCGTCTCGCTCGTTGGCTCCTCGCCGGAGATGCTGGTGCGTGTCGAAGGCTCGCGCGTCGAGACGCATCCGATTGCCGGCACCCGCCGCCGCGGCAAGACCGACCAAGAGGATCTGCGGCTGGCGGAGGAGTTGAAACGCAACGAGAAGGAGCGTGCCGAGCACGTGATGCTGGTCGACCTCGGCCGCAACGACGTCGGCCGCGTCTGCGACTTCGGTTCCGTGCGCGTGCCGCAGTTCATGGGGCTCGAGCGTTTCTCGCACGTGATGCACCTGACGTCGGTGGTGGAGGGGCGCCTGTCGAGTGACTGCGACCGGCTCGATGCGCTGGTGTCGTGCTTCCCGGCGGGCACCGTGTCGGGCGCGCCCAAGGTGCGCGCCATGCAGATCATCCGCGACCTCGAGCCGTCTGGCCGCGGGCTGTATGCCGGCGCGGTGGGCTACCTCGACTTCGCCGGCAACCTCGACTTCTGCATCGCCATCCGTACGATCATCATGTCGGAGGGCAAGGCCTACATCCAGGCGGGCGCCGGCATCGTGATGGATTCGAACCCGACCGCCGAGTACGAGGAAACGCGCGACAAGGCACGGGCGCTGCTGACGGCGCTGCAACTCGCGCAGGCCGGACTCTAGAGCATTGCTGATTGCGAAATGCGGATTGCGAATTGACAGATTCGCCAGGCATTTCCAATAAGCATTCAGCAATCAGTCATTCGCATTTGGATTTGACCCATGGTGTTTGTTCTCGATAACTACGACTCGTTCACCTACAACCTCGTGCAGTATCTCGGCGAACTCGGTGCGGACGTCACCGTGCGCCGAAACGACGAGGTGACGGTCGACGAAATCCGGGCGATGAAGCCCGAGCGCATTGTGTTGTCGCCTGGACCTGGCCGCCCGGAAGATGCCGGCATCATGCTCGACGTCATTCGCGAACTCGGCCCGACGACGCCGATCTTCGGCGTATGTCTGGGGCACCAGGCAATCGGCGCGGTGTTCGGCGGGTCGGTGGTGCGGGCGACGGCGCCGATGCACGGCAAGACGTCCGCCATTGAACACAACGGACGCGGCGTGTTCACCGGGTTGGCGTCGCCGTTCGAGGCCTCGCGCTACCACTCGCTGGTGGTGGCCGAGCAGGGCTTCCCGGCGGACCTCGAGGTGACGGCGCGCACGCAGGGCGACGGCGTCATCATGGGGCTGCGGCACCGGACGCTGCCTATTTACGGCGTGCAGTTCCACCCCGAGTCGATTCTCACGAGTGAAGGGCGCCGCATCCTGCGCAACTTCCTGGAAGGCCGGCTCGACTGATGTTCCCCGCACTCATCGAGAAGCTGATTCGGCGCGAAGACCTGACGAGCGACGAAGCGTCGGCCGCGATGGCAGAGGTGATGGCCGGGCGCGCCAGTGAGGCGCACATCGCTGCCTTCCTGATCGGCCTGGCCATGAAGGGCGAGCGTCCGGTCGAGATCGTCGGGCTGGCGCGCAGCATGCGCGCGCACGCCGTGCCGCTGTCGCGTCCGTTTCCCGGCGTGTTCGATACGTGCGGCACCGGCGGCGACCGCTCGGGTACCTTCAACATTTCCACCTGCGCGGCGATCGTCCTTGCCGCGTGCGGGGTGCAGACGGCCAAGCATGGTAACCGGTCGGTGTCGAGCCTGTCGGGCAGTGCCGACGTGTTCGAGGTGCTCGGCGTGAACATCGGCGCGGCGCCGGCGGTGGTGGAGCATTGTCTGGCCGAGGCGAACATCGGCTTCTTCTTCGCCCCCACCTTCCATCCGTCCATGCGCCACGCCGGCCCGACGCGCCGGGCGCTCGGCGTCCGCACCGCCTTCAACCTGCTCGGTCCCCTCACGAATCCCGCTGGCGCGACGCGGCAGATCGTCGGCGTGCCGCGCTCGGAGTTCACCGAACTGCTGGCACGCTCGCTCGTGCTGCTCGGCTCGGAACGCGCCTGGGTGGTGCACGGCGCCGACGGTATCGACGAGATCTCGACGACCGGCTACACCAAGGTGTCGGAGTGCCGCGCTGGCGCGGTGAAGACGTTCTATCTGCACCCTGGAGATGTCGGGCTGCAGAAGGCGGCACCGGGTGCGCTCACGGGTGGATCGGCCACCGAGAACGCCGCCATCATCACCGCCGTGCTCGACGGCACGCCTGGCGCCGCACGCGATGTCGTGTTGCTGAACGCTGGAGCGGCGCTCTTCGTCGCTGGCCGGGCCGAGTCGATTCGCGACGGCATGCAGCAGGCGGGACGCGCCATCGATGGCGGGGCGGCCACGGCCACGCTGGCACGACTCGTTGCGCTGTCGCAGGCGGATGCCGCCGGAGCCGCGTCATGAGCGACGTGCCGACACTCCCTGCCGATCTGCTCGGCACGATCGTCGCGGCGACGAAGACGCTGACGGCGGCGCGGTCCGCGCGCGAAGGGCTGGCGGCGCTCGAACGGCGTGCGGCGGCGCGGACGCCGCGGCCCGGTCTCTTCACGGCCGCGCTGTCGCGCACCGACCGATGGAACGTCATCGCCGAGTGCAAGCGCCGCTCGCCGTCGCGCGGCGTGCTGCGCGCGGACTACGATCCGGTGGCCATTGCCACCGGCTACACGGCGGCCGGCGCCGCGGCCATCTCGGTGCTGACGGAGCCGACGTTCTTCGATGGCGCCCCGGCGCACCTCGAAGCCGTTCGCGCCGCGGTCGACACGCCGCTGTTGCGCAAAGACTTCATCGTCTCGGAATATCAACTGCTCGAGGCACGCGCGATGGGCGCGGATGCGGCGCTGCTGATCGTGGCGGCGCTGACGCCGGAGGCACTGCAGCGGCTGGCGGCGTTCGCGGCCGGACTCGGCCTCGACACGCTGGTCGAAGTGCACGATGCGGATGAACTGCGCATCGCCATCGATTCTGGCGCGCGCGTCATCGGCGTGAACAACCGCAACCTGCGCACTCTGGTCGTCGACGTGCAGGCGTCCGCCAGGCTCGTGTCGATGATGCCGAAGGGCGTCGTCGCGGTCAGCGAAAGCGGGCTGAAGACCTCAGCGGACCTGTCGAGGCTGTCGGGGCTCGGCTACGGCGCGTTCCTCATCGGCGAACGCTTTATGACGTCACCCGATCCTGGCGCCGCGCTGGCGCACTTGCTGGGTGGCGCCTGATGTTCGTGAAGATCTGCGGCATCACGCGGGCAGCGGATGCTGCCGTCGCCGTGATGCACGGCGCGAGCGCCATCGGCTTCATCTTCTGGGCGAAGAGCCGGAGATACGTCGACCCGGACCAGGCGCGGGCGATCGTGCGTACGCTGCCGCCATTCGTGACGCCGGTCGGCGTGTTCGTGAACGAGTCGGCTGACGCGATCAACGCGGTGGCGGCCCAGGTGGGGCTTGGCGCGGTGCAGTTGCACGGCGACGAAACGCCGGAGCTGCTCGCCGCGCTGGTGTCGCCGGTCGTGAAGGCGGTCGGCCGCATCGACGCGGACACGGCCAGGCGCTGGCCGTCGCGCGTCCGCCTGCTGGTGGATGCCGACGAGCGGGTGCATCGCGGCGGCACCGGCATCAAGGCCGACTGGGCCGCGGCAGCCGTGCTCGCGCGGCAGCGTCCCATCGTGCTGGCCGGCGGCATCACGCCGGAGAATGTCGGCGACGCGGTGCTGACCGTGCAGCCATTTGGAATCGACGTCTCGTCGGGCGTGGAGGACGCGCCCGGCATCAAGAACCCGGAGAAGCTCCGGGCTCTGTTCGAAGCGCTTCGCGGCGTGGTGCGAAGCTGAACACGTGGAAGGCGCGCGGCTGGCCGCGCGCGGTGAGGAACGATGCAGACTCCTATTCGCCGCGACCCTGATGATCGCGGCTATTTCGGACCGTTCGGCGGCAAGTACGTGCCGGAGACGCTCGTCGAGCCGATCGAGGAACTCCAGCGCGCCTACTACGAGGTGCGCGACGATGTGACGTTCCAGAGCGAACTGGCGCGGTTACTGAAGCACTACGTCGGTCGGCCGACGCCGGTCTACGAGGCACAGCGCCTGTCGGCCGCGTCGGGTGGTGCGCGCATCTTCCTCAAGCGCGAAGACCTCACGCACACCGGTGCGCACAAGATCAACAACGCGCTCGGCCAGGCGTTGCTCGCCGTGCGCATGGGCAAGCGGCGAATCGTCGCCGAGACCGGCGCAGGGCAGCACGGCGTGGCCACGGCCACGGCCTGTGCGCTCCTCGGGCTCGAGTGTCACGTCTACATGGGCGTCGACGACATGGCCCGCCAGGCGCTCAACGTCGTCCGCATGCGCATGCTTGGCGCCGACGTGATTGGTGTCGACGCCGGCAGCCGAACGCTGAAGGACGCCATCAACGAAGCGATGCGCGACTGGGTGACGAACGTCACCAGCACCTACTACCTGCTCGGGTCGGCGCTCGGCCCGCATCCGTATCCGCTGATGGTGCGCGACTTCCAGAAGGTGATCGGCCGCGAGGCCCGCCAGCAGATTCTCGAGCAGACCGGCCGCCTGCCTGAAGCCGTCGTTGCCTGTGTCGGCGGCGGCAGCAACGCGATGGGGATCTTCGACGCGTTCATCGACGACACTGGCGTGCGCCTGATCGGCGTCGAAGCTGGCGGCGAGCGGATCGAGAAGGGGAAGCATGCGGCCCGCTTCGCCGGTGGCAGCATGGGCGTGCTGCAGGGGACGCGCACGTTCGTTCTTCAGGACGAGGACGGCAACATCGAGATGACGCACTCCGTGTCGGCCGGGCTCGACTACGCGGCCATCGGCCCAGAGCACGCCTACCTGCGGCACATCGGCCGTGCCGAGTACGGTTACATCAGCGATGCGGAGGCGATCGATGGGTTCAAGACGCTGGCGAAGCTCGAAGGCATCTTGCCGGCGCTCGAGTCGTCGCATGCCATCGCCTACGCGCAGCAGCTCGGGCGCACGCTCGGGCCGTCGGCCATCATCCTGGTGAACCTGTCGGGACGCGGAGACAAGGACGTGCACACGATGGAGAAGTATGTCGAGAATCGCTGAGACCTTCGCGCGGCTGCGCACGGAGGGGCGTCCGGGCCTGGTCACCTACACCACCGCGGGCGATCCCGATCTGCCGCGGTCGGCCGAGATCCTGAAGGCGCTCGCGCGCGCCGGAGCCGACGTGCTCGAAGTGGGTGTGCCGTTCTCCGACCCGCTCGCCGACGGTCCGGTCATCCAGCGCGCCACCGAGCGGGCGCTGGCGGCTGGCGGTAGCATGCGCGCCACGCTCGACATGGTGGCCGAAGTTCGGCGCGAGGTGTCGACGCCGATCGTCATCTTCAGCTACGCCAACCCGATCGTGCGCATGGGACTCGACGCGTTCGTCGACCGCGCCGCTGATGCCGGCGTCGACGGCGTGCTCGCGCTCGACCTGCCGATCGAGGAAGCCGACGAGTTCCGCGCGGCGATGGACCGCCGCGGCCTCGACAACATTATCCTGCTCAGCCCGACGACCACGGATGCGCGCATCAGAAAGGCCGCCGAGCTCGGACGCGGCTTCCTCTACGGCATCTCGCGTCTGGGTGTCACCGGCGCGCGCGCCACGGTGGCAACCGGTGCGGAAGACATGGTGCGGCGCATCCGCGCGTTCACCACGCTGCCGCTCGCGCTCGGCTTCGGCATCTCGCAGCCGGAACATGTCGCTGAGGTCGGCCGCTATGCTGATGCGGCGGTGGTCGGCAGTGCGCTGGTGGCGCTGATCGCCGAAGCGAGCAGTGGACCGGACCTGATTGCCCGCGTCGACGCCTACGTGCGGTCGCTGCGGGCGGCGTGCGTACCCCAACAAGCCTGAGACCGACATGACGCTCGACGACTTGCGGATCGATATCGATCGTGTGGACGAAGTGCTGGTGCGCCTGCTGAACGAGCGTGCGCGCTGCGTCTGCGAAATCGGCCGGATCAAGAAAGAGACCGGCATGGAAATCTACCAACCCGATCGCGAGAAGCAGGTGCTGGCGCACGTGCGCGCGGTCGCCTCCGAAGGACCGCTCGGACCGGACGCCATCGCGCGGCTGTTCGAACGCATCATCGACGAGGCGCGGCGGCTGGAACGGCGGCTCATTCACGGTGAGACGAACGAGCCGGCACCCGCGCCAGGGACGAAGCTGGAATAGGGAGAGCAGGACGTCATGGTTGTGGTCATGCACGAGGGAGCCGCCGAGGCCCAGGTCGAGCAGGTGGTGAAGCGCCTGATCGAGATGGGGATGGACGTACACAAGTCCACCGGAGTCACCAGGACGGTGCTTGGCGCCGTCGGACAGGGGCGCCCCGATGCGGCGCTGATCGAGTTGATGGACGGCGTGCACGAGGTCGTGCGGATCTCGTCGCCCTACAAACTCGCGAGCCGCACCTTCAAGTCGGAGCCGACGGTGGTCACCGTTGGTGATATCCGCATTGGCGGCGACGAGGTGGTAGTGATGGCCGGCCCGTGCTCGGCCGAAAGCGAGCAGCAGGTCCATGCGACGGCTGCCGCCGTGCGTCGTGCCGGCGCGAAGATTTTGCGCGGCGGCGCGTTCAAGCCCCGTAGTTCACCCTACTCGTTCCAGGGCCTTGGCGAAGAGGGGCTGCGCCTGCTGCGCGAGGCCTCGACCGCCGAGAACATGGCGTTGGTGTCCGAGGTGATGGACATCAGCCAGATCGATCTCATCGAGCGCTACTGCGACATCTTCCAGGTGGGCGCCCGCAATATGCAGAACTTCACGCTGCTGCGGGAACTCGGCCATCGCCGCAAGCCGGTGCTGCTGAAGCGCGGCATCTCGGCGACGATCGAGGAGTGGCTGCTGTCGGCGGAGTACATCCTCAGCGGTGGTAACACCGACGTCATCCTCTGCGAGCGCGGCATCCGCACCTTCGAGACCGCCACACGCAACACCTTCGACGTGTCGGCGATTGCGATGGTGAAGAAGCTGAGTCACCTGCCGGTTGTGGCCGACCCGAGCCACGGTGCCGGACGCCGCGACATGGTGGCGCCGCTGGCCCGTGCCGCTGTCGCCGCCGGCGCCGACGGCCTCATCGTCGAGGTCCACTGCGACCCGGATCACGCGCTGAGCGACGGTGCACAGTCGATGTTCCCAGCGCAGTTCGATCGCCTGATGGCCGAACTCCGCATCATCGCCCCGGCGCTCGGCCGCTCCATCTGCCTCGAGGCGCAGCCGCGCCGAGGGTGGGGAAGCTAGGGACAGTTCAATCGGGAATCGCGGATCGTCAATCCTGATTCACGATTCACGATTCACGATTCACGATTCACGACTTGCGATCGGCGCTGCCAGCTTCACTTTGACGATTGACGATCGAAGATTAGCGATTCCCTGATGGACCTCCCTGTCATCCAGCCACGCCGCGCCGATGTTGGCCCGCCCGTCTTTCCGACGATCGGCATCGTCGGTCTTGGCCTGATCGGCGGCTCGATTGCGCTGGCGGCGCGCGAGCGCTGGCCGTCGACGCTCGTCATTGGCGTCGATCGCGCCGACGTGCTCGAGACGGCCATGCGGATGCACGCCATCGACGTGGGGGCCAGCGATCTGAATGTGCTCGCGGGGGCTGATGTGGTCATCCTCGCCGCGCCGGTGAAGCAGAATGTGGCGCTCCTCGCGCAGTTGGCGGAGTACCTCGAACGGCCGGCTGTGGTGACCGACACCGGCAGCACGAAGCGCGAGATGCTGGCTGCCGCAGCCGCGTTGCCCGAGCGGCTCACCTTCGTCGGTGGACATCCGCTCGGTGGCGCCGCGGTCGGCGGTCTCGCACACGCGCGTCCCGACCTGTTCCGCAAGCGGCCGTGGATTCTCACGCCAGCGCCGGGCACGTCGGCGACGGCGGTGGACGCGCTGTCGTCGTTCGTGACGGCTCTCGGCTCGACGCCGAGCGTGATGCCGGCGGACGAGCACGACCGGGTGCTGGCGTTCCTCAGCCACCTGCCGCAACTCACCGCCAGTGCCCTCATCGGCGTGGTCGGCAAGGCCGTCGGCGCAGACGGCCTGGCCCTGGCCGGTCGTGGACTCATCGATACGACCCGTCTGGCATCGAGCCCCTCAGGCATCTGGCGCGACATCACCGCCAGCAACGCCGACCAGATCGGGCCGGCGCTCGACGCGCTGATTGCGGTACTCCAAAGCCTGCGGGACGACCTGCCGGCGGCAGGCCGCCTTGAAGAGGTGTTCGCCGACGCCGCCGCGTGGCGCGAGCAACTGACGACGCGCTCGACGCTATAATCGGCGCATGAACAAGGTGCTTGCGGGCGCCGACGCCGCCGTCGCGCTCGTTCCGGACGGAGCCTCCATCCTGATGGGGGGCTTCGGGCTGTGCGGCATCCCCGAAGCCCTGATCCAGGCGCTGCACGCGCGCGGCACGCGCGATCTCACCGTCATCAGCAACAACGCCGGCATCGACGATTTCGGCATCGGCATCCTGCTCCGCGCGCGGCAGGTGCGAAAGATGATCGCCACCTACGTCGGTGAGAACAAGGAGTTCGAGCGGCAGTTCCTCACTGGGGAACTGGCGGTCGACCTCGTCCCGCAGGGCACGTTCGCCGAACGGATTCGCGCCGGCGGCGCCGGCATCGGCGGCTTCTTCACCCCGACCGGCTACGGCACGCTCGCCGCCGAGGGGAAGGAAACCCGCATCATCGACGGCCGCCCCTACGTGCTCGAGGCGCCGCTGACCGCCGACTTCGCCTTCGTCAAGGCGTGGAAGGGCGACCGTCACGGCAACCTCGTCTATCGCCGCACGGCCCGCAACTTCAACCCGGTGATGGCGACCGCGGGACGCATCACCATTGCCGAGGTCGAGGAACTGGTCGAGCCTGGCGCGCTCGACCCCGACGCGATCGTCACCCCGGGCATTTTCGTCAAGCAGGTCATCGTCGGTGCGCACTACGAGAAGCGCATCGAGAAGCGGACGGTGCGCCAGTCATGAGTGGAGCTGCAGACGTGCGCACGCGTATCGTGCGCCGCATCGCCCGCGAGCTGAAGGATGGCGACTACGTGAACCTCGGCATCGGCATGCCGACGCTCGTCGCCAACTTCGTCCCGCCTGGCGTGGACATCACCTTGCACTCCGAGAACGGCATGCTCGGCGTCGGCCCGTATCCGCTTGAGCGCGAGGTTGATCCCGATCTGATCAACGCCGGCAAGGAAACGGTCACCGAACGGCCTGGTACGTCGTACTTCAGCAGTGCCGACTCGTTCGCCATGGTGCGCGGCGGACACATCGACCTCACCGTGCTCGGGGCGTTGCAGGTCGACCGTGAAGGGAACCTCGCGAACTGGATGATCCCCGGCAAGATGGTGAAGGGGATGGGCGGCGCGATGGATCTGGTTGCCGGTGCGAAGCGCGTCATCATCGCGATGGAGCACACCACGAAGGACGGCGGCCACAAGATCCTCGAGCGCTGCACGCTGCCGTTTACCGGCCTCAAGGTGGTGCAGATGATCGTCACCGACATGGCGGTCATCGACGTCACCGCCGACGGTCTGGTGCTGCGCGAAGTCGCGGCCGACCGGACCATCGACGAGGTGAAAGCCGCGACCGGTGCGCCGCTGCTGATCCCTGAACAGGTGGGACGCTTTGAATAGGGAATTCGACGTCGTCATTCTCAGCGCGTGCCGCACGGCCATCGGCTCGTTCGGCGGCGCGTTGAAGGATCTGTCGGCTGTGGACCTCGGCGCCGTGGTCGTCCGCGAAGCCATCACCCGCGCGGGCGTCGCGCCCGAAGACGTCGGCGACGTCATCCTCGGCTGCGTGCTGCAGGCGGGAGCCGGCATGAACGTCGCGCGGCAGGCGGCGCTGAAGGCGGAACTGCCGAACGAGATCCCCGGTGAGACGATCAACCGCGTCTGCGGCTCCGGCCTGCAGAGCGTTGTGCATGCGGTTGAAGCAATACGCGTCGGCTACGTCGACACTGTCGTCGCGGGCGGCACCGAGTCGATGAGCAACGCGCCGTATCTGCTGACGCAGGCGCGCTGGGGCTACCGCATGGGGAACGCCGACGCGCTCGACTCGATGACCAGCGACGGCCTCACCTGCGCCATCAACAACGTCCACATGGGGATCACGGCCGAGGAAGTGGCTGCGCGGTTCGGCGTCTCGCGGGAAGACCAGGACGCGTTTGCCGCGGAAAGCCAGCGGCGCGCAACGGCAGCCATTGCCGCAGGCGCCTTCGTCGCCGAGATCGTCCCGATCAGCCTGAAGCAGAGGAAAGGCGACCCGATCCGCTTCGCGGTCGACGAGTATCCGCGCGCCGGTTCCACGGTCGAGAAGCTCGCCGCGTTGAAGCCGGCCTTCCGCAAGGACGGCACGGTCACGGCCGGCAACGCGTCGGGCATCAACGACGGCGCGGCCGGACTCGTTATCGCGTCGGCCGCGAAGGCCCGTGCGGTCGGCACGCCGCCGCTGGCGCGCATCCTCGGCTATGCCACCACCGGCGTCGATCCGAAGCTGATGGGCATCGGCCCGGTGCCGGCCGTCCGCAAGGCGCTCGATCGCGCTGGCCTGACGCTCGATGACATCGATCTGTTCGAGTTGAACGAGGCGTTCGCGGCACAGGCGGTCGCGGTCGTGCGTGAACTCCGACTCGACCCGGCGAAGGTGAACGTGAACGGCGGCGCCAT
>Ga0138284_1033589_pt1 | contig 13756 bp, 13 predicted proteins | sample S_130206_E_mt_FD_106899 | JGI IMG/M metagenome (GOLD analysis project Ga0138284, IMG submission 106899) | Freshwater microbial communities from Lake Simoncouche, Canada - S_130206_E_mt (Metagenome Metatranscriptome) | ecosystem: Environmental > Aquatic > Freshwater > Lake | place: Canada: Quebec... | reverse complement strand
TGGTAGAGCAGCTGATTTGTAATCAGCTGGTCGGGGGTTCGAGTCCCTCTAGTGGCTCTAGTATTTCTATATTTTCTTATTTTCCCATTTTGAGGGTTTACTGCTAAAAACAGGAAAATAAGAAACAGGAAAACAGGAAAATTAAAATGCACCAAGGGGGTGCCCCGGAGTCGGAGAGCCGGGCCAGACTGTAAATCTGGTGCTTTATCGCTGAGTAGGTTCGAATCCCACTACCCCCACTTTACACGCCCTTGTCCCGATTTTTCGGGATGAAGGCTTGTTCTGCCAATAAACTTTTCTTTAGCCAGAATAGTTTGCAAGGCTTACCAAAACATTCTGCCTTTATTTTTAAAGGTGGTTTAAGCTGTATATGTACAAAAGCGTCTGGTGGGTCAAACTGCCTTCGCTGAAGTTAGAACAGTTAAAGCGGTGGTAACTCAGCTGGTAGAGTGTCAGCCTTCCAAGCTGAATGTCGCGAGTTCGAACCTCGTCCGCCGCTCTCCTTTTGATTGCTGATTGACTTTTTGTTTGTTTTCGAGTTCGTTAACGACCAAAAAGAATCAATCTTCAATCGTTTTTGCTGTTGTAGCTCAGGGGTAGAGCACTTCCTTGGTAAGGAAGAGGTCGTGAGTTCAATTCTCATCAACAGCTCAAAAAGAAAGTGATAAGCTGATAATTTCTCAATGTGGTAAAGACAGGTTTACAATGTTATCACATCATCACATTATCGAATTGTCACAAAATTAAATCATTTTTTCACTTTAACTTTTAGATTTAAAAGTCTTTTACAATGGCAAAAGAGACATTCCAGCGCACCAAGCCGCACGTAAATATTGGCACCATCGGTCACGTTGACCACGGCAAAACTACGCTGACGGCTGCCATTACCTATGTGCTTTCGAAAAAGGGTCTGGCAAAGAAAACAGACTATGATTCAATTGACGCAGCTCCTGAAGAAAAAGAGCGCGGTATCACCATCAACACTGCACACGTTGAGTATGAAACGGCTGGTCGCCACTACGCACACGTAGACTGCCCAGGTCACGCTGACTACATCAAGAACATGATCACGGGTGCCGCCCAGATGGACGGAGCTATCCTTGTTTGTGCTGCTACAGACGGCCCAATGCCACAAACGCGTGAGCACATCCTGCTCGCTCGTCAGGTAGGTGTACCGAACATCGTAGTATTCATGAACAAAGTTGACCTCGTGGACGATCCAGAGATGCTTGAGTTGGTTGACATGGAGCTTCGCGAGCTTTTGAGCTCTTACGGCTTCGATGGCGATAAGGCTAAGATCATTCAAGGTTCTGCTATTAATGCTCTTGGTGGAGCCGATCAGGCTGCTGAAGACAAGATCATGGAACTTATGGACGCTTGCGACTCTGAAATTCCAGAGCCAGTACGCGAAACTGACAAGCCATTCTTGATGCCAGTAGAAGACGTATTCACGATCACAGGTCGTGGTACAGTTGCTACAGGTCGTATTGAGCGTGGTGTAATCAACGTAGGTGAAGCAGTAGATATTCTTGGTATGCAGGCTGAAGGCGAAATGCTTAAGTCTACTGTTACCGGAGTAGAAATGTTCCGCAAATTGCTTGATCGGGGTGAAGCTGGCGACAACGCAGGTCTTCTCCTTCGTGGTGTAGAGAAAGAAGCAATCCGTCGTGGTATGGTTATTTGTAAGCCTGGTTCGGTGAAGCCACACAAACACTTCAAGTGTTCTGTGTACGTCCTCTCGAAAGACGAGGGTGGCCGTCACACTCCATTCTTCAATGGCTATCGTCCACAGTTTTACTTCCGTACAACGGACGTAACGGGTGATTGCAAACTTCCTGCAACCATTGAGATGGTAATGCCTGGTGATAACATCGAACTTGAAGTGAAGCTCCTCAGCACTATCGCTATGGAAAAAGGCCTCCGTTTCGCTATCCGCGAAGGTGGTCGTACCGTAGGCGCTGGTCAGGTGACGGAGATTCTTGACTAATATCGAATGCGGAATGCAGAATGCGGAGTGCGGAATTTTTATCCCGCACTTCTCATTCCGCACCCGCTCCTTTGATTAAAGCAAACCAAATTCGGAGAACAGAACAAGGAATTCCGCATTCCTCATTCCAGAATCCGTATTCATAAAGGGGCATAGCTCAACTGGTAGAGTGACGGTCTCCAAAACCGTAGGCTGCGGGTTCGATCCCTGCTGCCCCTGCTCTTAAAAAATAAAATGCTTATCGTTTCGGCGTTCGTTCCCCGTCTGTGGGCAACGGACTTTTTTGACGCAAAGCGTAATATCAAAGTTTACAATGGAAAAATTGACACTTTACCTGAAAGAAAGTTATCACGAATTAACCAAGGAAGTGCATTGGCCTACCGCAGCGCAATTGCAAGAAAGCACTATGGTTGTACTGGTAACTTCTGGTGTCCTTGCGCTCCTTATTTTCTTCATGGACAATGCTTGTGGTATTATTATCAAGAAAGGCATTTACGGACTGTAATCGTTCCGGGTCGGCTTAGCCGATGATCTTTCTTCCATCCATAACCAAAAGTATGAGCCAAGATAAAGGGACGGCATCAGTTATTGCCGAGGACAAAAAATGGTACTCCCTGCGCGTCATTAGTGGCAAGGAGAAAAAAATTCAGGAACGGATTCTGCTTGAAATAGAGCGTTCCGGATGGCAGAATGCTGTCTTTAACGTAATTGTACCTACAGAAAAAGTCTATAAAGTGCGCAATGGGAAGAAGGTAATGCAAGAGCGCAATCTTTTGCCAGGCTATATTCTGGTTGAAGCCATTGGTTCGAAGTTGAAAGGGGATGTAGCAAAAATGATTGCCGACGTGCCAAACGTAATTCATTTCTTGGGCAAAGAAGATCCGCTTCCTATGACCCAAGTTGAGGCCAATCGCCTTTTAGGTAAAGTAGACGAAAGTGCAGAATCTGGCGAATCACTTAGTGAACCATTCCTCGTGAATGAAACCGTTAAGATTATTGACGGGCCTTTTGCAGAGTTTGTTGGGGATGTACAGGAAGTGAACGAAGAGCGGAAAAAATTGAAGGTTATCGTGAAGATTTTTGGACGTGGGACGGAAGTAGAATTAAACTTTTTACAAGTTGAAAAAATCAGCTAACGCAGCTTATTGATGCCTGTTCTCCCAGGCTCGCTTCCACAAAATAGCGCGATAGTGGGTTAATAATTTGACAATAACACAATTTTAAAATTCGGCAATTTGCCTTATTTTCGATTTTTTTGTTGTCCAATGTGCATTATCAAATTGGTTAGTTATCAAATTAACCAATTATCACATTCAGCAATCATGGCAAAAGAAGTAGACGTATATATCAAACTCCAGGTAAAAGGTGGCCAAGCCAACCCTGCTCCACCAATCGGTCCAGCGCTCGGTTCGAAAGGTGTGAACATTATGGAGTTCTGCAAGCGCTTTAACGCGCAGACGACCGAGCAGATGGGTAAAATCCTTCCGGTCATCATCTCGGTGTATAAAGACAAAACATTTGACTTTGTCATCAAGACTCCTCCGGCAGCAATTCAGCTTTTTGAAGCGGTAAAGCTTGCTCCAGGTAAAGGCTCAGCCGAACCCAACCGTAAAAAGATTGGTTCGGTCACTTGGGACCAAGTGCGTGCAATTGCTGAAAGCAAAATGCCCGACCTTAACTGTTTTACCCTAGAATCAGCCATGAAAATGATTGCAGGCACTGCCCGCAGCATGGGCGTGACGATCACAGGTGATCTGCCAAAGGGTCAAACGGAACAAGGAGAAGCACAAAATTAGGTTTAATTCGGTCAATTAGTTTTATGTGGTCAATGTGTCAAATCACATTGACCTCATTAAACTAATTGACCCAATTAATTCATAAGGGAGTCCCGCCCATCGGGACGTTATACCTTAACACACAATCAATGGCAAAGAAGTTAACAAAAAAACGCAAAGCTGTTGAAGGGAAAGTTGACCCGGACAAATTGTACGCGCTCACAGACGCGATGACACTTGTCAAAGAAGTCAACACGACCAATTTCAACGCATCGGTCGATGTGCACGTCCGCCTTGGGGTGGATCCTCGCAAAGCCGACCAAGCCCTCCGCGGCACCGTGTCTCTACCACACGGAACAGGTAAAACAAAGCGTGTACTTGTATTCTGTACGGCAGATAGAGTAGACGAAGCAAAAGCAGCTGGTGCTGATTATGTAGGTCTTGAAGACTATATCCAGAAAGTCTCTGAAGGCTGGATGGATATCGACGTAATTATCGCTACGCCCAATGTAATGGCTCAGCTCGGTAAGGTTGCTCGTGTACTCGGCCCGCGTGGTCTGATGCCGAACCCTAAAACGGGTACTGTTACAACGGACATCGCTAACGCAGTTTCCGAAGTCAAAAAAGGTAAAATCGCTTTCCGTGTGGACAAGTTTGGGATTATACACGCCTCTATCGGGCGTGTGTCATTTACACCCCAACAATTGACCGAAAATGCACATGAACTCGTGTCAACACTGGTTAAAATGAAGCCATCTTCTTCTAAAGGTATTTACATGAAGACGGTTTCGGTTGCCAGCACCATGAGCCCGGGTATTTCGGTGGATCCAAAGTCCATCAAGGTCTAATGTGATAATTGTGTAATGGGATAATGTGATGATGGGTAATTGCTAAATTGCTGTATTGTCGCACTTATTCATTACATCTTTGTCACATCCCTACATTATCAAATTTTCAAATTGACTCATTATCAAATTCTATTGAAATGACCAGAGACGAAAAAACGGCAGCGATTGCAGAACTCAAGGAAGAGCTGGGAAGCACCCCGTTTTTCTACCTTACGGATTCTTCGACGCTTACCGTTGCTAAAATTAATAAATTCCGTCGGATGTGCTTCGATCAGGGCATTAAGGTCAGGGTTGCAAAAAATACCTTGATTCAAAAAGCCCTCGAAAGCGAACCCGAATCAAAAGGCTACGCAGCACTTTATGATAGTCTGCAAGGCCCTACTACAATCCTGATTTCCTCTAACCCAAAGGCTCCGGCTAAATTGCTTGAGGAATTCCGCAAAACAGAAGCACGTCCGCTTTTGAAAGCAGCCTACATTGATTCTTCTATTTTTATCGGTGATGAGCAACTCGCTATCCTCGCTAAACTGAAGAGCAAAGAAGAGATGGTCGGTGAGATCATTGGCTTGCTCCAATCGCCAGGCCGTCGCCTTGCCAGCCAAATCACTGCTACGGGCGCTAAGATTGCCGGTATCGTGAAAACGCTGGAAGAAAGGACTGCATAGTTACAAGTAGCAAGGTGCAAGTGAGGATTCTGTTCAGAAAGAACGTATACCACTTTATATCTGCAACACAACATTTGGCTTCCAAGTTCGCATCATACCCTCATTAGTCCACTGAAAACTTTTTTTACAACCTTTTCGCAAACAACTTTTAAAATTCTACATCATGGCAGATTTGAAAGCACTGGCTGAAACGCTCGTGGGCCTTACGATTAAGCAAGCCAATGAGTTGGCTGGTATCCTTAAAGACGATTACGGCATTGAGCCAGCTGCTTCGGCAGTAGCTATGGTTGCTCCTTCAGCAGCCGGTGGTGATGCAGCTCCAGCTGAAAAGACGGAGTTCGACGTAATTCTGAAAGATGCTGGCGCTAACAAGCTCAACATCGTGAAAGAAGTGAAGAACCTCTTAGGCCTTGGCTTGAAAGAAGCAAAGGATCTTGTGGACGGCGCCCCAAGCCCGCTGAAGAGCGGTGTGAATAAGGCAGAAGCTGAGTCCATCAAGTCCACACTTGAGGCAGCTGGTGCTGTAGTCGAAGTCAAGTAAGGTTAGTTTTCGGGCTTACAGTTCCTTCGGTTTATGCCGGCACTGTTTCTCTGAATCCATGACTTGCTTATTTCGACACTATGCTCGCTATTCACTCAAAGTACAGATAGACAAACAGTTAGGCTTGGCACTCGCCCCACGCGGGAAGTGCCAAGCCTCTTGTTGTCTAAATTGGAGCTTTGTTTACTGGTGATTCGCAATTGGTAAAGTTATAGTCAGGATGGTAGTTTTAGTCAACCTGACCTATACCGCACCAAATCACCCGTACGCCAATTAACCAATAACCAGATTGCCAACCAGCATTTTTTGCAAAAAAATATGACCAACCAAGGCATCTCTAACGGGACTACTCAAAAGAAAGGCGTTCAGGAACGCACTAACTTTGGGAAAATACGTCTCGCAGGTCACTACCCTGACCTCCTCGAAATCCAGTTGAAGTCGTTCCAGGAATACTTCCAGTTGGAAACCACACCAGACAATCGTATCAACGAAGGTCTGTACCGTGTGTTCCAGGAAAATTTTCCCATCGCTGATGCCCGGAACATTTTCAACCTGGAGTTTCTTGATTACTTTATTGACCCTCCACGCTATACTATTGACGAGTGTATGCAACGCGGCCTTACCTATTCGGTACCGCTGAAAGCTAAGCTTCGTCTGACGTGTAACGACCCGGAACACATAGATTTCGAAACAAAAGTGCAGGATGTATTCCTTGGAAACATCCCGTATATGACCCCAAAAGGGACTTTCGTAATCAATGGTGCAGAGCGTGTCATCGTATCGCAACTCCACCGCTCACCAGGCGTATTTTTCGGGCAGAGCTATCACCCGAACGGCACAAAAATTTATTCGGCTCGTGTCATCCCGTTCAAAGGAGCGTGGATGGAATTTGCGACCGATATCAACCTGGTCATGTATGCATACATTGACCGTAAAAAGAAGTTTCCTGTAACCACGCTGCTCCGTGCAATCGGTTTTGATACCGATAAAGCAATTTTAGATCTGTTCAACCTCGCTGATGAGGTAGCAGTGACCCGGGAAAACATGGAAGCCGCCGTTGGTCGCAAACTCGCTGCTCGGGTACTTAAATCCTGGACAGAGGACTTTGTGGATGAAGACACCGGTGAGGTGGTTTCTATTGCACGTAACGAGATTATCCTCGAGCGCGATGCAATCCTGGACGAAGAAAACATCGAGCTCGTTTTAGATGAGGACACGAACATCCCAACCATTATCCTGCAACGCAAGGATGTGGAAGAGGATTTTTCGATCATCTACAATACTTTGACAAAAGACCCGACTTCCAGTGAGGTCGAAGCCGTAAACTATATATATCGTCAATTGCGTGGCTCTGATCCACCGGATGACGAGACGGCCCGCGGTATCATCGACAAACTGTTCTTCTCCGACAAGCGCTATAACCTTGGCGAAGTGGGCCGTTTCAAGATCAACCGTAAGCTACTGACCAATATTGACGACAATAACCTGGTATTGACCAAGGAAGACATCATCGCCATCGTGCGTTACATCGTCTCTCTGATCAACAACAAGGCTGAGATTGATGATATTGATCACCTCTCCAATCGACGCGTTCGTACGGTAGGGGAGCAACTGTATGCTCAATTCGGTGTGGGCCTTGCCCGTATGGCACGTACCATCCGCGAGCGGATGAACGTACGTGACAATGAGGTATTTACCCCTATTGATCTGATTAATGCACGTACGCTTTCGTCGGTGATCAACTCGTTCTTCGGAACCAGCCAGTTGTCGCAGTTCCTCGACCAGACCAACCCGCTTTCTGAAATCACGCACAAGCGTCGTATCTCGGCACTCGGACCAGGCGGTCTGTCCCGTGAACGCGCAGGTTTTGAGGTGCGTGACGTACACTATTCGCACTATGGTCGCCTTTGTACCATCGAAACGCCGGAAGGTCCGAACATCGGTCTGATCTCGACGCTGTGTACCCACGCAAAGATCAATAAGATGGGCTTCCTGGAGACGCCTTATCGTCGTGTGAAAGAAGGAAAGGTGATCTTGACGGGCGATGTGGAATACCTATCCGCAGAAGCTGAGGATAAAATGAAGATTGCTCAGGCCAACTCACCAGTAAGTGAAAGTGGTGCGTTCTTACTGGATCGTGTAAAGGCACGTGAAAGTGGCGACTTCCCAATCCTGACCCCTGAAGAACTGGAGTTCATTGACGTTGCACCGAACCAGATTGTGGGTGTTTCTGCATCCTTGATTCCATTTTTGGAAAATGACGATGCCAACCGTGCCTTGATGGGCTCGAACATGCAACGTCAGGCCGTACCACTGATTCGCCCAAGCTCGCCCATCGTTGGCACAGGCCTGGAGGCTAAAGTGGCACGTGACTCACGTATGCTTATCAACGCCGAAGGTTTTGGTGTGGTTGAATATGTTGACGCAAACGAGATAACGATTCTATACGACCGCACGGAGGAAGATACCCTCGTATCATTCGAAGATGCCCGTAAAACATACACATTGACCAAGTTTATGCGTACCAACCAAGGTACATGTATCAACTTGAAGCCTATTGTACGTCGGGGACAGCGTGTGGAAGCAGGCGATATTCTTTGCGAAGGGTACGCGACAGAAAACGGTGAGCTCGCCTTGGGTCAAAACCTTAAAGTGGCGTTTATGCCATGGAAAGGCTACAACTTCGAGGATGCTATCGTACTTTCTGAACGCGTAGTTCAAGAAGATGTTTTCTCTTCCATTCACATCGAGCACTTTGAGCTGGATGTACGGGACACTAAATTGGGTGAGGAAGAACTTACCATGGACATCCCCAACGTGAGCGAAGAAGCCACAAAAGATCTGGATGAAAATGGTATCATCCGCATCGGTGCATGGGCTAAAGAAGGCGATATCCTGATCGGTAAGATCACACCAAAAGGTGAAACTGATCCAACACCGGAGGAAAAACTTCTTCGTGCAATCTTTGGAGACAAGGCTGGCGACGTGAAAGACGCTTCGCTCAAAGTACCACCAAGTGTCAACGGTGTGGTCATTGACAAGCAACTTTTTGCCCGTGCTAAAAAAGACAAGGTGCAAAAAGAGTCGGAAAAAGCCCTGCTTGATAAACTCGATGATGAGCATTTGGTAGCTTTGAACAAGTTGAAAACGATCCTGGTGGATAAAATTCAACTCCTGGTCAAAGACAAGACCACCAACGGCATTCGCAGTATCTATGGCGAAGAGATGGTATCCAAAGGTTCTAAACTTAGCGTTCAGATCCTGCGTGACACCATTAAATATGAAGAGGTTGATTACCTGAACTGGACAAGCGATAAAAATACCAACCACCTGATCTCTAGACTGCTGCACAACTACAGCATCAAAGTCAATGAAGAAGTGGGTCGTTACAAGCGTGAAAAATTCAACATCAGCATCGGTGACGAATTGCCAGCTGGCGTATTGAAACTAGCAAAAGTGTACATCGCTAAGAAGCGTAAGCTGAAAGTGGGTGACAAACTTGCAGGTCGTCACGGTAATAAAGGTATTGTGAGCCGTATCGTGCGCATGGAAGATATGCCGTTCTTGGAAGACGGTACTGCGGTAGACGTAGTACTCAATCCACTGGGTGTACCTTCTCGTATGAACCTTGGACAGATTTTCGAAACAGTATTGGGCTGGGCCGGGCAAAAACTAGGTTGTAAGTTCGCTACACCGATCTTTGACGGAGCAAAAACCGATGAGATCGCAGCATGGATCGAAAAAGCAGGTTTGCCCGATCTGGGTCAGACTTACCTGTCCGACGGCGAAACAGGCGATCGGTTCCACCAGAAAGCGACCGTAGGCGTGATTTACATGCTCAAACTGTCTCACATGGTAGACGATAAGATGCACGCACGTTCCATCGGGCCATACTCGCTCATCACGCAGCAACCACTCGGTGGTAAAGCTCAATTTGGTGGTCAGCGTTTTGGTGAGATGGAGGTTTGGGCACTCGAGGCCTATGGTGCATCCAGCATTCTGCAAGAACTTTTGACCTACAAATCGGATGATATTCAAGGCCGTGCGAAGGCTTACGAAGCCATCGTAAAAGGCGACAACTTGCCCGATGCAAACATTCCAGAATCGTTCAACGTACTCGTTCACGAGTTGCGCGGATTGGCCTTGGATGTAAAATTTGAATAAAAGTCATTGGTCCTCAGGTCATTGGTCATGATGTCATTTTTAATGACTTAATGACCAATGACCAATGACCAATGACGACTAATGACGCAATAGTAATGACGCTCCAACAACTTCGAAAAGAGTTCAATCTGTTGAAATTCAACACTAAACTCTATCTGGCTGGGATATACTTTACGCTCTTTGAAAAAACTTATAAGGTAGAAGGACTGGATCTGGTGATACCGTTAAATATGACGAACATCCGATTCAGGGGTCAGTTTCCGATAGATTTTTACGAGAAACAGGAACGGCGTTATTTAAAGCAATTTTTGCCCAAAAATGCTACTGTACTCGAATTGGGGGCTTGCCTTGGCGTAGTGTCTTGTATTACCAATCGACAGCTGAATTATCCGGAAGGGCATGTAGTTGTAGAGGCAAACCCAAACCTCATTCCGATCATCGAAGAGAATAAGGCGCGGAACAAATGCAGGTTTCAACTTGAACACTGCATCGTTTCTAACAACCCGAACAATGAGTTTTTTATTGGAAAAAACATCCTAACGAGCAGCAACCGTCGCCAAAGCGCAGAAAAAATCAGCGTTGAGGGGAAAAAAGTGACTGATCTGGAGCGTAAATACGGGTTGAAATTTGACGTGCTGATGATGGATATCGAAGGTGGAGAGTTGGATTTTCTTCGAGAAAACCGCGAAAAATTGAAAGACCTGAGCGTGATTTTTATGGAAGTACATCAACACCCCGACATACTTTCGAAAGAAGACGTAGCGGAGTGTCAGTCTATAGTTGAAGCAGCTGGTTTTGAAAAAGTAGTAGATGATACTAACTTTTGGGTTTTAGTACGCAGGAACGCTGTTCCAGCATAAAGTGCAGGAACATAGTTCCACCTTAGATTATGGACATCATTTCGACTTGGATTTATCTGGACAGTCCGGAAGAGCGCTCTGAATATCCTCAGGTAGGCCAACAGTCTCACTTGTTTGAGTTTCAGAAGACCTACTGGAAGTGTATTGCGGTGTTCTTTGCTTGCAGCGTTCATTTTAATCCGGGAAGACGGCATGTTTTGTTTACCAACAAAGCCCAAGCCGAGCTTCCGGATATAGACGGATTGGATCTGAAAGCGTTTTTAGCAGCGTTGAATGTGGAGGTTGTTACTTTCCCTATGACGTGGCAAACGCCGCCCGATTATTATCCGAAATGGCGCAACCAGTTCTTTGTTTTTGATATTTTTCGATATTTCGAGCAGCATTTCGGGGAAAAAGATGCTTCGTTTTTGCTACTCGATTCCGATTGTATCATCCGGCATTCGTTGGATGAACTTTTCGACAACATCCGTAAAAACGGTCTCATGGTTCTCCCCATGCCTTTTGGAGAATATCATGATATCAACGGGATCACGCGAAAAGACATGCGACAGATTTATGCCGATCTGGACGGGAAAGACCCCGGGTTTGATCCGGTTTATTATGGCGGAGAGTTTTTTGCCGCTACACTGGAAAATGTAAAACGGATCAATCAGATGTTCCCTCCGGTTTGGGAATCGATGATGGAACGATTTAGAGCAGGGAAAAAGAAGTTTCACTACGAAGGCCCGACCCTTAGTTATCTGTACTACCGAATCGGGAAATTTGGCATCGCGGACCGCTTTATCAAACGTATCTGGACTTCAGTCAAATATTCAAATGTGGAACCGAGTGATTTTAACTTGCATATTTGGCACGTACCTGCAGAAAAGAAAGAAGGAATCGCGCTATTGCTGAAGAAGATCTTGTCGGGAGGGTTTTTTGAAAAGCCAGATCCGGAACTTGTCAAAGAAATGGGGGGCTATTTAGGAATACCCAAACGAACGCGCTATTTGAACCTGAAACATTTTTTAAAACATACGAAGTTGTATAGGTGGATGAAAAGTGGGTAACTTTGAAAAAAACTTTTGTCATGACTACCTTAGAAACTGCATTTGAAGTTAAAGATGAAATCCTTGTGCTTTTGTCAAAGGAGAAAAATCTTGAGCATTTGGAGCAAATTCGAGCGTACATAGCTTCTTTAGTTATGGGAGAAGGAGAGGTAGATTGGTGGGACGAATTATCCTTGGATGCCCAAAAGCGTTTGCTCAAGATTCGGGATGAAATGCGCCAACATAAGAATGTGGTGTCGCATAAAGAAGCCAAACAACGACTAAACCTTGGACAATATGCAGATCGAATGGTCGGATGAAGTGATTCAACGGGCGAATGAAATCATCGCTTACTACGAATCAGAGGGTTTTATTCAGGCCGCCGACAATTTTCGACTTGCGTTGATCAAAACAGTTAACAAAATTGCCAAAATGCCGAGTGCTGGAATGCCTTCTCCTTCTATTGATGGGGTTCGTTCCAGACACATTGATTCAAACCGTCGGGTATTTTACGAGTTTGATGAAACCAATGATACACTAAGAATGCTTGATATTTTTGATTTACGCCAAAATCCATCCAAACGAAAATATTAAATGTTCAAAACACCCTAGATTAGAGACAAGGATTTAACCTTTAAACGCTACAAGTAAATGTTTTTGAATGCTACAAGTAAATTAAATCTGGGTTTTAAAACACCGGCATTTTTTGTTGCCATTTTTATGGTATCAGTTTTAGTTGCTTTTTCAAGCTGTTCTAAAGACAAAAAAAGTGGCATAGCCTACGATTTAGAAGGAGAATACTCGGGCTTTAACGGGATCTCGACAACCGGAAATATTGATTTGAAGGTGACTCCTATCAGCGCTGATGAAGTGGAAGTTGAATATTTAACTGATTACCATTTTTTGGGTGGGTATCAACTGCATACAAAAAAATATCAGTTTAAATTGACATACGGCTCAGGATCTTCAATTTCTCTTAATGCACCACAACAATTGATTGAACTTACTTTTACTCCAGTTAATTTAGAAGTCGATTTTTACGCGGTAGGTACAGGAACCTACGCTCCAAATCCTAATGGAAATTCTGAGGGTAGTCAACTTCTAATAACTTTTTCTTGAAAACTCAATGGTAATGAAGCCATAGCTTTTTCACTGTATACCAAACAATAAGTAAGGAAAGTTAACCTCAGAAACTACTTTTAAAATTCTTCAATCGCACAATATGCCTTTCAAAAAGAAGAGTAATAAGACCGATCAGGGTTTTGAGTCCATTATCATTGCACTCGCAAGCCCAGACGAAATCCTTGAGCGTAGCTACGGCGAAGTGCTCAAGCCGGAGACCATCAACTACCGTTCCTACAAACCTGAACGGGATGGCCTCTTCTGTGAACGCATTTTCGGCCCTGTAAAGGACTATGAATGCTATTGCGGTAAATACAAACGCATACGCTACAAAGGCATCGTGTGCGACCGCTGCGGCGTAGAAGTAACCGAAAAGAAGGTGCGTCGTGAGCGCATGGGGCATATACGCCTTGTGGTGCCTGTGGTACACATTTGGTTCTTCAAGAGCCTACCCAATAAGATTGGCTATATCCTTGGCCTCTCTTCCAAGAAATTGGAGAGCATCATTTACTACGAACGTTACGTAGTTATTCAACCTGGTATTAAAGAAGTTGAAGGTATCCCTAAGATGCATCTGCTTACCGAGGAGGAATATCTGGAGATCCTGGATGCATTGCCAAAGGAAAATCATACCCTCGACAACTCGCACCCTGACAAGTTCATCGCTATGATGGGCGCTGAGGCAGTATTTACGCTGTTGAGCATCCTCAACCTCGACGATCTTTCGGCGAAGTTGCGTCACGATGCACATGCAGAGACGAGCATG
>Ga0138284_1009152_pt1 | contig 14434 bp, 7 predicted proteins | sample S_130206_E_mt_FD_106899 | JGI IMG/M metagenome (GOLD analysis project Ga0138284, IMG submission 106899) | Freshwater microbial communities from Lake Simoncouche, Canada - S_130206_E_mt (Metagenome Metatranscriptome) | ecosystem: Environmental > Aquatic > Freshwater > Lake | place: Canada: Quebec... | reverse complement strand
ATGTCACGGTGAATGATCTGTCAAACTTTGCACACACCGCCCATCACGCTCGAAGAGTCGTGTCGGCTGGAAACAGTCTACTTAGTTATATTTTATAACTTAATTATTCATAAAATAAATTTTCTTAAATCTTAAACAATTTTTTTAAATTTATAATAGTTAAATATAAATGTTAGAACATTACGTGTTTTAAACGATATAACTTATAGACGTTAAGGAGGGCATGGTAATTTGAGCGAAGTTGAAACAAGGTAATGGTAGGGGAACCTGCTGTTGGAGTACACATATTTTATTTTCTATTTTCTATTTTTTATTTTAATAAAAACAGTAAGTTGCGCTGCATTAAGTGGATGCCTTGATACTAAAAAATTTACGGTTGTAGAGGCCGATAATTCTCCATGAGTTCTTTAATTAACTGTGAATGTTGAGCTAAATAATTATACAGTAGTTAAGAGAAACATCTTATTATCTACTTATTAAAATATCAACTGAAACTGAGTTAGTAGCGGTGAGCGAAAACTTTAAAGCCTTTATTCTTATAAAAGAAAATGAAAATTTTTTTAAATTTTACCATAGAAGGTTAAAGTCCTGTAGTTTTCTTTAATTAAGGGGTATAGTTTAGTGGTAGAACAGTGGTCTTCAAAATCACACGTGTGGGTTCGATTCCTGCTATCCTTGTTTAATTGTTTTTCAATATTAAATTTAAGCAACTCAATTTCTATATTTTAAATATACAAAAAAAATCAATTTCAAACTCAACTTCAAACTCAAACTCAAAATACTCAAACAACCTTTTTAATTCACTAGATAAAATACTAATTGTTAACAAACTCCAACCCTCAATAACCAGCAGCAGCTCACTCCCTTTAGAATTTAATTCATTCTTATTAAAACAAGATAATCTAATTTTACAAAATAACTGAATATACGTCTCAGACGAGTCTTTAACGACTCACAAGAACCTACGTGATATACATTATAATACCAAACATATTCTCAGAAAAAAATCAATAAGTAGATTAGATATACATAATAAAAATAAGTTGCTATCCAGTGTTAAAACAAGTATAACGTTTAGAAATAATTCAGTTAAAAGTCTTAAACGTTTCTTAATTCCAAATGTAAGTAACTTTATACTACATAAAAAATTAGTAAATCTAAAAACTACAGATATTCTAAAACCTTTTTCAAAACCCATTAATTCTAAATTTCTATTATACAATACATTAAACCCAAGTAAACAAAATCTCAAAAAATCTCAAGTCTCAAATCTCAAAGTATTCTATATTAAAGCAGTACGTTCTATAAAATCTGGATATCTTAGATCTTTTTCAAAAATTAACAAGAGTCGAATCTTTATTTCTTTTAAAAAATCTAAGTCTTTATTAAACTTAGCGAATAAGTCCTCTGATAATGAAATCCTTAATAACAAAACTTTTAATAGTTTTTATGTATATACTTTATTTGTACAATCACATAACAGTAACTATTTTAATATTTTTAGTTCTAAAAATATAACAAATATTAGTCAACTAACAACCAAGCTGTTACCGGATTATTCTTACAACAATAATAGTATAGCTTCTTATTTAGTAGACTACACCATCAATACTTCTGTATTACTATATGACTATTTTATTAATTCACGTAACTATAAAATTAGTAATCCTTTATTAAAAGGTATATTATTTAAATTAGACAACAAACATAATCTTACACAAAACAATGACAATCCTTTTGAGAACTCCTTACTATGATCAAGTTTTTACAATACATTATTTTTATCTAAAACAAGAAATATTTCAGCTAATTCATTATTTATGTCAGCTAGTTATACAGATCAAGAACATTTTATGATGGCTGAGATTTTTTTTGCTGACGTTAAGTTTGGTAATTTTTACCTTAACGAAGCTACATCCCACTTGAACACTGATAAATATACAACTAATAGTCTACTATCCTTGACATCTAAGTACAACTCATCGTTTTTTAATTTCCTTAAACGACGTACACATACGACTAAACCGTTTACGTACGAACGTATGCATTTACTCACGGATTCGTACGAACACGACTTTAAAACTCTACAAATCAAAAATTCTTTTGATAAAATTTTTGATTTAAAGTGCTTATGTAATTTTCTATCGTATTTTAAAAGTAACTATAGCCATAAAACATTTCATACGTTTCGTAAAAACTCCCTCTCACCCTTTGACAACAATACCTATTTTAAATTTACAAAGTATTTTAAACGTCTATTAAGTTCTTTTAAAAGAAATTCATCAAGTTTATTATCTTTTGATGATGACTTCCAACCTATTTCTAAGATAAGACAGTCTTTTATAACTAAGACCATATCTTTTTTTGGTAATAAAGAGCACTCAACCCGTGATAATTTCTTTAAAAATGTTGATCATGAAGAGTCTTTTTACCTTAATAATTTTAAAACTACTAATATTACACCTTTAAATAAGGTAACTTTACTAAATACTAATATTATTAATATGGAATCAACTATTCAGTTTAAAAAACTATCTAATTTAATAGTATTACTTACTAATCCTTTAGATTTGAAATTATTATTAAAAAAATCAAGTCTACATAAGTACTCTAATTATGGTATTAGTCACATAAATAATATTATAAACTCCTTATTTTATAAAATTTATACGCGAATAAATGGTGAATTTAATAACAACATAATTAACAACAATTTAGTGCCAAATCCTCATTTTAATTTTTCTATCTTTAAAAAAATTTCAGGTTCACATTCTGATGGAATTTTCACCATGAGTTCCGTACCTTGACATTATAATACTATTATACGTTTTATGGAGTTCTGTTCCGGTAAAAAAATATTATTTCAATTTTACCCATTTTTATTTCAAGCTGTCGAAAAGTACTATATTGTTACGTACAAAAGATGAATGACCCGTATGACTTATTATGAACGAAAACTGGGTCATAAGTTCTTTTTAGAAGAAGCGTTACACTTAATACACCTAACTTTAAATTTACATGATCCAAAAATAATGTGCACCTGACTAAAAGCTATAATACAAAGAATTAGCTTTTGAAAAACAAGATCAATTTTCAGATTTCTAAAATATCTATTCAGTCAATATTTTAATTTAATTATAAATGACCTGGGATCTAAAGGTTTAAAAATTTGTTTAAGAGGTAAGATTAGTGCTGCAGGAAACTCCCGTACTAGAACTATTTTATATAGAACTGGTCAAACCTCACATGCAAACACATCACTAAAAGTTTTAAATGAGTTTATGACTGTTAGTACTTTTACTGGTGTTATGGGATTCCAAATCTGAATTTTTTACTAAAACACTTATTATATTATGATTTTTTTGAATATTGTAAAAAAACTACAAAGAGACAATCTTATTCAGAATTTACCAAAAAAAAAAATAAAGTATTTATTAAGAAGACACGTTGATGACAAAGCTAGAATATCTTTTTTGAGAAGTAAACTAAAATATGGAAAAGTTTTATTTCAACTAGAATATCAATATTATAAGAACAAATACCTTATAAATACAATTTATAAACCGGTACTAATTAACCAGGCACCTGATAATAACAAATACTCTGTTGAAAATATAGCAGATTACATCTCAATAAAAAAGGATATATGAGGTTTTATTTTTCTAACTACCTTATTATCTTTCTTCTTAACATACTTCTATGTTGAAACATACAACTATATTTACGTTGACCTAGGTAATGATCCTAAATTTTTATGCTTTAGATCTACTATATCAAGGGTAAATTCAAATTATTTCAATGAAATTTTAAAGGATGATAGTTTACAAGATCTTATAGGGAATCAAGATCTTTGTCCAAATTCTGACTTCTTAGTTTTCCTATCAGGATGTTCTAAGGCTGAATTTACAAAAGATGCAGATTTTTTTTTAAATGAGTTTAAACTTATATTAGGTCTTAAAAATTAATATATATAATGAATAGACAATTTTCAAACTTTATAGAAGCTAATTGAATGAATACCTATAAAAATTCAGACCAATTGTGATTATCAGACTCTTTAAATTGGGAAAAAACAGCAACACTCTCTTTTTCCGACTCTTCCTTCATCTCATTTTTATATAATTCATTTTTTGTTAGTCAACATGTTTTAACTGACAAAATTTCCAAATTATCATATTTAGATATTATTATATTAAAAACTAATTCTTGAAACTTTAATGTACAAACGTTATATTTTTCATTTTTAAACGACATATACTTAGATTTATTTAATTTATATCTACCACTAATTTCTTTACTAGGCTCAAATTATCAAGATTTTTTTAGTTTAATTGCTATAACAGCACCTGAACTAAACATTGCCATCTCTGACTATTTCTTTGAAACTTTCTTCTTTAATAACGTAAATTTTTTATCAGCAGCTGTTTTTGATTCCTTTACAAATAACCTAAACTATTTTTCAAATGATGGTTTTGTTATTTTTGTTATGTTTTTTTTCTATATATGATTTATTGTTTATTTTTTTTTAATGTCATTTTCCTTAAAATGATCTTCGTTTAATTTTAACCATTTTAATAGATTCTACTATTATTTTTATTCAATTTCCGTTGAAACCCGTATTCAATTAGAGGCTGTAATGCAAACTTTTATTTTTTTCTTATTCTATTGAATAGTAACATTATTAACATTCGATGACGATCAAGAGGAGGTAATTGAGTTTGTAGATACTTTCTTTTTTTATTTCTTTTCTATTATTATAATGTATTTTATATTAAGACACTCGATTCACTACTTTTCATTTTTAGAAGCTTCAGTTTCTGAGGGACGAAATGTTAACTATTTAATATTACAATTTAGGAATGATTTCCTAGGTTCTTTTTCATTACTACTAAGATTCTATACTCTTTTATTTAGGATGAACGTATACGATACTCTTGAGGATTTTTTTGATTCATATTATATTTTTGTAGGAGATTTTGATGATGATGAGTACATAAATGAGTTATTCTTTTCATTAAATAACACTTTATTTTTTACATTAGATAACAATGACGATCGTTCTTTTTTATTTGAAGATGAAAATGACTTCTCTAATGATTTTTTCTTTCTTTACTTTATGGTTTGAGGTAAATTCTCCTACTTCTTTTTTTTAATGGCTGAATTAGCTGCTCGATTAGGTTTGGCTTTTTATATCCTTTACCTTATATTATTTGAAGTTCACTCTGTGAATTGTTCTTACGTAGAAGACACTTTTTTTAAAAACAAAAGATTCGAATAATTTTTATACTATGAATTTTTTTACGTTAATATTTCAAATGTGTGATGTACTTCTAAATATCGCAACGTATCCATTATACGCAATAGTTAACATAATCAATGTTACTTATATATTATATTCTAATATGTCTACAAATATGCTTGTGTCAACAATTCTTTATTTATTAGAACACAAGAATTCCAATATATTCTGTAACTACGCTATCTCACTTATTAACTTACATTTAAACTTTGATTTTTTTATCTTAGAACCATTTGTAAACTCGATAAGCAACTCAGTAGCAATTTATGCTTTTAACACTATAAGTTATTCTATACATTACATTTTATCATACTGTTTTAATTTAACACTGTATGCTTCTATATTTACTTCTACAAAATTTATTTTCATAATAGCATTACTAGTTTTTGTTCGAGGAGGTATACCTCGTTATAGATTCGACTATCTAACAAAATTAGGTTGAACCAAGTTCTTAAGCTTAATATTACTATCTTTTTTATTAGAATTATACCTTATATGAATTTTTTAATCAAATCTCTAATATTCTGCATTTTGGTGATGTAAACATATATATTATTATCTTCTTTCTTTTATTTATTAGTATTAGTTCTAACGTAACAACAGCTTTACATCTGCTTTTAACTGCAGAACTCCTCTGAATTACACTCTACCTAATAGTTTTAAGTATTGGAACTCTTTTTGATAATGTAAATTTAATATCATTAACTTTTTTTTTCCTAGTTCTTTCTGCTGTAGAATTTGGGATAGGGTTAATACTTATATTAACTCAAAATATATTCCTCAGATCTATTAGTTTGAATGACTCAGCTACTAATTTTTTAAAACATAATTCTAGATTCTCATCTAGACTTAAACTAACCGGTAAAATACTATTCTAAATTATTAAACTATGAATTTTTTTAAGTTATTTTCTAAAAATCTTTTTCTGAATAAACATTTCAACTTCAACTTCAAAAATATAGTTAATATACTTCATTGATTTAAGATCAGGCTAAGCTATATGATGAACAGTTGGATATACACAACAAATCATAAACGTATATCTATTAATTATTTTAATTTTGTTTTAGTAGCAGGTACTGCAGGTATGAGTCTCGCTACTGTAATACGACTAGAGTTTGCTTATCCAGGTGTAGGTGTACTAGCTGGTGATAGTTTACAGTACTTAAGTATTGCTACTGCTCATGGAGTAATTATGGTTTTTTATATGATCATGCCTCTAATTTTTGGTGCTTTTGGTAATTTCCTTCTACCTACCCAATTAGGAGTACACGATGTCGCTTTTCCAAGACTTAACAGTGCTGCATTTTGATTTCTACCCGGAGGTTTAATTATGCTATGTCAGCTAGTTTGCGTAGACCGTAGATACCAACGTATGAACTGTTTTAATATTAGAGAATTACAAGGTAATTTAAAAAGAAAATTTTTCTCAGACTTAGTAAACTCTAACGACCATAGAGATATTTTAAATAATACAATGATAGGTTTACGTTTTAAAATAGAAAACTTTACATCCTTAAACCCTGATATCTCGTCTTTTTATCAATATGGAACCCATAATAATAATAAATCTAGGAATTTAACTTTTATAAACTCGTACGATCAATATGGTTTACATTCTAGTTTACTCAGTCAATTTCAATTCTTAAACGATATAAATGTCTCATTAATAACATTTCTTATTACAAAAACACCTCATTACTTCTTCCATCAACTACTATTATTAACTAATGAGATTGAAATGCAATTTTATAAAATACTATCTAATTTAAATTTCTTTATATTTTTAAATTTTAAAACTATTAAACTAGATATAAATTTCTTATTTGAATCTTTTTTAAGTACGAGCTTTATTAATTTTGATGACATATTTTCTCATTTTAAAAATCAAGTTTTTAATTATAAAACTGATTATTCTTTATTTTTTAAATCCGACAACAATAAAATTTTAGAATCTGAGATTTTATATTCTGGCTTGGAAAATTCATCCTACTCTAGATCAAATAAATTTATAAATTCCTATGTTAGCTATGACTATAAGTGTGGTAACTATTTAGGTACTTGAGATAAACTATACCCGTCACTAATGACTTCTTTTATCGAAGTTGCTAGGGGTGTTCGTAAACCTTATTGAGTTTTTTCTGACCAATATAAGGACTTATTAACTAATAATTATAAAACATTTCTTAATAAATTCTCAAATCAATTATCTTTAAAATTAGCAGATCCTGAAAACTGATATTCTTCACACGTCGCACCTGTTGATAATTTCTTTAATTTCTTCTATATTTTTTCAAAAAAAAGTTTGTTGAAAAATCATGAATATGACTCTATAAAAAATATTAGATGACTATCTGTTAATTCATTAGATCAAAAATTTTATAAAATGTTTTCATCTATTTCAACTCAGCAAAGAATATTATCTAATTGAAGACAATTAAAATTCACTCGTGAAGCTTGAAGATGTAAGTTATTAGCATCTAGACATCAGAATACACTCTATAGGAGATTTATAGGTGAGGAAAGTTACATATGATCTATAGAAAGAAATGCTAAAGATTTATTACCTGGATGAGCAATGATTACACCGTTTTCAGCTAGAACACGTTTTACTGCTATAGGTAAAACAGATATTGGATTATTTGGTGTATTCTTAGCAATCAACGCTTCTATTGTTAGTTCTGCTAATTTTTTAGTAACATACCGTTACCTCTCTACATTAAACAACAGGAAAATGCGTGATGCAAGATCTTTCTTTTCTGAAGGATTAATAACGTCATCTTGAATGATGGTAGCTGCTAACCCCATGTTGGCCATAGGTATACTAATGCTACTATCAGATCGTCACTGACAAACATCGTTCTTTGATTACTCTGGTGGAGGTGACACTGTACTTTTCCAACACATGTTTTGATTTTTTGGACATCCAGAAGTTTATATAATAATGTTACCAGTTTTTGGTTTTACTAATACTATAATGTCTTTTTATTTCAGAAAAAGAGTATCCGCTAGAGCAAGTCTCATGTATTCAATGTATACTATCGCCTTCCTAGGTTTTTTTGTTTGAGGACATCATATGTATATGGTAGGTTTATCTCATACCACCCGAATGCTTTTTAGTACACTAACTGTAATGATTTCAGTCCCTGCTGCTACAAAACTTATGCATTGATGTGTTACTATAGTTAACAGTTTTTTTGTTTTAGAAGTACCTTTAGTTTTTACATTGACATTTACATTATTTTTTGTCTATGGTGGTGTTTCTGGAATGTGTGTTGCTCATACAGGAATGGATGTTCTATTTCATGATACATTTTATGTAATCGGTCATTTTCATGTAATGTTTGCTGGTTCAGCAATGTTAGGTATCTTTTCAGCTTTTTATTTTTACTTCCCAGCTATTTACGGCGTCAGATACAGTAGAATCTTCGCTTATCTACATTATATTTATTATGTATTGGGTCAAACCTTTACTGTCGTACCTATGATGTGACTTGGTTATTGTGGTATGCCTCGAAGAGTACTAGACTACCCCTACGCTTTAGGTGGATGACACGCTATAGTGTCGGCATCTCATTTACTAAGTGTAGCTGCTATGTTATTTTTTTTCATAATGATATATGATAGTATTAGACAAGCAAAACCTGCAATACGTAATACTTTCGGTGCTGGACGATTTAACACTAGACTTAGTTTTTACTTTTATGAAATTAACAGACTTTCTTACATTCAAAGAAAAAGTTTATACAATCTTAGATTAAATAAACAAAACAGCAAAAACCTCAAAAAAATCGATTTCTTATCAATTGAATCCGCAGATACTACTTTATTCTCTTATAGATTTTATCAAAAGTAGTTACATTTTTCTTGTATCCTTGTTACGTCAATGAAAATCGTACCTAAATTCAGAAAACATATTACCTAAAAAATTTTCACTAATGGATACATATTCCGACTTCTTTTCTTACCCAAGTATTAATGACTTTTTTAATACTGATCATTTTGGCCACTATGGTTGAGTTTTTACTAAAAATTACACTAATTGAATCTGATATATTGTTAGAGACAATGATGGTACCCTTCTAAACTATCTTAATAACAACGGTGGTTTAGTTAATTCATTTTTCTCTAATTCACCTTTTAGTTTTTTTTATGAAAAAAATTCGCATGCGTTTTTAGATCATATAGCTAGTGATATGGTTTCCTTAGGTTTTATTAAAAACGATTATCAGCATCTACTTAGGGTATTCCCTGATGACTATGATGCTATTATGAATGCTGTTATTTGTTCTATCGCTGAAGAAAGAAACTTAATAGAAGAGGTTTCTGCTCCATTTGTTAAACTTTATTATCCAGAACCTTTTATAGCATCACCCTCATTTGTTCATGAAGAGGTGTGGTTTATCCATATTTTACATTATCAGCACTGGCTTTGATTTTTTTTCATATCACTAATTATGTTTTATTTTGTAATGTTTTTAATGTCAGTTCAGTACTGTAGTGCTAGAAACCAACCAAAAAGGGAAACTAGAGGCGTTAGCCGTTCTAAATGTGCGGATTTAATAACCGCTTGTGTTCCAGTTTCTTGAGCTATGGCGATTATTATTTCGGAGACGGTCGATGCTGCGGACTACTATGATGGTTTTGGAACAGGTCAGATTGTTATAGGTATAAGAGCTTATCAGTGAGGTTGAGAATATTTCTATCCAAAAACGATAGACCTTAACTATAATGTAAAACCCTCATATTCATCTGTAATAGGTAATTCTTTGAAGTATACTAATTCTTCAAGTGAGAATCTAAGTTCTAATTCTTTTTGAAAATCTTATCAACGAAAAAATATGCAAAGTATTTCTTCATCACCAGCACATTTATTGTTATCCCCTTCAGATAATTCAAAACTTATTAGTGGGTCGTCATTTAACAATATAGGACTTAGCTCAGTAAAAGATTCAAGTGCTTTTAAAAAAATTCAATATTTTTCTAAAACTAACAATCAACTATGTACAACTAGTGTATCTCACTTTAATAATAGATATAATAAGATTAATAGTATGTATTTAAATACCTCTAAGTTTAATGATGCTTACTCTTATGGTACGTTTAGGCAACATAATTTTATGTCTTTAAATGCAAACCTTTCCTCATTTGAATCTTTATTGGATAATAAAGGTGTTAATAAGTTTGTAAATTTTACATTAAACTCAAACTCAAAACTATTAAAAAACACTTGAAACACTTTATCTACTAAATCTATTTCCCAACTCAAACCAGTGTCCTTTAACTCTTTAAACTCTACATCGTTAAATAATCTTAAAAACTTAACAGTACTTAAACCTGTTTCATCGCAAGACTCTCTTTTTAATTGTTTGTCTTTATACCCAAGTATAACAAATGTGTCATCTAATCTCAGTGATTCAAAAACACACAGCAATTCTGTTAAATACGGGTTATTAAATAAAAATCTACGTAAACCATCAAAAATCTCTAAAATATATTTACAAGATACTAATAAGTTTAGTTCTTTATTCTATTCATTAGATTTATTATCTCAAAATTCTAACACTAATTTAGTTTCAAATATAATTAAACAAAATGCGTCTTTTAAATTCAAAGATCTAAAATCTTCTAATTTTCAATTTTTAAGTTCCGAACGTAATATTAGAATACCTGATCATATAAAACTAAATAGTAATAATTTCGGTTTTAATAACCAGAATAACAACTTTGAGTCTACCTTATCTAATATTTTTAATAGTGGAGTTAGTTCCAACTTTGCTAATTTATATATGCTAAGTAATTCGGAGTGATTAAATAGTGAACTTTCGAAAACATTTTTAAATTCAAACCTTACATTTAATACATCACATACCCCTTTATATACAAATAAGAACTATCTACAAATTAAAGAATTTGATAGATATTCACCTATTAATGACGAGTTAACCCCCTCACTATTAAACAGTAAAGAAGAAACAGCTCCTAACTATTTATTTTCAAACTACTGACTAACTTATTGATCTAATATTAAACAATCTCATAGAATAAATAATATGATAAATAATCAAACTCTAAATAGTTTATTTTATATCCCGCGAATAACTGAATTTGCTGAGTATGACTTTAAAAATTGACAATCTCTTGAATTATTAGAAGACTCTTTATGAGAATCTTCTATATCGACCTTTGCAAATGACGACTATCTTTCTATTAAAAATGATTTTAAAATAGATACAATGTATGACAAGCAAGAATCTATTTATAATAAGTCATCTCGTAATAAAAAATTTAAACAAGACATAGCTTCAAAATCCTTTCAAAAATTAACAAAACCTTCCTATATAAACTCAATTTCTTTATTTAATGAAGATTGTTTATCTTTAGTAAGAAATATTTCTTCAAAAAACTTCAAATCTTTTTCTAGCGAATTAGGTAACGATTTGTGTGAGGACTCTTATGAAAATATTAAACAAACAAATAGTCTATTTTCAAACTATCAAAACTTCACAAGCCTCATAAACCTTAATACTATATCACCTATTTCATATACACAAGTTCTAAACTCATTTAGAGGTAATTATGAGGAGTTTTGCTGAAATAACGATTTTTACTTAAATAATGATTTCGTAGTCTCAAACGTTAGCAATTCAAATAACCTACGTAACGTAAACCCTTTAAAATTAAGATTAACAGCTCGTAATTCCATAGTTACTTATAATGCTATACAGAAAGTTTTTAAATCTAGATTTGATGAAGGTCGTTCTAATGCTCGACTTTACGATTTATCAAATTCTTTTATCTCTCACCCATTTCTAACTCAGGGTAAATCAGGTTATGAGTCACTATTAGGTAAAAACAAAGAATCCTTTTTCTCCATGAGTACTTATTCTTCTTATAATAATACTAACTTTAATAACCTATATACTTTATCAAACACATTAAATATACCATTTCTTGACATCCCATTTTTAATATCACTAAAAAGTGATGCTTCAAGATACCTATGATTTGATTGACAAGCTAAATGATCTACTATAGAGATACAACCTTCTTCCGCAGCTCGATACTCATTAACTGGAGTTCCGTATTTTAATAAAAATTTTGAATATAGTACCCAAAAAAATGACGTAATAAACGAGAGCGAGAACTACTTAAATCGTTTAGTTAAGGCACGTAAAAATTATCTACCTAGTTGATCCCAGACACCTTATTTCTATTCTAGATCACATAACTGGTATAGGTATAACCATTTAACTAATAACTCATATGACTCCTTATCTACATTTAAAGTTTTACTTAAAAAATGTAATAACTATTGAGTTTCAAATTTAATATTTGATAATCATACAAATACTACAACACCTACTTTTTCAGGTGTTAACACACCTATACGCTCATCTTGAAGACCGTCCTCTTCTATACAAGCATACTACTATACATCAAGTATACTATCAGATATACTCTCTAAAAGAGAATACTTATATAGAACATACTTTAATAACAAAAATTTTGTAACTTCAATCCCAACATTCTTAACTAGTTCACCTGATAATCAACTTTTAAAAGAAGTTAAAAATAGTTTCCTACTTATAGACCCTGTAAATTTCACCTCAGAAATAAGTCGAGAATTTATCTATGCTAATACCGCATTCTTAAAGTTTGACCTTTTAAAAAACTTTTTATTAGTTATGAATAATAACATAGTTAGTTCGTCAGTTAACTTGTCTTCAATAAACAATTATTTATTTTTTTATTTATTTGGTGGGCTTAACAATGGTGGTTCCTTAGGTAATAATAGTACATTACTCAAAAATCAGTTTAGACCTGTTAAACGTGGTGTAGCTAATATGATAAGACTACAAGCTACTGGTGCAGTTGCGATGCCTATTGAGATAAGACTTCATATAGTTGCCTCGTCTAGAGATGTAATTCATTCTTGAGCGGTACCTTCAGCCGGTATAAAAATTGATTGTGTGCCTGGATATTCTTCACATAGAGTTACTATATTCTTAGTGTCTGGTATTTTTTGAGGTCAATGTATGGAGATTTGTGGTCGTTTTCATCACTGAATGCCTATCATTGTATATTTTATGAAAAAAGATTTATTTTTCTTATGATGTACCCATTTTATGCATTATTCTTCTATATCGGATGTGTTTAATACTGACGACAAACAGTTTATGGATAAGATAAAACTAGCATCATTTGATAAAACTGCTTGAGTAAATTTAATTAATCAAATAGTTTAATTATTCATATTTGTACCTTTGGTTTTTTTTGATTATTTATTCTTAGAATTATCTCTGTTAACTACAGTTTTCGTATTTACTTACATATTTAATGTAACAACACTGTTATTTACCGCCGGAGTCTACTTAGTGGTATCTGGTATTTTATCATTATTAAGAGACATGGATATTTTAATAGGTTTTTTATGGGTTATAGACTTGGGTGTAGGTTTAATATTTTTCATATTTACGTTACATTTTAGTTCTTTCTTACATCAAAAATCTAATTTTTCAACTACGTCAAAACAGTTTCTATTGTTGCTTATTACTATATTATTGTCACTAATATATTTCTATTTCTTTTCAAGATCAATAGACTGTTCTACCAATACAGATTTAAATAAAACTTGATTTTTAAATGTAACATGTTTAAACATTTTTAATACTCTTACTAGTAACGAAGCTAGTGTATTACTTATGCTTAAGTATTTATATTTTTCATGTAATTCATTTGAGTTTTTTTTAATAAACTACAGTCTTTTTTTTGGATTGGTATCATCTATATTAGCTTGTTTTTTATTAAAACGTTTTTATACTAAAATACTATTCTCACAAATAACGGAAAGTAAATCCCTAGAAAACATTAATTCTAGTTTTTTCATACGAAATCAGAATTTTTATTATCAACAAAATGTACATCAATCAACTAGGGTTTGAACTAAAATTAAAAATAGTTAATTTTATTTTCTTAAAACTCTATTTTTACTTATTAGTGTTTTAATAAACAGTTTTTAGAGTAGGCTACAGAATGTAATTATGTAGTTGAATATGGGAGAATCAACTTCCAAGGCTAAAATTTTTAGTATCGATAGTGAAAAGTACCGTGAGGGAAAAGGTTAAAATTTAT
>Ga0138284_1031673_pt1 | contig 14472 bp, 10 predicted proteins | sample S_130206_E_mt_FD_106899 | JGI IMG/M metagenome (GOLD analysis project Ga0138284, IMG submission 106899) | Freshwater microbial communities from Lake Simoncouche, Canada - S_130206_E_mt (Metagenome Metatranscriptome) | ecosystem: Environmental > Aquatic > Freshwater > Lake | place: Canada: Quebec... | reverse complement strand
CCTTTAAACTATATCTGACATTTCTGTTGATAGTTAAACTTCCTTGTACTTTATTGCTAGAGACATATTCAGTAATCAAGTTCGATTGTCAAATAGCTTGCCTTTGAAAATCGCTGTCTCAAAATAAGATAGCACTCCTGCTGAAAGCGTTATAGCTTATGAAAACTTCTTATTGAAATATACAGTGAATATCAAAGTACCATCACTTTACAACATCGACTTCCCTGCCACTACTCTTCCTGTGATAAAATTCAAAATGACTCAAGGAGCTATTAGTGCCGCCAAATCAACTGTCAGAATTTTAGGAGAATCTTAAATCTAAGCTGGTACCAACATTCAAATCCAAATCATTCCAAAAGATTAATTTGAAAATGTCTTAACTCTCACTGATCAATTATATACACAAGCAGCTATCACATACACTTCCGGAATCTAAGGAGTACTATCCAACATCAAATTACAAGATAATAGATAAGAAATCATTATATAAGACAAACTTTTGACCACTGGAAAAATTTAATTATCTGTTCAAATTTAAGCCAAAAATATTGGAAAATAATCTGATCTTTTAGTAAGTGTGATTCCAAATGAAAACATTAAATTAGATTAATCTATATTAAGCTATTTTGATGAACAAGCTAATGCTTACAAAGTGATGAAAAAAGATATCGGAATTGATATTAAAAATGCTTAAACTGAATTAAAAGTTAAATTGTAAGCTGTTGATATTTATAATAATGTTTATGATGTTTTCCCTGCTAGCAAATCTTCTTTATTCACATTTGGATTAATTGGAGATGTGTATGGATAATTCAACCCTATTAGACTTGAAGAAGATAAATAAACTGATTAATCTGCTATGTTTTCAAGTATTGCTGAATCCTAATAAACATTATATAAGAATGCATTAGACATCTAACAATATTACAAACTTCAAGTGCAATATAAACCAACCGGTGCTGCTCTTCAAACTATTGATTATTAAGTTAAATTGTTAGGAGATAGTAATGTCAAATACACCAATTCAAAACCAGATCCTACTTCAAGTACTGTTTCTCCTTTAGCTATCAATAACTTTGCTGGATAATGGAGTCAAATAAATCTTTAATTGAAAGCTACTAATGGAAAATTATACCACCATTCCGATACTAATGGATGGTATGCAAACATGGCATCTATCAAAGTAGTTTCCGAAGGAATCAATTAATATAGAGTCAAACAAGGAATCGATAAAGGAACTTATCTTATTGATGTTTAATACATTAAATCAAACAAAAACGGATCCATTCAAGTTTAATACGAGGATGTTACTTCCAAAGGAGAATTCATTAATATTTCAAAATAAATTAGCATCAATATTTTAAGTGCTCCTGTATCTTAAATTTTGCTCGGAGACAAATCTTAAATTGCTGATTGCAAAGCTCCTATGACTAGAAAAATCACCTTTAATCCTTACGATTAATATGGAAATTTAGTAGATAATTTCGTCCTCGCTTAAAGTGGAATTGCTATAACACCTATCCCTAATTTGGAAATTCCCAAATACTCATATGACGAATCTAATTATTCAATTAATATTGAATTAAAATGTTCATAAACTGGAAAGGTTGATATTATTTCAAATGATCCAATTGTATTTACTGTTAATGGTCCATCTCAATAATTGGCATTTATGGTGGTTACAGGTGCTCCTACTAAATCAATTTCATAATTGGCTCATTAAGACACTTTAGCCCTTGTTACCAATGACGTGAATGCAGGATAACAACTAAGGTGGATTGTATATCCACGTGATGCTGCTAATAACATTATAAAAATCGATTTAACCGATGCCGATTTAAGACTAGAAAATTTCCGATCCTAACTAACCATTAAGAATATCACTACTAATTTGACAAATATTTAGGTTGATAAGACTAATAAATATTATTATTATGATGTGAATGCTACTCTTTCTGGTGATTATTTCTTCGAAGCATTCTATCAGGAAACTTTTATTTCATCTTAAATAGACACAGTGATAGTAAGATAATTGCCAGCCTCATTCAAGAAACTAAGATTGGAATCATGGAATGAAGCATAATAGAAGTTTTTGGCTTACAATAATTCTAACTTTTTCTAAGCTAAGAAATCTTATCCAGTTTTCAAAGTGAGACTTTTTGACATTTATGAAAATGAAATTTTCAACTGGCCTGAATGGAATTTAGCAATGTACCTTACAGACAATGATATTTCATATGCTCAAAGGCTTTAGTTATGCTAATAAAATAAATGGTAATACACAATGTGCTAGAATAATGAACGTCCTGTGGATCAATAATCACTTAGTAATGTGTTGAACCGATGGGATGACTTGATCACTAATAAAATGGAAACTTTGACAGTTTCTTTCAATGGTGAATCTACTTAATACATGATGTATTTATGGGGAGACTAAATGGATCCTTTAGCTAGTAATCTCCCAATGGATGTTTAAAACACTGTTATCGTAAGTGGTCCTGAACTCAATGTTGTTGCTGGAAAAGAAATTTCATTTGATTTGGAAATCCGAACATCCGATAAAAATAAAAGATCTAACAGATGGTTTGAAAATATCGAAACTGCTATTGTATTCACATTTGCTGATGAAACTGTTAAGTATTCTATCAGCAAGGGAAGCGTCAAGGGAAGATACGTTGTTCAAATGAGCCCTTATAAGAGTGGAATCAATAAAGTTTACTTGCAAATTGAAGGACAAAGTTTCTCTAAATAGGTTCCTTAATTAAACGTTCAACCCAACGAAATTTATAGCGTCAAATTATGTACTTTAGACGGAACGGTGATTCCCTAAATTGAAGATTAATCAGTTGATTAGGACTTTGTAGCCACATTTATCGCTAGAGATATGTATTAAAATAAAATTTTACTCAACGATACATCCAATTAGAATGTGGTATTCTTGCAAGGCCAAAAAATTCTAAGTTATGAATAGTAATTCACCTAGGACGGTTTGATTTAAATTACAACAGCTACTAAGATCCCTCAAAAATACACTTTATTCTTTAGTCCTTCAGTTAGCCTATAATACACATTTAATTTGTTGTAAGGAGCTATGAGTCCTTAAAAAACCACAGCCACCATACTTAATATAGGAGCTTTAAAGGCCGGAGAAATAGTTTAAATTGAAATAATCCCTAAAGATCAATTTAGTAATGTTTTGAAAATGAATGATTAATTGTTGTAATCCTTCGGACTTAATTATAAATACAACAACGTATAGGGAAATAGTCTTTTTAAACTTGTCAATAACAATGTTCAAGTTTTATAATAATTAACCGTTGCCAATACCTATAAATTTGAATTGACTACTGTGTCATCACAAATAATCTAAATGGACCAAAGTGAAGTTGAGGTCAAAGCTAATGACAATGTTGTCTTAGCCAATAGCGTTTTTAGCTATTTCTCATAAACCACTTAACAATATAAACAATTTTTGTCTTAAGAAACAGTCGAATTCTAAAATACTATTTAAAACCCTTTAATTAAATTAGTGGTTCACGACAATTATGGAAATCAAATCAAATCATTCCCTACCCCTTCCTTATTCAAATTACAAATTCTAGGAGATATTTTCACTCAAAGCCAACCATTTTAATTCTAAAATGACTTACCCTAAGGAAATACCTTGAATTTCTATATTTCAGGACAAGATGTAATCAGATATAGAAATGCCTTACGTTTGGAAACCCCATACTAAATGATACTCACCTACAATCAACAATCTTTGAATTATAATGTTCATCTTAACGGAGATTCACATAATACCTACACTAATGATTTCCCAACTCAATCAAGCATTGAACTAACTCCTAATTCCGAAGAAATGCTAGCTGGCGATTGGACATCATTCTTGTTGAAACTCAAATCTGCTAATAACAAATTGTACCATCATAGTTCTTCCAACGGATGGTATGAAAACCCCGAATAATCCATTAAAATCTTGTCTACTGAACCATTCCAACTTTCCATTAAAAAAGCCGACCTTAAAGGAACTTATCTTGTTAAAATAAGTGCCAAAAAATCACTCATTTAATCATTCCAAGTCTAAGTCTAACAAGAAAACGGATAATTTCTACAAGCTACATAAAATTTCTCCTTGAACATCAAACCCAACGTAGTTTCATAACTGTTGATCAAAGATGAAACTCAAATTGGAACCTAATGCGTCGCTGGAACTCAAAGATAAATCTAATTTATTCCATACGATTAATATTAAAATAAATTATAGTAATTGGAAATCCAAGAAATAAATATGCAATTTACCCCTCATTTAGAATCCTCTCCCTAAGTTAAATATGAGAATTTCTTAGTAAACATAGACTTACAGTGCTAAAAAAATGGATCTATTATAATTTCAAGCAAATACCCAATTGTCAACTAACTAGACAAACAAGGACTTACTATAAAATTCGTCGTTATCTAAGGAGCTCCCAATGCACTTAATTCCTTCGCTAAAGTAGTGTCCATCATCGATAATTCTCCTATTGTCGATAATATTCCCGCTGGAACCACTGTCAGATGGCAATTATTTGTTTTCGATAGCGTTAATAATCCTATCACATTAGATAAAGACCATCAAGAAAAAGGATTCAACAACTTTAAAGCCAAATTTGAGCATGAATCATAAATAACTGACATATTAAAAATCAGTGTTGATTAAAATAACTAGTACTACTATTTTGATTAAAAATTAATCAAAGCGGGCCAAGTTTAATTCACTGCTCTATTGAACAATCAACCAATTACAAGTAGTTTAAGCACCGTTCAAATCGATGAAATTGAACCATCCTTCAAAGATTCACAAATATTGATATTCTCAGAGTAAGATTAACAATATATTGAATACGATTCAAACTTCTTCGATTTATATTTGAATTATTTCCCTAAATTCTAAATCAAATTATTCGATATTTATAAGAATCCTGTCAAGGAATGGAGTAATTGGCCACTTACTGTATATATTACTAATTAAGAAATTTAATTTGAAAGAAGAATACAACTTTGCTAATAAAATCATTTCTATTATGTTTTTTGTCAACCTAATGATGATGTGCCTAGTGACTAGAAATAATTGAATAATGTGTTAGATAGATGGCATCAACTTGTTACCCAAAAAAATTATGTTTTAAATGTATTTAACCAAGGATAATTATTAAATTATAATTTGTTTTTAAATGGTCCATAGATGGATGTTGAAGCTAGTAATCTTCCATACGAATTATAAAATACTATTTTCTAAACAAGTGCTGATGCTAAAATAGCTGGTGAAGTAGCTATAGTTGAAGTTGAATTAAAAACAGCTAACTAAAACCTTCGAGCAAACATGTGGTTCAGTGACTTGAAAAATAAATTATAATTGACATTCTCTGGTGAATAATTGAGTTTTTCTGTTAAAGAAGGGTCATTACCAGGAAGATACATAATTAGTGTGATTCCCACTGTTGCTATTAAGAATTAACTTGAATTAAGCATTGAAGGTGTCAAACTCTCAACATAAAAAGTTATTTTGGAAGTTGTTCCTGCTGCCATCAATACAGTATAATTATGCGACAACCAAAAATCTATTTTGACTCAAATTCCATCTATTAGTGTTGATAATCGATTCTCTGCAACATTTATCGCTCATGATAAATATTAAAATCAAGTTAAAATCACCAAAGATTCACCTTTAAATAGTATCTTTACATCTGCAAATAATATTGTCTAACATTCTAAATCTTATAATTATTGGAATGGATTGTTAACTATTTCAACTGCATCAAAAATTCCAGGAGATTACTCTATAGATTTTTCACCCAAAGTTTCAACTAAATATGACTTCAAATTATTCCAAGGAACAATTTCAGAAATTAAAACCACTGGATCTATTGTAGGTGACTTGACCTTGAAAGCTGGATCTTTTATGAATATTTAAGTTATACCTAGAGATTAATTTGAGAATGTATTGGTTCTTGATGAACAACTTTTTAATTAAGCCGAATTCAATTTAGCATTTAAATCAGATGTTTCAGATAAATTCTCTAAATCCACCTTAAATTTCACCTTAGATGGTTCAAAACAATCAGTTACATAACAACATTTCCTAACTCTTGCTGGTAATGTCGAATATCAAGTGTACCTTGGTCAAAAAGCTATTCCAATGATCAAATCTATTATTGAAGTTATTCCTAATGATAATGTTGACATTAAACTTTCGATTTTACAATATTTCACTAGTAAATTCACTACCATAACACCTTCTGTTGCTATTTCTCTTGATTCCAAGAATTAACAACCAATTTTCGCATTGAAATTAGCAGATAATTACGGTAACGCCATGAAAGAATTTGCTGGAGCTAATAAGGCTGAATTCGGATTAAAAATCATTGGAGATATCTTTACTGAGTCTAATCCAATTATTCTAGAACAACAACAAAATATCATGGGAAATACAATTTTATTCAACTTAAGAAAATCAGATTACAATAGATATGAAAATGCATTAATGCTAGAAATACCATATAAATTAAAACTCACATTCTAAGAATAAACTTTAGATTTCTAAGTTATTTTGTAAGGAGACGATAATACTAAATTCACTAATGTATTACCCACTGCTGATTCTGTTCAATTTACTGAAGAAAACTTTGTGTAAACTGCTGGATTATGGTCTCAAGTTCAATTAGAATTAACAAGTGAAAATGGAAAACTTTATCATCATAGTGAAACTGATGGATGGTATGAAAATCCAACTAAATCAATTAAAATGGATTTATCAGTTGTTACAGAATACAAAGTATAATAAGGTACTTAAAAAGGAACATATATTTTATCATTTATGTGCTAGAAAGCTTAATAATCTTCCACTGAAGTATTATTTCAAAATCCTTAAAATGGAAATATGATTCCTATTACTTAAAAATTAAATATTTTAATTAATCCCGCTGAAACTGCATCTTATACTCTTAAGAATAAAGAAATTCTGGATTCTTCATGTGTAGCCGGATAAACTACTTAAGTTTTCCTCTAACCTTTTGATTAATTTGCTAATGCAGTTTAAAAGACAACTGTTGAATAATGTGGTATTACTGTTGAACCTAAATTAAACTCTAAGCCTTTTATAACATTTGATGGAGTCTAATTCATTCTTAACTTGAAATGTTCATTAGTTGGAGAATTATAGATAATGGCCTCAAAATAAATTAAAGATTCTTAGGGAACCTTCTTAATTTCTCCTAAGTTTAAAGTTGTACAAGGATCCCCCGATGCCTTTAATTCATTATCTCGAGTGAATTTGCCTTCTATTATAGCAGGAGAAACCGTAGATGTAACTGTAGAACTTTTTGATGGCGAAACAAATAAAGTTGAAGTCACCCCTGATGTAGATCTTAACGAATTCAAATAATAATATCAACAAAACATGGAAATAACTGATATGGGATCATTCTCAATCGATGCTATCAATAAAAATGTTATTTACGTGAATTAGAAACTCACCAAATCAGGATCTGTTGCATATCAAACCCTTCTTAAAGGGTCTTTAGTTACTGCTAAAACTTCTCAAACTGTTGTAAACCCTGCTCCAGCTGTATTTAAAAACACCAATATCCAATATTTCGCTGAATAAACTTATAAAACTTATTCGAATAACATTTTCGAATAAAATAAGCATTCATACCCTTCTATTAAATTGTAACTTTTCGATCAATTCATGAATGCTTAACCTTAATGGCCTGAATGGGATTTAAGTGTTTTCATCACTAATGATGAAATTTCTTATGCTAGAAGAATAGAATTGTGTCAAGTTGATCAATGGAAATTCGAATTCTGTTCATAAGAATAAGTGAAACCTAATTAAGAAAATTTGAATCCAGTTGCCACTAGATGGGATGACTTATTAATGAATGATTATCAATTTAATATTGTTTATTTACAATAAGTTTAAGTATTCAATATGAGATTAATTGGAGAACAAATTGATGAAACTGCTTCTAATTTACCTGTTGAAGTATAGAACTTAATTATTGATAATACTGGAATAATAGAATCTATTGCTGGAGAGTTAATGACATTTAATATTGAGATAAGAACAACTAATAAGAATTTAAGATCTAATTCATGGTTCTAGAATTTGAAAGAAGATATTAAATTAAATTTCTCTGGTGAATAAATTTCATACACTGTTCAAAAAGGAAATTCTAAGGGAAGATATGTTATTCAATTTACTCCTACTAAAAGTGGTGAAAACAAAATCGAATTATTTATCAAATAAACTTAATATATTGGAGAAACCCCTTTACTAAAAATAATTCCTGCCGCTATTCACAAAATGCATTCTACTAATAGAGTTGGTGGATATGAGGACATTGCCCAATAAAGCGTCGACTTAGATTTCAATAGTTACTTTATGGCCATAGACAGATTTGAAAACATCGTAAGAATAACAAATGAAATCGAATAAACCATTGAATTTACTTTGAAATTACAAAACAACGATGTGTCATTCATGAAAAAAGCCCAAGAAAATGGTTTAATTAAAGTATCTACATTATCAAAATTGCCTGGAACTTACGAATTATGCTTTAATACTAAAGATTGCTTTAACTTCAACCTCATGTAAGGAGCTATTACCAGCGAGAATTCTTCTGTTAAAATTATGACTGAAGGAATAATCATTGCTGGACAAAAATCCCTTATCAAGATGACACCCAGAGATCAATTTAACAATGTTTTATTATTGAGTGCCGAACTTTTCAAACAAGCTAAACCCTAAATTTATATTTTAACAGAAAAGTCCTCGATTTGGAAAGATTTATCTGAAGATCTTCAACTCGACTCTGAACAACAATCTATTTCTATTAATGTTTTATTAACAGTACAAGGCGCAAACTAATTCAAATTCATTTTAGATGGAAAATTAGTTGAGTTTAATGGAGCCAGTTCTACTGAAGTTAAACATAACACTAATTATGTTTTATCTAATTCAGAGATTAGTTGCTACTCTCATTTAAACGCCAAATATGAGATTCTAAGTGATTCTGCCTACAAGCTTGACAATAGAAAAAATCTACCAATAATGAAATTAGTTATTTACGATGAATACTCCAATATTGTCCCTATATTCCCTGCTGAAATCATTGAATAATTGAGCGTATTTATTTTGGGAGATCAATTCACAATTGAAAAACCCTTACTTTTTGACGATAAAGAAATCCTAGGAAATGAACTCACTTTCGTTGTTGCTCCCGATCACGTTCTTAGATATCAATATGGATTGTTTAGAACCATCCCTTATAAACTAACCATTAAATACAAAGAATAATAAAGAAAACAACCCTTAATACTTTTAGGAGGAGGATCTACTGACTAAGATGCTGAAGTTGAAATCGCATAGGATAACGAAAAATCTACTATGACCCCTGATTCTATATAATTCATCGCCGGATAATCAAAATCATTTATTCTTGAAGTTAAAACAATCAACAATAAAAGAAAAGCAGATGCTAAACCTAATTTATCTTTCAAATTCACATAAGCTGATGGATTAGCAGACGGGAATTATGCTGCTGCACATCAACCATCTGATTTAAGAGGAACCTATTAAATCACCGTTACAGGAACTAAAGCAACCAATTATGTAGGACCTACCATATTGACTGTATATGACAACGATACCAAATTCACTTAAACTATCAAAATAAATATTTTACCTGAAATACTTAAATCTATTCGAATCTATACCGAAATGTATAGTGAATCTGCTGATAAAGAATATGTCTTCGAGATAACTCCATTAGATAAATTTAGCAATATTGTAGACTCAAGTGAATCCGAAGTGGATCTTAGCATAGTTTGGCCTGGAAAATCATCATAATACACATACAAATCTGTTGAAGATCCTTTAAATAATAAAATCAAATATTTTGTATAATCACGAATTGCTGGTCAATATTCTATTAATTCTAAATTGCTTCCAACTGATTACAAATTTACAGTGTATCCTGGAGTTTGTAATAAATTGAAAACTTAAATTACTATCACTCCTGTTATATTAAATGCTGGAGATTCTGCATTTGCTTCTATTTCACCATATGATTAATTCGGAAATAGTATTGATGTTTATAGAGAAGACGTGTTAAAATCATACTAATTAGTTTCAATTTATAAAGGCAATTAAACTGAATTATCATTATTATAAATTTCTGCCAACAATACTTTATAATCTTAATGGGAGTTCAAAAATGAAGGAGAATTAAGAGTCCAATTGAATGTATAAGCTGGTAGCACTCCTTGTGACACCTGTATTTTAACATATTTCCCATCTGAAATTGATTTATCATTGACTTAATTTGTTGTTGAATCTAAATCTATTCAAAAATATTTAGATATTAATTATGGATCTACCTAGATATATGTTCTTTGTAAATTCTTTGATGCTAATTAAAATCCCGTTAAATAATTCAAAGAAACAGACTAATTCACTGCTTCATTCTAAGGCAACAACATCACAGAAATTCAATTGTCAATTCAAAGAAATGAAAATACGTTAGTGTTAAGTTTATAACCTGAAAATGAACACCAATTTAGTTAGTTTGTTGGAGCCTAAGACTATTCTTTAACTTTGAACCATATTCATAAGGGAACTCAAACTAAAAAACTTCAAATTAATATTGTTGATCCTGAATTAATTACTTTCGGAGCTGGAAATGGATAATTAGATCAAGCCTACACTACAGTGTCTAACAAATCCCTTGTCTTAACTGCTGGTGTCGCCTAATAAGTTTAAATTCAATTGCAAACTTCCCACAATCTAAGATTCAATGGAGACTTCGATATTTAATAAATTATTCCATCTGAAATCATTGCATCCAATAGTGGATCAGAATAACTTTCCCTAGAAATCATTTAAGGTTCCATAAGAGGATAATATTCTTTGAACATCTTGGCTTACAAAGCTCTCAATGATTCAGAATTCAAATAAATTCAAATTAAAGTCGCCGGAGAATTCATTCCTGTAGTGATTCTTGTTTAGGTAAATCCCAATCAACCAGATTTCTCTAAAACAAAAGTCCTTTCTAGCTTTGAAGATACCACCATGACTGATGACTTAATTTCTGTCAAATTCTAGATTTTCGATTAATATATGAATAAATACTCTGATTCTACTTTGTGTGAGTCAGTTAAAGGAAAAATTATTCTTGGTTAAGGAGAAGTTTTTGATACCACCGTTGATTCCAATGGAAACTATCTCATTAACGTCAGACCAGAATACCCACCCAAATAATTCGAATTCATGATATATTATGTTGCCCAAAATTTGGAAGAAAAAAATATCATTCAATATCCATTGACCACTATTGTAGACACCTTTTTCGATTGGACTAAGACTTAGCTTCACGGAGAACAAATCACCGGAGACAGAGTTGATCAAGACATAACTTTCTAAATCCTCCTTAAGGACACCAAAGAATAATGTTACGATTTCAAAAAAGAAGTCACTGTAAGCGCCTTAGGACCATATATAAGTACTGATTTAGAATCATAACTTCCTGTTAAAAATAAAGCCATTACATTATAAGATTTATAAGTAACTACTTCAGAAGATTCAACTGTCGAAGTCTGTAAATTCACATATCAAGTTAATATCCCAGCTGAAACATTCATACAAGCTGGAATTTATGAAATTCAAGTAATAATCAAAGGATCGAATAATGATAAACCTGTTTTAAGATAAAGATCTATAATAATGACTCCAGGAACAACTTATCCATTAAAAACTCAATTAGTTGTACCTTAATTATAAGGAAGAGGAAATGCACCATTACAATATTAAGTTAATGTTCCTATGACATTTAGTGTTATTTTGAGTGATAAATTCGGAAATCCTATAAATGAATAAAGAGACGGAGATTTCCTTGAATTATAATCATAAGGAATCAATGGCTAATAAACCGTTACTAACTTACATAATGGAACTTATCAAGTTTCTACTATAATTTGGTAAACTGGAACTATGAGATTCTATAAAGGAATTGATAATGGACTTAGAGTGATTGTTAATAATGAGAATATATTGTTTACTGATCTTGATTTAATTGACTTCCCATAATACATCACATTTACTCCAGGTCCTTGTAATTCTAAATATCCTTCCAATAATATCTCTAAATCAACCTCTAAAATATTCATCGGATAAACTATATAATTCAACGTTTAATGCAAAGATGAATGGAACAATGATGTTACTACTGGAGGAGCTTAATTCGCTATTCAATTAAGTTCTAATAATTTAATTGGTGTTGGATCAGATATGATTAATACTAAAGTGATTGATTAAAATAATGGAAATTATACTGTAGAATTTTTGATTTCATGGGCTGGTACTTATGAATTGAATATTCAAATTGACAATGTATTTTACTCACAATCTAATGTGTCGGCAGTCTCTCCATAATGCCCATTGAGTACTCCATTTTTCTGTGTCAATTCATAATCATGTGTAGCTGGATCATACATTTAATGCAATCTTCCTGCTTACTCATGCATAGATACTGAAAAACCTTTATTGTGCAAAGTTAATGGGGTTGAATAATGCGTAACTAATTAATATGAATGTGATTGTGGTGAAGGATTCACTAAATGTAAATCAGATAAAAAATGTATTGAATCTGAATTGTCAAATGATTTATGTCCCACCGTTTTAGAAAATGAATGCTAAGATCCTTAATTCCCAACTCTTTGTGCTGACGGAACTTGCAGAAAGAATGCCTAAAATTGCCCTTCATAATCAGGATGTCCTCCTGGATTCTAATTATGTGCTGATTAAACTTGCGCTGAAAAATGTACAAATAATATTTTCGAAAAATGCCCTGAAGACAAGATGTTCAAATGCGAAGATTAGACTTGTGCAAGTACTCCATAAGCCTGTAGAACCAGAATAACCTGTTCTAAAGTCGGAATGATCGTTTGTCCTGATTAAACATGTGCATTCAACGAGCTTTAATGCAGACAACCTTTCAAATGTAACTCAGGCATGCATTTGTGTCCTGACTAATCTTGTGCCCCTACGGTTTAAGATTGTCCCTCAAGCATTTCTTGTCCCGTCAATTACAGTAGATGTGAAGATAATTCTTGCTAAACTGATTGTAGTAACGTTATGGTCAAGGTTTCTCAACAAAAACAATCAAGAAGAAGACTTACATCCACTAACTAAACCATTTACAGCGGAGAATGTGGAGATAAAATTGTTTGTCCCGGAGGAGAATGCGCTAATAGTATTTTCATGTGCTCTACCATCGATAGTTGCCCATTGAATACTGTTAGATGCCCAGATTATAGTTGTGCTGAATCTAAAGATTAATGTGTAGTAAGAATTTGCCAAGAAGGACAATATCACTGCTGGGATGGTAAATGTGTCGATAATAAAATTAAATGCAGTACCCGAACTAGTTGTCCTGAACTAAAACCCGTTAAATGCCCATAAGGAAACTGTGTAGAAAGTGTGCAATAATGTAACACTGTAATATCTTGTCCTATCAACACTCCTTATAAATGTGCTAATGGAGATTGCAGAGCTAAAGAATCTGAATGTCCTACCTTTATCACATGTCCACCCAACAGACCCATCAAATGTTAAGATTAAAGTTGTCAAAAATCTAGAGAATACTGTAATGAAATTGTTCATATTATTTCCACCTCTTGTTCTATTTCATAAGTCTTATGTCCAGATGGATCATGTGCAAGCAGTAGTAGTTTGTGTCCTACCACAAAAAGTTGTAATAAAGATCAAATTAGATGTTGGGATAGTTCTTGTGCTGATTCAATTTCGGAATGTCAAGTAATTGTTTAGGACCAAGAAATCAACCCATCGAATACTCCTATTAGATGTTCAGATGGTTCTACAAGAGCTAATTTATTGGATTGCCCTACTCAAATTATTTGCCCAGAAGATGCTCCTATTAGATGCGAAGATGGAACTTGTAAATAATCTAACTCGTAATGCTACTAGAATAATAAATGTTCTCAAGGATAAATTAAATGCCCAGATGGATCATGTGCATTGAAATAATGTGGTACCCCTATAACTTGTTCATTAAGTGCTCCTTATTACTGCTATGATAATACTTGTAAGAAAAATCCAGCTGATTGCCCTGCTATGCCTCAATGCTCTGAAACTGCTCCTATTTTGTGTCCTGATGGAATCTGCGTGTCTCAGCGAGTTAATTGTAAAGGATTTGAATAATGTCCTATAAACAAACCAGTTAGATGCCCTGACATGTAATGCTATGCTTCTCATACCGAGTGTATTGAAATTAAAGGATGTCCTCCTGTAAGATAACTATGCAACGACGGTTCATGTGCCGCTGACTTTAAATAATGTCCATCTGTTCAATGTCCTTAGCACTTACCCATCTAATGTCCTGATGGATTCTGTGTTAACGATAAAAAATTCTG
>Ga0138284_1054421_pt1 | contig 14688 bp, 12 predicted proteins | sample S_130206_E_mt_FD_106899 | JGI IMG/M metagenome (GOLD analysis project Ga0138284, IMG submission 106899) | Freshwater microbial communities from Lake Simoncouche, Canada - S_130206_E_mt (Metagenome Metatranscriptome) | ecosystem: Environmental > Aquatic > Freshwater > Lake | place: Canada: Quebec... | reverse complement strand
CGGTAGACTACACCGTTTTCATTAGGCGCATCTCCTTGAGATAGGATTAGCCCGCCGTGCATCCTGACCTCCTCGAAGCGATCGATTTCCACAACGCCATCATCGAAGAAGGTGGCAAGGCTCTCGTCGGTTACGACACCGCGAAGGCGCTCGCCAACGTCGTGCTGATGTCGGAGATTCCGACCACCTACGACAAGCGCGAACAGCGCCAGGTGAACTCGGGCAACCTGCTGTTGCGGGGGGTGCCTGGCGTCGGCAAGACGTTCTTCGGCGTCATTCTCGCGGCGATCAGCGACGCGAAGTTCGCCCGTATCCAGGGCCGGGCCGACCTGCAACCGACGGAAGTCGTCGGGTTCCAGATGATCAATCCGGCAACGGGCGAGATGGTCACGGAGTTCGGCCCGATGGCATCGGCAGAGGTCATCCTGCTCGACGAAATCAACCGTATCCCGCTGAAGTCGCAGAGCGCCTTCCTCGAAGCGTTGCAGGACCGCACGATTACGGTCGGCAAGGAGACCTACGAGTTGCCGACGTTCAGCTTCGCGATTGCGACGATGAACCCGGTGGAACTCGGGCAGGGCACCTTCCCGCTGTCAGAAGCGGCGACCGACCGATTCGCGATCATGATCAACATCGGCTATCTGCCTCCTGCCGAGGAGGAAAAGCTGGTGAACTTCGACTTCAAGCGCGTGAAACTCGGCACCCTGATGGCCAAGGAACGCATCGTCGAACTGCGCTCCTGCATCAGCGAGCACGTGTTCCTGCACGAGAAGCTCGGGAAGTACATCCAGCGTCTCGTGTCGGCCACGCGCCCCTATAACGCCGATACCGACTGGCTGCACCGTTCACCGTCGGAACTGGTCGAGCGGGGTGTCGACCTCGGCGCGTCGCCGCGCGCCATCATCGCCTGGGGCCGTCTGGCCAAGGTGTGGGCCATCCTCATCCGCGGGCGCGAGGAAGTGCTGCCAGAAGACATCCAGGATCTCGCGCCCTACGTTCTCGGTCACCGCATCTGGCTGGGTCCGCATGCCGCCAGCCACGGCCTGACCACGAACGCGGTGATCGACGACATCATCGCGCGGGTTCCTGTTCCATGAGAACGCGCGACCACGAGGAACTGGCGCCCCTCGTCAACCTCGCGGACATCACGGAAATCGAACTCGTCATCCTCAAGCGGATGCGCGAGCTGACCCTTGGCGATCATCGCAGCCGCTCGCAGGGGTCGGGCTTCGACTTCCAGGGGCTGCGCGAGTGGCAGGCGGGCGACAAGTTCTCGTACATCGACTGGGCGCAGTCGTCGCTGAACAACTTCTCGCCGCTCGTCATCCGCGAGTTCGAGCAGCCGAGTACGGCGACGGTGATGCCGATTGCCGACTTCTCGCCGTCCACCCGCTGTGGCATGGGCGGTGTGCCGATTGCCGCGGCCATCACGCGGGCGATCGCCACCATCGGGATGTCGGCGAACTTCTTCCAGGACCCGTTCGGGCTCGTCACCTTCGACCGCGGCTTCGAGCACGTGGCCGCCCTGCGGCCGCGCCTGGGCAAGAGCCACGTGGTGCACTGCGTCGACGCCTACCAGTTCGAGCGCGGCCTGCAGCACGTGAAGCGCAGCGGCTCCATCAGCACCTCGCTCGGCGGCTTCGTCCGTCGTCACGCCATGCTGCCGATCATCTCGGACTTCCTCTTCGACGACGTCGAGGAGGTGATTCGGGAACTGTCGATGCTGTCGCTGACGCACGACGTGTTCCTGCTGCTCGTCGACAGCGCCTTCGCCTTCGACCTGCCGAATGTCTCGGCAGGCTGGATTGAAATTTCGGACGTCGAGACCGGCCGCACGCGGACGGTGTCCAGGCGCCAGTATCTGAAACTGGCCGAGCGTGCGCGCGACTGGCAGGCGCACGTGCAGCGCCTGGCCAAGGACAAGGACCTCGACGTGGTGGTTATCGGACTCGATCAGGCGAAGACCGATCTCGCCCTCAGTGAATTCGTCGTCGAACGACGCTTGCGGAAAACCCATGAGTAAACGGCTGCTACTGACCGGCTTCCTCTTCCTTGGCCTCTCAGGGCTGGCGGTCGCCCAGCCCGCGCCCACCCGCGAATCGGGCACGCGCAACGTGGCGGTGGACCCGATCCGCTGCTGGTGGCGCACCAGCGCCGGGGCGGTGCATGTGGGCGAACAGTTCGACCTCGCCCTCACCTGCGCCGTGCTGGAGTCCGAGGCGGTCTCGGTCGTCGTCGACGAGTCGCGGCTCGGAAACGCGGTCGTGCAGATGGCGCCGTTCGAGGTGGTGTCGGGCACGCACCCGGGCGACCTGCACGCGGGTATCCGGCGCTTCTTCCAGTACGAGTACCGGCTGCGGCTCATCAACCCCGACGTGGTCGGCCAGGATGTGCGGGTACCGGACATCGGGCTGCATTACCGCGTCAACAGCAAGGTGGACGGCAACGCCTCGGTGCAGGGGCGCGACCTGATGTACTACCTGCCGCCGGCGGTCATGCGCATCGAGTCGCTGGTGCCGGACGGCGCCACCGACATCCGGGATGCCACAGGGGCGAGCTTCGGCTCGATCGACGGCCTCACCTTCCGCGCCGGCCTCTTCAACATCATCGGCCTGGCGCTGATGGCGTTCGGCGCGCTGATGGTGCTGCTGGTCCTCATCCGGCTGGCGCGCGGCGCGAAGACGCGGACACCGGCCGACCAGCGCGAACTCTCGACCGGCGCACTGCTGGGCGTGGCGACGCGCGAACTCGCGGCGGTGAAGCGTGAGCGCAGCACGGCTGGCTGGACCGACGACCTGCTTGACCGCGCACTCGGTGCGGCCCGCGTCGCCGGCGCCGGGGCGATGGGCCGTCCCATCAACCAGCGCGTCACCAACGCCGAGACAGTTGGTGGTGAGGGCCGCCTGATGACCAGCGGCCCGCGTCGCGGCACCAAGCGGATTGTGTCGGCGTCGGCGACGCCGCACGACCTGGCGCGTCTGGTCGAGCGGCTCAAGCCGAACGACTCGCGCCGCTCGAACCTCGAGGCGCTGCGCGACGCGCTGACGGCGCTGACCGCCGCTCAGTACGGCCGTGCCCAGGCCCGCGCGGAGTCGACGCTGGACGAGGCGCTCGACGGGGCGGCCCGTGCCGCGTCGAGCGTCCGCGCCCAGCACCTGTTCCCCCGCTCGCTCCTCAGCAAGTGGGGCCTGGGCGGGGCGCCGCTGGAGAACCAAGCGTAAATGAACCTCAGCGAGGCGCGGCTCTCCCTCGCCAACACGATTGCGGACTGGCAGAACGTCCGCCTGTCCGACCTGCACTACTGGCACCGCGGCGATGCGCAGCTCTTCGTCGTCGGCCTGGCGGTGCTCTCGCTATTCGTGTTGATCGCGCGCTCGTTCGTCACGCGTCAGCCTGGCCGCCATCGCCTGCTCGTGCCGGCGATGCTCTCGACACTGCGGCCGTCCTACTTCGGCTTCATCCGGCACCTGCCGCTCGTGCTGGCGCTGGCCGGCCTGCCGTTCTTCCTGGTGGCACTCTCGGACCCGTTCACCTCGCTGGTGAGCAGCGAGGTGTCCTATCCAGGGCGGCGCATCGCGGTGATGATCGACGCGTCCACCAGTATGCGGACGCCGTTCAAGGCGCAGCACCTGAACACCCGCGCCGAAACCGACGCCACCTTCTACACCACGGTGGCCGCAGCGGAACGGTTCATCCGGCTGCGGATGGGCCAGAACTACAAGGACCTGATGGCGCTCGTGGAATTCGGCAACGAAGCCTACGTCGTCACCCCGTTCACGAACGACTACGACAACATTCTGCTGAGCGTCTCGCTGATTGGCGACCCGGTCGAGTACTCGCTCTTCCCTGACCAGGGCACGATCATCGCTGCGGCGATCGACCAGGGGGTGGGCCTCTTCAAGGCGTTCAACTTCCTCGAAGCGTCTGGCAACATCATGGTGCTCTTCTCCGACGGCGAGGACACCCGCGTGCAGGTCGGCGACAAGACCCTCGACGAGATCCTGCAGAACTCGATCGACAACAAGATTCCGGTCTACATGGTGCGGACGAACTACGAGCGGGAAAAAGGCAAGGTCATTCCCGACGAGATCTGGATTCCGGCCATCGAGAAGACCGGCGGCAAGTTCTACGCCGCGAACAATGAAGAGGCGCTCCTCTCGGCGATCGCGGATCTCGACAAGGTGGCGGCGGGCACGATCGCCACGCGCCAGTACACCAGCCAGCGTCCCCGCTTCGCGTTCTTCGCGCTCGCGGCGGCGGCCTGCTGGCTCACAGCCGCGGCGCTCAAACTGGCGCTGCCCCAGTTCCAGAAACTGCCCTAGGAGAGACCGATGAAGAGCATTGCAGGAGGACTGCTACTCGCCGTGCTGCTGTTTGCGGCCGGCACCGTCGCACTGCGGGAGTCGCGGCATTCGGCGCGCATGGCCGACGCGCAACTGCGCCTCGCGACGCTGCAGTACACGGACGAAGGCGACCTGGCGAGCGATGCCACGCCGCTCAGCCGGCTGCCGGCGCCGCTCGGCCTCGGGGACGGCGTCGAGGCACGCCACGCCGCCACGGTCTCGTACTGGCTGGCGCGCTACACGTCGCTCACCGACCTGACCAACAACACCAGCGGTCCGGCGCCGGAAGACCCGGCGCTGCTCTTCCTCGCGGCGAACGCGGCGTTCCGTACCAGCGCCCCACAGTCGGAAGACAAGAAGGCTGTCGTCCAGCGCCTTGACGCCGTCGTCCAGGCCTACGCCGACGTGCTGCGCAAGGCGCCGACGATGACCGACGCGGCGTTCAACTACGAGTACGTGGTGAAACTGCGCGACCGCGTGGCGAAGGCGCCGGCGCGGCGCGGCCCGCCGCCGAAGGGTGCGCCGCTCGAGGAGAGCGTCGACCTGCCGATCGGTCCCACCCTCCACGGCAACCCCGGTGGTCCGCCCGACGAGACGCCGATGGGCGACTTCAAGACCGTCACGCCGATGCGCTACGACGAGCGCGAGGAACAGATGGATCCAGGTCGCGGCCAGAAACTGCAGCGCAAGGGTTAACGCGTGCTCGTCCGGATCGACCTCAGGCAGATTTCGTTTGGGCAGCCGGAGATTCTCTGGCTGCTCGCCGCGCCAGCGCTCCTGCTGCTGCTGTGGATGTGGCGGCTGCTCCGCCGCCGCATCACCGGCCGGCAGTTGCAGCGTACGCGCATGGTCCCGGTGCGCGAGCGCTTCGCGCCACTGGGCGACCTGCCGTTCTGGCTCTGCCTGATCCTGTCGTCCGCCGCGCTCGTGCTCGCCCTCGCCCGCCCGCACGGACCGGCCACGGCGGTCCGCTCCGGCGGCATCGACCTGGTCATCCTGCAGGACGGCTCCGCCTCGATGCACGTCGCGGACGTCGCCGGCAACCGCTGGCAGCGCTCGATCGAGTTCCTGCGCGTCATCGGCGACTCGCTCAGCTGGAACAGCGACCGGATCGCGCTGGCGCTGTTCGCCCACATCGCCACGCCGCAGATCCGCCTGACCAAGGACCCCAACACCTTCTTCTTCTTCATCGATCACCTCGATCTGATGTCGCCGTTCCGCCTCGAGGACGAGACCACCTGGGACACGAACAGTGAACAGGGCATCTACTGGGGGGTGCGGCTGATCGATCGCGACGCCGAACTGCACGGCAAGTCGCCGAACGCCAAGGCGTTCGTCATGGTGACCGACGGTGAGACCTGGAGCGGTGAGGTCGAGAAGTCGTTGAAGAAGGCGCAGGAGGCGAGCATCCCGGTCTTCGTGGTCGGTGTCGGCACGCTCGGTGGCGGCAAGATGCCCGACTTCAAGGACAAGGCGGGGAACGTCATCCACGACGCGGAGGTGCCAACGATCTCGCGCCTCGACCGCGCCACGCTGCAGAAACTGGCGTCAGCCGGCGGCGGCCAGTACTTCGAGTTGGACCGCGACGGCGACCGCCGCATCGCCAACCAGATCATCGACACCGCGAAGCGCATGGCGCCGTCGCTCGGCGCCGTCGAGCAGTCCGAGGAGCTCTACTGGCGCTTCCTCGTGCTGGCCGCCATCTTCCCGTTCCTCGGCATGCTGTTCCTGCGCGATCGCGCGGAACTCTGGATTCAGACCATCGGCGTCAGCCTCGCGGCCGTTGTCGTCCTCTTTCTCCTCGGGTAGGGTGATGCTTCCGGCGCGAACGGCGCTCCTTCTCTCACTGGCGCTCGGCGTGGCGCTCGAAGTCGGCACGCTCGGCTCGCGCAGCGGGCTGCCGGTGGCCGTCGTCCTGTGCGCCGCGATCGGCTACTTCTCCACCGGCCGTGGCTGGATGACGCCTGCGGTGATTGGCCCGGCACAGTTCGCGGCAGCCCTCTACCGCGGCGCCAGCATGGCGCCGGCGTGGCTCTGGCCATTCTTCTATTTCGTGGCGTTGAGTGTGCCGATGGTGCTGGCGGCGTATGTCGGCCGGCGGATGCGGCTGCGTCGCGGCTGAGGGGACGAGCCGTCGCCTCGATCGATTCCGCTAGGACGTGAAGCGGCGGACGTCGACGCCGTACTTCTTCACCTTGTAGTTCAGCACGCGCTCGGTGGTGTCGAGCAGGCGGGCCGCCTTGGCGCGGTTGCCGCGTGTCGTCTTCAGCGCGTCCTGGATGAGATCCTTCTCGAACCCGGCCACCGCATCATTCAGCGACACGCGTGTCACCGTGCCAGAGGCTTCGGCCGTCTGCAGCGACGGCGGCAGGTGATGCCCGTGAATGACCTGACCATCGCACATCAGCACCGAACGTTCGAGCGTGTTCTCCAGCTCGCGGACGTTGCCGGGCCAGTGATAGCTCATGAGCATGTCGATGGCAGGCGTGGCGATGCGCTTGATGTTCTTGTGGTGCTCACGCGAGAACTTCTCGAGGAAGTGGTCGACAAGCAGCAGCAGGTCAGCCTTCCGCTCGCGCAGTGGCGGCACGAAGATCGAGAAGACGTTCAGGCGGTAGTAGAGGTCTTCGCGGAAGGTACCGGCGGCAATCGCCCGCTCCATGTCCTTGTTGGTGGCGGCGAGCAGACGCACGTTGACCTTGACGGTTTCGGTGCTGCCCAGCCGCTCGAACTCACGCTCCTGCAGGACGCGCAGCAGCTTCACCTGGGTCGACAGGTGGATGTCGCCGATTTCGTCGAGGAACAGCGTGCCGCCCTCGGCCATCTCGAAGCGCCCCTTCTTCCGCTGCTCGGCGCCGGTGAAGGCACCGCGCTCGTAGCCGAAGAGTTCCGATTCGATGAGGCTGTCTGGCAGCGCTGCGCAACTGACCTTCACGAACGGCTTGTTTGCACGCGGTGAGTTGTAGTGAATCGAGTGGGCCACCAGTTCCTTGCCCGTGCCCGACTCGCCGCGAATCATCACCGTCGTGTTGGTGGCGGCCACCTGCGACATTTGCTCGTACATCTGCCGGACGGGGCCGCTGCTGCCGATGATGCTGGAGAAGTCGTAGCGTTCCTTCAGTTCCTGGCGGAGGTGCGTGTTCTCGTCGACGAGGCGCTTCTTGTCCTCCTCGACCAGCCGCTGGATCTTCACCGCGGCAGCAATACTCGACGCCACGATGCCGAGGAACTTCACGTAGCGCTCGTAGTCGCGGTCCGCGTTGAACTTGAGGTCGACGCCGATGGCGCCGACGGCGCGCCGGTTCAGCAGAATCGGTACGCAGATGAAGCTGAGTTCGTCCTTGTGGACGTCCGCGCGCTTGGCGGCACGGTTGAGGAATTCCGGTTCCTGGCTGACGCGCGGGACGACAATCGGCCGGCTGCTCTCGACCACCTTGCCGATGATGCCCTCGCCCACCCGATACCGGACGGCGTGCGACGGCGCGTCGAGGCCATCGGCGGCCTCGACGTGCAGTTCGCGATTGTCGTGCAGGAACACGATCAGGCTGCGGACCGTACCGTGGTGCTTCGCCAGGATCTCGAGTGCCCGGTGCAGGGCCGATCGCAGATTCAGCGTGCCCGAGAGTGCGTGGCTAATCTCCAGCAGCGTGGAGAGTCGTCGCGACTCGCGGGCCTGGACGACGGCCGGGTCCTCAGCCGAACGTGTTTTGGCCATCAGCTAAAGGGTCTGGTTGTTGACGTCCTCGTCCGTGATCGTCACCGGACGCAGGAACGGCATCATGCCGCGCAACTGGGCGCCGACCTTCTCGATCTGGTGCGCGCGCTCGGACTTACGGGTGGCCTCGAAGGTCTTACGGCCCGTGGCGTTCTCCTCGACCCAGGCCGCCGCCCACTTGCCGCTGCGGATGTCGTCGAGCACACGCTTCATCTCGGCCTTGGTCTCTGCCGTGACGATGCGCGGACCGGAGGTGTAGTCGCCGGCCTCGGCCGTGTCGCTCACCGAATAGCGCATGTAGTTCAGGCCGCCCTGGTACATCAGGTCGACGATGAGCTTCAGCTCGTGCATGCACTCGAAGTAGGCGACTTCCGGCTGGTAGCCCGCCTCGACGAGCGTCTCGAAGCCCGCCTTCACCAGCGCGCTGACGCCGCCGCAGAGGACGGCCTGTTCGCCGAACAGGTCGGTTTCGGTCTCTTCCGAGAACGTGGTCTCGATGACGCCGGCGCGGGTGACGCCGATGCCCTTGGCGTAGGACAGCGTCAGGGCGCGGGCGTGACCGGTGGCATCCTGGTGCACAGCAAACAGGGCCGGGGTGCCGGCGCCTTCGACATACAACTCACGCACGCGATGACCGGGCGACTTCGGGGCCACCATCGACACGTCGACGTCCTCGCGGACCTTGATCGTGCCGAAGCGGATGTTGAAGCCGTGCGCGAACATCACCATCTTGCCGGCGGCCAGGTTCGGCTCCACCGCTTCCGTGAACAGGCGCGCCGCCGTGGTGTCCGGCACGAGCATCATGATGACGTCGGCCCAGGCCGCCACTTCCGCCGGGCTGCCCACTTCGAGACCAGCCGCCTGCGCCTTCGCGCGCGACCGGCTCGTTGCCGACAGGCCAACACGGACGCTCACGCCGCTATCCTTCAGATTGAGGGAGTGTGCGTGGCCCTGCGATCCGTAACCGATCACCGCGACCTTCTTGCCCTGAATGAGGCTGAGGTCCGCGTCCGCGTCGTAGTACATCTTCGCCATTCGTCTAAGTCTCCAAGTCGGTAATCGACACTCTGCGTAGCCGCCAACACATGTTCGTCGCTGCCGACCCTCAGGTCGGCCGATCTGCGGGCCTGATGACCCGCGGCGACAGCAACCCGAAGTCCGTCCCAGTCGCTAGACCGAGATGGCGCCGCCGTCCGCCGTCCGCGTCGGCCCGTCGCCGATGCCGCGCGACGGAGCCACGGTGATCGCCTGCGCGGTGCCGCGCACCATTTCGACGCGACCCGTCCGGACCATCTCGATCACCCCGTAGGGCCTGAGCACTTCGAGCAAGCTATCGATTTTATCTTCAGTTCCGGTGGTTTCGATCACCAGTGTCTCCGGGCTGACATCGACAATCCGGGCGCGGTAGACGTCGACGAGCTGCATGACCTGCGTCCGGGCATCGCCGGTCGCCTGCACCTTGATCATTGCCAGGTCGCGGCCGATGGTCGGAACGCGCGTGATGTTGTCCACCCGGCGGACCGGCAACAGCTTGTACAGGTTGGCTTCCACCAGCCGCGCGCCCCGCTCGTCGGTGTTCACGACGATGGTCATGCGCGAGAGGCCGGAGACCTCGGTGTGCCCCACCGTCAACGACTCGATGTTGAAGGCGCGGCGGCGGAAGAGTGACGACACCCGGTTCAGCACACCGGGCTTGTTGTCCACGTATACGGCGAATGTCTGCATGGTGACCTCTGCTCTCCGCGCTGTCAGTCGGCCGAGGTTTCCACGATCGGCGACGGGCGGCGAATCATGTTGTGCAGGTCGTTGCCAGCCGGCACCATTGGGAACACCGAGTCTTCCTGCTCGACGCGGAAGTCGATGAGCGCGCCCTTCTGACGGCGGGCGGCGTCGACTGTCGACTGCACCTGCGACCGCGAGGTCACCGTGGCCCCCCAGATGCCGTAGGCGCCCGCGAGTTTCTCGATGTCGGGCCCGGTGATCGGCGTTGCCGCGTACCGGCGCTGGTAGAAAAATTCCTGCCACTGGCGCACCATGCCCAGGTAGCCGTTGTTGATGACGCAGATCTTCACGTCCAGGCCTTCCTGCACCATGGTCGCGAGTTCGCAGAGCGTCATCTGGAAGCCGCCGTCGCCAACCACCACCCACACTTCGGCGTCGGGCTTGCCCACCTTGGCGCCAATCGCCGCCGGCAGCGCGAACCCCATCGTGCCGAGACCGCCAGAGGTGATGAGCGAACGCGGTGTTTCGTGATGGTAGTACTGCGCTTCCCACATCTGGTGCTGGCCGACGTCGGTCACCACGATCGCCTTGCCCTCGGTGATGCGCCAGATGTCGTTGATCACGTGCGCGGCATACAGGTGCCCATCGTCGGGCAGGTTCTTGATGTCGCGGACCGCGGCATCGCCCTTCTGGTCCGAGATGTGCGCCAGCCAGGTGGTGCGGTCGACGTCGACCAGCGTCGACATCCAGCCGGTCACCACCGCGCCGACGTCGCCGGAGATGGCCGAGTCGATCGTCACGTTCTTGTTGAACTCGGCCGGGTCGATGTCGACGTGAATCTTCTTGGCGTTCGGCGCGTAGGTCTTGATGTTGCCCGTGACGCGGTCGTCGAATCGCATGCCGAGCGCGATCAGCAGGTCGGCTTCCTGGATGGCGGTGTTCACCCACGACTCGCCGTGCATCCCCATCATGCCGAGGTTGAGCGGGTGCGACGCCGGCACGCTGCCGATGCCGAGCAGCGTCATCGCCACCGGAATCTGCGTCTTCTCGGCGAAGGCCCGGACGGCCGCTTCGCCGCCGCCGAGGATGATGCCGTGGCCGGCGAGGATCACCGGACGCTGTGCGGCGTTGATGAGCGCAATCGGGTCGACGCCGAAGGAGTGGCCGCTGCGATCGATGCTCGCCATGTCCGGCGCGGCGTCCTCCCAGTCGAGCTCGCAGACGCCGAGCTGCGCGTCCTTCGTGATGTCGATCAGCACCGGCCCAGGGCGGCCGTCCTTGGCAATGGCGAACGCCTCACGCACGGCCGGGGCGATGTCGCTGGACCTGGCCACCAGGTAGTTGTGCTTGGTCACCGGCAGCGTGATGCCGGTGATGTCGGTTTCCTGGAACGCATCCGAGCCGATGAGGCCGCTGCCGACCTGGCCGGTGATGCAGACGATGGGCGACGAGTCCATCATCGCGGTGGCAATGCCGGTCACCATGTTCGTGGCGCCGGGACCCGACGTCGCGATAGCGACGCCGACCTTGCCGGTTGCGCGGGCATACCCGTCAGCCATGTGCGTCGCGCCCTGCTCGTGGCGGACCAGGATGTGGCGGATCGGGAAGTCCAGCATCGCGTCGTAGGCGGGGAGAATGGCGCCGCCTGGGTAGCCGAACACGACGTCGACCCCTTCCCGCACGAGGCATTCCCACAGAATCTGCGCACCAGTCAGCGTCTTCTTGCTCATAAGCGTTGATCCCAGGCCTGAATTCGTTCCGGCAGTCAGCGATGCATGAACCGGCTACCCGTGGGGGGCCGGTCTCGAGCTTGGATACGACCCGAGCACCCGGACCATCGGCGCGAATTCCGCAAGATGGGCCAAGGCACGCGCGCATGCCAGATCGTCACGCGCGGCTGCCAGGTCGACGTAGAACAGGTATTCCCACTTCCGGCCCGGTATGGGCCGCGACTCGAGCTTCGTCAGGTCGATCCCACGCAGCGCAATGGCGGCCAGCGCCTTGAACAGGGCGCCGGCTTCGTTCGAGAGCGTGAACACGATCGTCGTCTTGTCAGGCGCGGCATCCGACAGCGGCGTACGCCCCACCACCAGAAACCGGGTAGTGTTGCTGTCGTAGTCCTGGATCGAGGAGCGCACCGGTTCGAGCCCGAACAGCTCCCCGGCCCTGGCCGACGCAATGGCCGCCGCGTTCTTCATCTGCTGCTCGGCGATCATTTTCGCGCTGCCGGCCGTGTCGTAGGTGGCGGTGATTTCGACGCCGGTCAGCGTGCGCAGGAAGCGGTCGCACTGCGCCAGCGCCTGCGGGTGCGAGAAGACCCGCTTGATCCCCTCGAGTTGCGTGCCTGGCAGCGCCAGCAGGTGGTGCACCACAGGCACCTCCACCTCACCGACGATCGGTAGCTGGTTCTCGAGCAGTAGATCGAAATTGCGATGGATGCTGCCCCCGATCGAGTTCTCGATCGGCAGCACGCCGTAGTCGACCCGGCCGCTGTCGACGGCCGCGAAGACATCCTCGAAGGCCTTACACGGCAGCAGCTCGGCTGAGGCGCTCACCTGCCTCGAGGCCGCCTCGCTGAACGCGCCCGGTTCTCCCTGATACGCAATCTTCATGTGGTGATCGTTGGTCTTTAGTCGTTGGTCGTTAGTTGTTCGCTTGCCTCGCCGAAGCCCGAAGGGCGAAGGCGGGCGCTGTACGGCAAAAAGGCCATCAATCCTGTGCGGACGATGGCCTCGGAGCTGCTGAACGCTGCACTGCCATCATCCGGTTGGCCGGACGCCCGTCACGACAACCACGAAGCCGACGACGGCTCCGGCGATCGAAACGACGGGATTTGAAACTAGCAGCATGCGCAACAAATTACATCGATTTAGCGGAGTTGAGTCAAATTGAAACAATTCATTAGAACATAAGCGATGCGAATAGTCTCGCCGTTTACATAACCGGCGCGAATGACGCACATGGTCATTGGTCGTTCGTCATTGGTCATTGGTCATTGGTCATTGGTCGACCCACGCTGCAGCACTTACGACCAACCGACTAACGACTAACGACAAACTCCCACTGCTGTTCCATGCGGCGCATCACCTGCGGCACGTCGGTGGCCAGCAGGTAGCCGCCCTTCACCAGGTCGTCGCACACCTCCTGCGCCTGCGCCAGGTAGGCCCCGCGCGACGGGTAGCGGTCGCTGACCGGAGTGCGGGGGTCCTTCGTCGCCGCGGCGTCAGCGGCGGTCCTCGGGAAGGCGGTGCGCGACCCCAGCAGCGACACCAGCATCGTGCCGCCGCCACTCGACTGATTACGGAAGTTCCAACCGGTGTAGGTGGCCAGCGGCACGCGCGACTCAGCCGTGCGCACCCCCGCCACCTCGTTCCCGTCGGCGTCCACCTGCGGCACCAGGAACGGCACAAGCTGGCCGTCGCGACGATGCTGCTCGACGATCGTAGGAGACTGCACACCCGGAATGGCCGGGAACTTGACTGCCTTGGCCAGCACCAGCGTCCCGTCAGACAGGCGCGGGTAGCGGCTCGCCGGCGGCGGTGTGCCCTTCAGCAGCCACTGCTCCATCCCCGCCATCAGCGCCCGCATCGTCCACCAGTACTCGAGCGGATTGTCCGGCTGCTGGCCATTGCCGACGCTCGTCGGGAACCGGGCCGGTCCATGCTGGGCGCCGGAGAGGTAATAGACGCGGGTGTTGTCGGCAAGGGTGAGGTCGCGTGTGCCGTCCGGCGAGGTGTGCACGAGCGCCGCGTTGCGCCCGCCACCCCAGTACTCGACCGAGGTGTTGGTGAAGAAGGTCTTCGGCTGGACCGCGCGCGCCCGATCGTTCTCGAGCAGGCCGTCGGTCTTCCCGGAAATCGGATCGCGCGTCGCCTGGTTCGCGTACGGGAAGCGCGTGATGTCGTACATCGTGAGCGACGTCGGCGTCGCGCCACGGGCGTTCACGTCGAGTCCGGCGGCACCCGCGATGTGCATCCAGACGGCGTCGAACACCGGCCGTCCCTTCTCGTCGCCGTTGAGACCGTTGTAGAGGAATGTTCGCAGGAAGCGGCCGCTCTGCGACGAGCCGAACGCCAGCGTCTGCTTCGCCGTCGCCAGCGCCTCTGGCGCGTACTTCACCCAACTGGCGGTGTCGCGGAAGGCCGCGAGGCCGAGACCGGAAATCGGCAGCGCCTTCGCGCGATACGACACGCGATAGATCCGTCCGGCCTGGAAGCCGTCCTTCATCACGACGAGCCCGCTGTCGAGCGACCAGCGCGAGCGCTCGATCACCTGCGGCGTGGCGAACTGGCCGTCCCGCACGGTCAGCGTGCTGTCGGCCGCGGCCGGGTCGGCCGGCACGTAGCCGGCGAGATCGCCCACGGTCTGACGTTCGTTGGTGTTCGACGGCGTGAAGTCGCCCCATACCATCGCGTCGATCCCCTCTGCCGACGGCACGGTGATCGCCATGAGGCCGTTCACGCGGCGGACGTCGAACTCCCATCCCACCCACACCAGCGTGAAGCCGTGGTCGAGAAGGAAGTGGTCGCCGAGGTCGGCGTCGGTCGATGGGTCGTTCGCCGCCCCGCGCACGAAGCCGCCCAGCACCGGCTTGCGTCCGCGGTTCAGCACGTCGACGAGCGCGATGCCGTTCGACCGCGCCGCATCCTTCGGCCGGATGATGTAGAGGTCGGATGAAAACTCGACACGCCCGGCGCTGTTCACCGGCGCCTTGTCGATGTCGGCGATCACCTGATTGTGGCGGTCCATCGGGTCGACCGCGAAGTAGGCGGTGCCAACGATCTTCTCGAAGCCGGAGGTGCCGATGTCGGCTCGCGTCTTCACGTCGACGCGGGTCAATTCCGCGGACGCCGGCGATGCCGACACGAGCAGCAGGCCCAGCGCGAGGCACTGCGAAACGAGCCGTTT
>Ga0138284_1007593_pt1 | contig 15230 bp, 15 predicted proteins | sample S_130206_E_mt_FD_106899 | JGI IMG/M metagenome (GOLD analysis project Ga0138284, IMG submission 106899) | Freshwater microbial communities from Lake Simoncouche, Canada - S_130206_E_mt (Metagenome Metatranscriptome) | ecosystem: Environmental > Aquatic > Freshwater > Lake | place: Canada: Quebec... | reverse complement strand
GGAATGGACAAATATTTCCAAATCGTGAAATGTTTCCGTGATGAAGATTTGCGTGCCGATAGACAACCCGAATTCACACAAATAGATTGTGAAATGGCATTTGTAGAACAAGAAGATATTTTGAATGTTTTTGAAGGATTGACACGTCATTTACTAAAAGAGATAAAAGGCATTGAAGTAGAAAAATTTCCAAGAATTACCTACGATTATGCAATGAAAACCTACGGAAATGACAAACCGGATATTCGTTTCGGAATGGAGTTTGGTGAGTTGAACGAATTTGCACAACACAAAGATTTTCCAGTTTTTAACGCTGCCGAATTAGTAGTTGGAATTGCAGCACCTGGAGCAAGCGAATATACCCGCAAAGAAATTGACGCTTTAATAGATTGGATGAAACGTCCTCAAATTGGAGCTTTAGGAATGGTTTATGTAAAATGCAACGAAGACGGAACCTATAAATCATCCGTAGATAAATTTTACGGCCAAGACGATTTGGCTAATTGGGCTAAAATTACGGGTGCAAAACCAGGCGATATGATTTTTGTGCTTTCTGGTCCAGCCGATAAAACAAGAACCCAACTTTCTGCTTTGCGTATGGAATTGGCAACGCGTTTAGGATTGAGAAATCCCGCAGAATTTGCCCCATTATGGGTGGTTGATTTCCCATTATTAGAATTTGAAGAAGAAACGGGTCGTTACCACGCAATGCACCATCCGTTTACCTCGCCAAAACCAGAAGACATGCATTTATTGGAAACCAATCCAGGAAAAGTGCGTGCCAATGCCTACGATATGGTGTTAAACGGAAACGAAATTGGCGGAGGTTCTATCAGAATTCACGACAAAGCAACGCAACAATTGATGTTTAAATATTTAGGTTTCACCGAAGAAGGTGCAAAAGAACAATTTGGTTTCTTGATGGACGCCTTTCAATTTGGTGCGCCACCACACGGCGGATTGGCTTTTGGATTGGACCGATTGGTCGCCATTTTGGGCGGACAAGAAACCATCCGAGATTTTATCGCCTTCCCAAAAAACAATTCGGGTCGCGATGTAATGATCGATGCGCCATCAATTATTGATAAAAATCAGTTAAATGAGCTGCATATAAAATTAGATATTGTGTAGTTTGTCGATGAAATGTGCTAGAAAACGTTGAATATCAATATTTTTGCAAAAAAAATACACTCAAATGATTTTCGTATTACAATAAAGTTTACATTTGTCTCATTATAAATTATTATTATTTTTACAATGCGTACAGGTACAGTTAAATTTTTCAATGAATCAAAAGGTTACGGATTCATTACAGACGAAGAAACAGGAAAAGACATTTTTGTGCATGCTTCAGGAATCAGAGCGGAAGAATTACGCGAAGGTGACAGAGTAAGTTACGAAGAAGAAGAAGGAAGAAAAGGTAAAGTTGCTGCACAAGTTGCAGTTCTTGAAGACTAAAAATATATATATTTTTGTTACCTAAGGTGTAAACGTTCCGGATCATTTCGGAACGTTTTTTTTTGGATTTATCCGAACTTTTTCTGTCAAAAAAAGGAATTCTGCCCTAGAATATTCTGACAAATAAAAATATCTTGACAAACTAACAATTCAAGTATTATTTATAATCATTAAAAATTAAAAAATTATATCGATATAGTTGCTACGAATTTTTATTTTTTCGTTGTTAATTCAATTATTGAAAGTTATCTTTGCGGGTAAAATCAAAGGTTAAAAAGATATACTATGCAATCAAGCTTATCCAGTTATTTTCCAATACTAATGCAAATGCTGTTAGCAGTTGGATTTGTTGTAGGAACCATCATAGTTTCAGGAAAATTAGGTCCAAAACGATCGTCAGTTTCAAAAGATAAAAATTTTGAATGTGGAATCGAATCTGTGGGAAATGCACGTATTCCGTTTTCAGTAAAATATTTTTTAGTAGCCATATTGTTCGTGCTTTTTGATGTCGAGGTTATTTTCTTATATCCTTGGGCAATCAATTTCAAGGAATTAGGAATGGAAGGAATGGTTAAAATGATACTTTTTATGTTTTTGCTTTTGGTAGGATTTTTCTACATTATCAAAAAGAAAGCTTTGGAGTGGGAGTAAATAATTATTTTAAATGTTGAATTTCAAATGTTAAATGATCTCATTTTAATTTATAATTCAAAATTTACAATTCAAAATAATAACAATGACTGAATCTAAAACAAATATGGTTGAAGCACCTGAAGGGGTTGTAGGAGAAGGGTTCTTCGCTACAAAACTGAATGATGTTGTGGGATTAGCGAGAGCCAATTCACTTTGGCCTTTGCCCTTTGCAACTTCTTGTTGTGGAATTGAATTTATGGCCACGATGGCTTCACATTATGATTTGGCACGTTTCGGTTCTGAAAGAGTGAGTTTTTCTCCTCGTCAAGCGGATATGCTAATGGTGATGGGTACCATCTCGAAAAAAATGGCGCCAATTTTACGTCAGGTGTATGAGCAAATGTCGGAACCTCGTTGGGTAATTGCTGTTGGAGCTTGTGCTTCTTCTGGCGGAATTTTCGACACGTATTCAGTTCTTCAAGGAATTGACAAAGTGATTCCAGTTGATGTATATGTGCCGGGTTGTCCGCCAAGACCAGAACAAATTGTTGATGGCGTAATGAAATTGCAAGAATTGGTTAAATCCGAATCGGTACGAAGAAGAAGTTCTCCAGAATACCAAGAATTATTAGCTTCTTATAACATAAAATAATGGCTTTAGATACCACTCAAATTCAAGATAAATTAGTTGCAACATTTGGCGAAAGCGTTTTTAATTTCACTCAGGAAAAATCTATTTTCTCGCTTGAAGTGGCTTCCGATAAAATCACTGCAGTTTTACTTTTCCTTAAAAATGACGAAACCTTGCGTTTCAATTTTCTAACTGATTTATGCGGAATTCATTATCCTGAAAACGATGAAAGTCATCAATTTACGGTAGTTTATCATCTTCATAATTGGATTGATAATGTGAGAATCAAAATCAAATCCTATATATCAGGAACAAATCCAGAAATAAAAACGGTTTCAAATATTTTTCTTTGTGCCAATTGGATGGAAAGAGAAACGTATGATTTTTATGGAATAAATTTTATTGGGCATCCACAATTGAAACGTATTTTGAATATGGATGAAATGATTTCTTTTCCAATGCGAAAAGAATTCCCAATGGAAGACGGTGGAAGAACCGATAAAGACGACCGTTTTTTCGGTAGAACAATAGACAATTGCTAAAAACACAATATATAATTTTTCACATTAAATAAATGTCAGAACTATTATTACCACCAGAGCATCGATATGCTGAAATTATAAAAAAGCGTCAAAATGAAGACGGAAGTGAGCTTTCGATTCTGAATTTAGGACCAACGCACCCAGCGACACACGGTATTTTCCAAAATATTTTGTTGATGGACGGCGAGCGAATTTTGGAAGCCGAACCAACCATTGGTTACATACACAGGGCTTTTGAAAAAATTGCAGAAAACCGCCCTTTTTACCAAATCACGCCACTTACGGATAGGATGAATTATTGTTCATCGCCAATCAATAACATGGCTTGGTGGATGACATTAGAAAAATTATTAGACATTGAAGTTCCTAAAAGAGCACAATATTTAAGAGTTATTGTAATGGAATTGGCGAGAATTACGGATCACTTAATTTGTAATTCCATCCTTGGAGTAGATACTGGAGCCTACACAGGTTTCTTGTATGTATTTCAATTTAGAGAAAAAGTATACGAAATCTACGAAGAAATTTGTGGGGCTCGTTTGACAACAAATATGGGAAGAATTGGTGGTTTCGAAAGAGATTGGTCACCAGAAGCTTTCCGCAAATTAGATGTCTTTTTAGAAGAATTTCCAGTGGCTTGGAAAGAATTTGAAAACTTATTTGAAAGAAACAGAATTTTTATTGATAGAACCGTAAACGTAGGACCAATTTCTGCTGAAAAAGCAATGGCTTACGGATTTACAGGTCCTAATTTACGTGCTGCCGGAGTCGATTATGATGTTCGTGTGGCGCAACCGTATTCTTCATACGAAGATTTTGATTTCATCGTTCCCGTAGGAAAATCAGGTGATACATACGATCGTTTTTGTGTTCGTAACGCCGAAGTTTGGGAAAGTATTAGCATCATCAAACAAGCATTGGCAAAAATGCCTGCTGGAAATGATTTCCACGCGGATGTTCCTGCCTATTATTTGCCACCAAAAGAAGATGTTTACCACGATATGGAATCTTTGATTTATCATTTCAAAATTGTAATGGGTGAAGTTCCTGTTCCAGTTTCAGAAGTGTATCACGCTGTTGAAGGCGGAAATGGAGAATTAGGTTTTTACCTAGTTACCGATGGAAGTAGAACACCTTACAGATTGCATTTCAGAAGACCCTGTTTTATTTATTACCAAGCCTATCCTGAGATGATTAAAGGCGCATTATTGTCTGATGCGATTGTTATTTTGTCGAGTTTGAATGTTATTGCAGGAGAATTAGACGCATAAAAAAATTATAAATTTTGAATTATAAATTAAATTCAAAATTCAAAATAATAAAAAATGGAACATACACATTACAAGCAGGAAATAAATATCACAGAAGCATTGATGGTTCGCATCAATGAGTTGATAAGTCATTATCCTGAAGATAAAATAAAATCGGCTTTATTGCCAGTTTTGCATGAAGTTCAAGATGCTCACGACAATTGGTTGAGTTTGGAATTAATGGACAAAGTGGCTGGAATTTTACGCATCAAACCCATTGAAGTTTATGAAGTAGTTTCGTTTTATACGATGTACAACCAAAGACCAATTGGGAAATACATGTTTGAATTTTGCCAAACTTCACCTTGTTGTTTGAATGGTGTGGAAGATTTAATGGATTATACTTGCGAGAAATTAGGTGTAAAAGTAGGCGAACCAACAGCTGACGGACTTTTTGAAGTAAGAGGTGTTGAATGTTTAGGCGCTTGTGGATATGCACCAATGATGCAATTGGGAGATTTCTACAAAGAGCATCTTACCAAAGAAAAAATCGATCAATTGATTGTTGATTGTAAAGAAGATAAAATTACGTTACACGATAAATAATATGTCACAAAAAATATTATTAGACAAAATAAATGTTCCTGGGATTAAAACCTACGAAGTCTACCGCCAACATGGGGGTTACGCTTCTGTGGAAAAAGCTATGAAAACAATGACCCCAGATGAAGTTGTGGAAGAAGTGAAAACTTCTGGACTTCGTGGTCGTGGTGGAGCAGGATTTCCAGCAGGAATGAAATGGAGTTTCATTGATAAAAAATCAGGAAAACCAAGACATTTAGTTTGCAATGCCGATGAATCAGAACCAGGGACTTTCAAAGACCGCTATTTGATGGAATTTATTCCGCATTTATTGATCGAAGGAATGATTACTTCTAGTTTTGCGTTGGGAGCCAATTTATCTTACATCTATATTCGTGGCGAATATATGTGGATTTATAAAATATTAGAAAGAGCCATCGCCGAAGCAAAAGCGGCCGGTTGGTTAGGAAAAAATATATTGGGAACAGGTTATGATTTGGAATTATATGTTCAAATTGGAGCTGGAGCTTACATTTGTGGTGAAGAAACCGCATTAATAGAATCGTTGGAAGGAAAAAGAGGAAATCCTCGAATCAAACCACCATTTCCTGCAGTTTCGGGACTTTGGTCAAATCCAACGGTGGTAAATAATGTTGAAACGATTGCGTCTGTGCCTTGGATTATCAATAATTCTGGTGCCGATTATGCTAAAATAGGAATCGGTCGTTCTACAGGAACCAAATTAATTTCTGCTTCGGGGCACATCAAAAATCCTGGAGTTTATGAAATTGAATTGGGATTAAGTGTTTACGAATTTATGAATTCTGATGAATATTTAGGAGGAATGAGTTCTGACCGACCTTTGAAAGCGTTTGTGCCTGGAGGAAGTTCTGTGCCTGTTTTACCGGCGCATTTAATATATAAAACTGCCAACGGTGAAGATCGTTTAATGTCTTATGAATCGTTGAGTGACGGAGGATTTATATCAGGTTCAATGTTGGGTTCAGGAGGATTTATTGTATATAATGATACGTCTTGTATTGTAAGAAACACTTGGAATTTCTCAAGATTTTACCACCACGAAAGTTGCGGACAATGTTCGCCTTGCCGAGAAGGAACGGGTTGGATGGAAAAAGTATTACACCGAATTGAAAACGGTCACGGACGTGAAGAAGACATCGATTTGCTTTTGAGTATTCAAAGTAAAATTGAAGGAAATACGATTTGCCCGTTAGGTGACGCAGCAGCTTGGCCAGTGGCAGCAGCGATTCGTCACTTTAGAGAGGAGTTTGAATACCATATTCGATTCCCAGAAAAAATTAAAAATAGAGATCACTTTGTGAATGAGCCTTTTGAAAAGGTAAAGCATTTGGTTTCTAAAATAACAGTATAAAAGTTGATAGTTGACGGCTGATAGTTGAAGGATTTCTAAAACTAACAACCAAAAACCAACAACCAACAACCAATATTATGAAAGTAACTATAGATGGTCAAGCGATTGAAGTAGCACCAGGAACAACTATCCTGCAAGCAGCACGTATGATTGGTGGCGAAAGCGTTCCTCCTGCAATGTGCTATTATTCTAAATTAGAAGGTAGCGGCGGAAAATGCCGTTGTTGTTTAGTGGAAGTTGCCAAAGGAAGCGAAGCCGATCCAAGACCAATGCCAAAATTAATGGCTTCTTGTGTAACAGGATGTCAAGATGGAATGGAAGTTAATAGCAAATCATCAGAAAGAGTTACGGAAGCGAGAAAATCGGTGACGGAATTCTTATTGATTAATCACCCTTTGGATTGTCCCGTTTGTGATCAAGCAGGAGAATGTGATTTGCAAAATTTAAGTTTCAAACACGGAAAATCAGAAACAAGATTTATTGAAGAAAAAAGAACTTTTGAGCCAGAAGATATTGGTCCAAATATTCAATTGCATATGAATCGTTGTATTCTATGCTACCGTTGTGTGATGGTTGCTGATCAATTGACAGACAATCGCGTGCACGGAGTTATGGACAGAGGTGATCATTCTAATATTTCAACCTGTCTTTCAAAAGCAATTGACAATGAATTTTCAGGAAACATGATTGATGTTTGTCCTGTTGGTGCATTAACCGATAAAACATTCCGATTCAAATCGAGAGTTTGGTTCAACAAGCCTTATAATGCACACAGAGATTGCGATAAATGTTGTGGAAAAACTACCGTTTGGATGTTTGGTGACGAAATTCAAAGAGTTACGGGTAGAAAAGATGAATTCCACGAAGTAGATGAATTTATTTGCAATGGATGTCGATTTGACCACAAAGAAGTTTCGGATTGGGTTATTGAAGGACCTCGTAAGTTCGAGAAAGATTCGGTAATCAATCAAAATAAATACAACAGAAAACTAGAGGCAGTTCATATTGCTACGGAATCTGGAATCCTAAAAGGAAGAGACCAAGACCGAAAAAAAATAAGTATGCCAGCTGTTCCATTGAGTAAAGAGGAAAATCAAGAATTTCAAAAAGGCAATCTTTAGATGATGGATACTACAATTATAATCGAAAAAAGTGTCATTATTTTAGTTGTTTTTGCAATTACAATGTTGATGGCGATGTATTCTACTTGGGCAGAACGTAAAGTTGCTGCTTGGTTACAGGACAGAATTGGCCCTAATAGAGCGGGTCCACTTGGATTATTTCAACCGCTTGCCGATGGATTAAAATTATTTTCAAAAGAAGAGTTTGAACCAGATACCCCGAATAAATTTTTATTTATGGTGGGTCCTGCCATTGCAATGAGTACGGCTTTAATGACGAGCGCAGTAATTCCTTGGGGAGACAGATTTCATCTTTTTGGACGAGATATTTTACTGCAAGCAACCGATATTGACGTGGCTTTGTTATACATTTTTGGAGTTGTTTCTGTAGGTGTTTATGGAATTATGATTGGTGGTTGGGCTTCAAATAATAAATTCTCATTGATTGGGGCGGTTCGTGCTGCTTCGCAAATGGTTTCTTATGAAGTAGCCATGGGACTTTCGATGATTGCTCTTCTGATGATGACGGGAACGTTGAGTTTAAGAGAAATTTCGGAGCAACAAGCGGGAATGAATTGGAATGTTTTTTACCAACCGTTATCGTTTTTAATATTTTTGATTTGTGCTTTTGCAGAAACCAATAGAACGCCTTTTGATTTAGCGGAATGTGAAACCGAATTAATTGGTGGATATCATACCGAATATTCTTCTATGAAAATGGGATTCTATTTGTTTGCTGAATATGCGAATATGTTCATTTCTTCGACCATTTTAGCGGTTCTATTCTTCGGGGGTTATAATTATCCTGGAATGAGTTGGGCAGTTGAAAATTGGGGTGTGAATATCGCTAATATTATAGGAATTGCCGTTTTATTTGCAAAAATATGTGGGTTTATCTTTTTCTACATGTGGGTTCGATGGACCATTCCAAGATTTAGATACGATCAATTGATGCATTTGGGATGGAGAATATTGATTCCATTATCGATTGTGAATATTGTGATTACGGGAATTGTGATTTTAAGACACGAAATAATTGCTTACTTAGGATTCTAATTAAATACGAAAAGCCCTAGCCCTGATTGCAGTGGAAATCCTTTGTGAAACGCAGTGGAACAAAGATTGAAACGGAAAGCAGGATTAAGCTTCAAATAAAAAAATAAAAATGTCAATAGAAAGTATATCCTTATCGGGAAGAAAAAAAGTGGTTTCCAACAAGGAAATGACTTTTTTAGAAAGTATGTATCTGATTGCGATTATTAAAGGTTTGTTTATTACAATCAGACACTTATTTCGCAGAAAAGTAACGATTCAATATCCGGAGCAAGTTCGGGAAATGAGTCCAGTTTATCGTGGACAACACATGTTGAAGCGCGATGAAGAAGGGCGCGAAAACTGCACCGCTTGTGGGTTGTGTGCTTTATCTTGTCCTGCAGAAGCCATCACGATGAAGGCAGAAGAGCGCAAGGCAAACGAATTGCATTTGTACCGTGAAGAAAAATATGCATCAATATATGAGATCAATATGTTGCGTTGTATTTTCTGTGGATTGTGTGAGGAAGCGTGTCCGAAAGATGCAATTTACTTGACAATTTCGAAAGAATTGGTTCCTTCAAGTTATGAAAGAGAAGATTTTATTTTTGGAAAAGACAGATTGGTAATGCCATTGGACATTGCAATGCAAAATGCTCAACTTAAAAACGCAAACTAATGTCAGCACTTCTTATAATATTTTGTGTGTTAGCGGCGATTACTTTATCGACGGCTTTTTTGACGGTTTTCAGTAGAAATCCTATACACAGCGCTATTTATTTGGTGATTTGCTTTTTCTCGATAGCGGGTCATTATTTATTATTGAATTCTCAATTTCTAGCCATTGTTCACATTATCGTGTATTCAGGTGCGATTATGATTTTGTTTTTATTTACCATCATGTTGATGAATTTGAACAAGGAAAACGAAGTGCACAAACCCCGAGTTACGAGATTGGCGGCGGTGATTTTGTTTTGTGCGACGTGTTTGATTTTGGTTGCGATTTTCGTAAATTCTAAACCTATCGTTGGAGAATATGACGCAACTGGAGAAGACTTTCAATCGATTAAAAAATTAGGAAACGTACTTTTGAACGAATATATGGTGCCTTTTGAATATGCTTCCATTTTACTTTTGGTGGCGATGATTGGAACGGTTTTATTGTCTAAAAGAGAAAAAACAGAAAAATAAGATGAACAATATTTTAAATCAAATAGGTATTGAAAACTATATATTCCTTGCGGTAATACTTTTTAGTATTGGTGTATTTGGGGTTTTATACAGACGAAATGCCATTATCGTTTTTATGTCAATTGAAATTATGTTGAATGCGGTGAATTTGCTTTTTGTAGCTTTTTCAACGTACCACCAAGATGCCCAAGGCCAAGTTTTCGTGTTTTTCTCGATGGCAGTTGCTGCAGCAGAAGTTGCGGTAGGATTGGCGATATTGGTTTCAATATTTAGAAATTTAGGTTCGATTGATATCGATAATTTAAAAAATTTAAAAGGATAATTTAATGGATACCAATTTAGCTTTAGTCTTAGTATTGACTCCTTTTTTAGGATTTTTATTAAATGTATTCTTCGGAAAAAGTCTTGGGAAAACAGTTTCTGGAACAATTGGAACACTTTCTGTAGTGGTTTCATTTGCAGTGACACTTTATTTTTTCTTGCAAATCAATGCAACCAAACAACCCATCCAAATCAATTTATTCGATTGGATGTCGTTTAGTAATTTCAATGTGAAATTTGGTTTTCTTTTAGACCAATTGTCTCTTTTATGGTTGCTATTTGTAACAGGAATCGGGTCGTTAATTCATCTGTATTCTATCAGTTACATGCATGATGACGAAAATATGCATAAGTTTTTTGCGTATTTAAACCTGTTTATATTCTTTATGATTACTCTTGTAATAGGAAGTAATTTATTGGTAATGTTCATTGGTTGGGAAGGTGTTGGACTTTGTTCCTATTTGTTAATTGGATTTTGGTATAAAAACCAAGATTTCAATGATGCTGCAAAAAAGGCTTTCATCATGAACCGTATTGGTGATTTAGGTTTGCTAATCGGAATATTTATTATAGCAAGTTTATTTCATACTACAGATTTTGTTGAACTTAAAGAACTGATTCTAGGTGGCACCAATGGTGGCGAAACCTTTTGGATTGCGGCTGCTGCATTAGCGTTGTTTATTGGAGCTTCGGGAAAATCAGCGCAAATTCCTTTGTATACTTGGTTGCCAGACGCTATGGCGGGACCAACACCAGTTTCGGCATTAATTCACGCAGCAACAATGGTAACAGCGGGTATTTTCATGATTACAAGATTGAACTTCTTTTTTGATTTAGCCCCACAAATTTTGAATCTAATTGCGATTATTGGAGCAATTACGGCTTTGGTAGCGGCTACAATTGGATTGGTTCAAAACGATATCAAAAAAGTATTGGCCTATTCTACGGTTTCACAATTAGGGTTAATGTTCCTTGCTTTAGGACTTGGTGCTTATCAAGTTGCCGTTTTCCACGTAATTACTCACGCATTCTTTAAAGCATGTTTGTTCTTGGGTTCGGGTTCAGTTATTCACGCGTTGCATGGAGAACAAGATATGCGAAAAATGGGCGGTTTGAAAAAAGCAATGCCAATTACGTTTTTTACAATGTTAATTGCTTCATTAGCCATTTCTGGAATCTTTCCTTTTGCTGGGTTTTGGTCAAAAGATGAAATACTAATGACAGCTTTCCATACCGATATTCCACTTTGGATTATTGCTTCGATTGCTTCTATAATGACCGCTTTTTATATGTTCCGATTGATGTATCTTACATTCTTCAAAGAATTTAGAGGTACAGAACACCAAAAAAGTCATTTGCATGAATCTCCAAAATTAATCACATTGCCACTAGTTGTTTTAGCAATCTTAGCAACATTTGGCGGATTGATTAATTTCCCGGGAAGCAATTGGTTGAACCATTATTTAGAACCTATTATTACAAAAGTTGGTCACGAAGGTAGTCTTGGAGCTACAGAATACATGCTAATGGGTATAGCTTTAGTAGGGGCTATTGTTGGAATTGGAATTGCGTTTGCAAAATACATTAAGCAAAGTCAAGTCCCTTCAGAAGATACCGAAATTACTGGCGTTTCTAAAGTTTTGTACAACAAATATTATCTTGATGAAGCCTATACTATTATTTTCATAAATCCAATAAATGCAGCTTCTCGTTTCTTCAGAGACGTTTTAGAAACAGCTTTATCCTCATTTGTTTTCGGATTTGGGAAAGTTGCTGAGGCTGTTGGAACGCAAGGAAAGAAATTACAAAGTGGAAGTATTGGATTGTATCTTTTTGCTTTTGTTTTGGGAGTTTGCATACTATTAACCTGTTTATTTATAGCACAATAATTATACTATGAATGTATCTCTTATATTAATTTTACTTTTAGTTGGCGCATTCGCAACCTTTTTGGCGGGTGACAAATTTGCTTCAAAAGTAGCTTTGTTCTTTAGTTTAGCAGCACTAGGTTGCTCGATTGTATTGTTAAACCATTATAATTTAGGCGAGAATATAAATGTGCTAACCGCATGGATTTCTAAGCCAGCAATTTATTTTGCTTTGCAAGCAGATGGACTTTCAATGGCAATGCTATTATTAACTGTTTCATTAACTCCGATTATTATCTTTTCCTCTTTTGGAAATGATTATAAAAATGCAAAAAGCTTCTATGCGCTAATCTTGTTCATGGCTTTTGCAATGACGGGTACATTTTTAGCTGCAGATGGATTATTGTATTATATTTTCTGGGAATTGTCATTGATACCAATATACTTCATCGCATTGCTTTGGGGTAATGGAGATGCAGAAAACCGTAAAAAAGCAGTAATAAAATTCTTTATTTTTACACTTGCAGGGTCGTTATTCATGTTGATTGCTTTTGCCTATTTATATCAAAAAACAGGAAACTTCTTGATAGGCGATTTAAGCCAAGTGCGTTTGTCTGCTGAAGAACAATTCTGGATATTCCTAGCCTTCTTCATGGCGTATGCCATTAAAATTCCATTAATCCCTTTTCACTCTTGGCAAGCAAAAGTGTATCAAAAAGCACCAACTGTTGGGACCATGCTATTGTCTGGAATTATGCTTAAAATGGGATTGTACAGCGTAATTCGTTGGCAATTACAAATTGCACCATTAGCAGCAAAACAATACATTTATGTTTTTGTAGCCATTGGAATTGCAGGTACCATCTATGGTTCTATTGTAGCTTTGAGACAGCACGATTTGAAAAAATTATTAGCCTATTCTTCCTTAGCACACGTTGGATTAATAGCTGCAGGCGCCTATACATTAACACTTGATGGATTGCGAGGCGCTGTTCTTCAAATGATTTCTCACGGATTTGTAATCGTTGGTTTATTTCTAGCTGCCGAAATTATCTACCGCAGATTTGAAACGAGAACCATTTCTGAAATAGGTGGTATTCGTTCGCAAGCACCAAAATTCACTTCGTTATTTCTGATTTTAGTTTTGGCCTCTGTTGCGTTACCATCAACTTTTAATTTTGTTGGAGAATTCACCGTTTTATATAGTCTTTCTCAAATCAATATTTGGTTTGCCATTTTGGGTGGAACTACCATTATTTTGGGAGCCTATTATATGTTAAAGATGTTTCAAACTGCCATGTTGGGAGAAACAAATGTAAAAACTTTTAGTGACGTTACACTAAACGAGGGAATTTCTCTGGGAATTATAATTGCCGTTTTATTCTTCTTTGGATTCTATCCAAAACCAATTATAGAGTTGATAACACCAAGTTTGGAATTAATTCTGAAAAGCATCAACAGATTTAGTTAAGCATTAAAGTAAAAAATACGATACACTAATATAACGATTTACGAATCAAGGATTCCAAATGAAAATTTGAAATCTGAATTCCAAAATCTAAAATTTAAACAATGAATACATTAATAGCAATAATAGGATTAGGTGTTTTATGCCTTTTATTTGAAATCATGAATTTCAGAAAAGCCATTATTCCAATTACAATAATTGGATTACTAGCCATTCTCGGGCTAACGGTATCCGAATTTAATTCGCCAGCAACCTATTATAATAACATGATTGTTGTCAACAAATTCTCTGTGGCATTCTCTAGTTTATTCATTGTATTAACGATTTTCTTGGTCGCTTTAAGTCATGATTTTTACGAAAAGCACCAATCTAAAATCTCTGACTATATTGCCATAAAAATATTTTTATTGTCAGGAGCAGTAGCCATGGTGTCTTTTGGCAACCTTTCTATGTTCTTTTTAGGAATCGAAGTATTGTCCATTTCCCTTTATATTCTTGCAGCTTCCGATAGAACCAGCATAAAAAGTAACGAAGCAGGATTAAAATATTTCCTTATGGGATCGTTCGCTTCGGGGATACTATTATTTGGAATTTGCCTAATTTATGGCGCAATGGGAACATTCGACATTACTGAAATTAGCGAATTATCACGCTCTGCCGAATTACCATCTTGGTTCTTCATAGGAATTGTTTTATTAACAATTGGAATGTTATTCAAAATTGCCGCTGTGCCTTTTCACTTTTGGGCTCCCGATGTCTACGAAGGTTCTCCAGCATTGACAACTGCAACGATGAGTACTTTGGCCAAAGTAGTTGCAATGGCAACTTTATACAAATTATTAACCGCTATGAATGCGGATTTGTCTTACCGTTTCCAAATCGTAATTGTAGTAATTTCAATCGCTTCAATGACTGTTGGAAATATCATGGCGTTGAAACAAACCAATGTAAAACGTATGTTGGCTTTCTCAGGAATTTCACATGCAGGTTTCATGCTAATGGTATTGTTAAGCACCACCACAGCCGCAGGAAGTTTGCTCTATTATACTTCGGCATACGCATTAGCGGGAATAGCAGCTTTCAGTGTAATCCTATTTGTGTGTAAAAACAAAGACAACGAAGAGATACTTAACTTCAACGGATTAGGAAAAACAAACCCAATTTTAGCAGCAGTTCTAACGGCTTCTTTATTATCAATGGCGGGAATTCCAATTTTCGCAGGTTTCTTCGCAAAATTCATATTGTTCACACAAACAATCCAAACAGGCTATTTGGTAGTCGTAATTGCAGCCGTAATCAACTCAATCATTAGTGTGGGGTATTATTTTAAATTAATATTGGCAATGTACACCAAAGAGCCAATTGAAGCACCTACAAAAACACAATTGTTTTTTATGCCGTAGCAATAGTCGCCATACTCTTGAATATTATTATCGGAATTTTTCCGTCATTAGTAATGGATATATTGGCATAAAAACCAATTCACAATTATACAAAGCCATCAAGAACTTTCTTGGTGGTTTTTTTTTGGGCGTGCCCTTCGTTCAGGGCATTGCGAAGTATGACACATTTTGTTGTAAACTCGGTCAGGCTGTGCGCTGCAATCCACGCTAAAAAGCGTGGGATTTCCACTGCCATCCTTCACGTAAACGCCAGAAGATTTAGAAAACAAATTGCCATGTTTCACATCGTCACAATGACAATAAAAACACTATATTTGAAAGACGTACAAAATTGAAT
>Ga0138284_1196823_pt1 | contig 16975 bp, 28 predicted proteins | sample S_130206_E_mt_FD_106899 | JGI IMG/M metagenome (GOLD analysis project Ga0138284, IMG submission 106899) | Freshwater microbial communities from Lake Simoncouche, Canada - S_130206_E_mt (Metagenome Metatranscriptome) | ecosystem: Environmental > Aquatic > Freshwater > Lake | place: Canada: Quebec... | reverse complement strand
GCCTGCTCTTCGTCTTTCTTTTCTTCTGTAGATTCTTCAGTAGCTGGCGCCTCAGCGACTTCTTCAACTGCTGCAACAGGTATTTCAATAACTTCTGCTGCAACTTCAGCAACAGGGGCTGCAACCACCTCCTCAACTGCTGCCGCTACTTGTGGTTCAACAACTGCTTCCTCCATAACTACTGGCGCCTCTTCTTCCATAGTGTCTACAACAGAGGTAGTAGTAACTACTTCAGCGGCTTTCCTGCTACCACCACGACGCGTTTTCTTCGCTTGGCGAACTTTACCGGCATTCGGGTTGTACGTTTCGTTGAAGTCAACGAACTCAATCATGGCCGTTTCTGCACCATCACCACGACGGAAACCCAGCTTGATGATACGTAGGTAACCTCCTGGACGCTCGCCTACTTTCTCAGCTACGGAACCAAAGAGTTCTTTGAGAGCCTCCTTGTTTTGCAAATAACCAAATACAATACGACGGGAGTGTGTTGAATTGTCTTTTGCTTTGGTAATAAGTGGCTCAGCGTATCGACGAAGCGCTTTTGCCTTAGCAAGTGTAGTGGTGATACGTTTGTGCTCGATCAAGGCGATAGCCAAGTTGGCGAGCAGGGCGCGGCGGTGTGATTCTGTGCGCCCGAGATTGTTAATTTTATCTCCGTGTCTCATTGTAAAAGTACCTTTTTTAGGTGGCGACATTGGGGCGGTCCCTTTCGGACGCTCAACAATTATCGCGCTTTGTTAAAAAATATTTATTCTTCGTCCAACTTATACTTCGCCAAATCCATGCCGAAGGTCAGATTTTTGTCTTGCAAAAGCTCTTCAATCTCTACCAAGGACTTTTTACCGAAGTTGCGGAATTTGAGCAGTTCATGCGTATCGTACCGCACCAATTCAGCCAATGTATTGATCTTAGCAGCTTTGAGGCAGTTATAGGCACGAACACTGAGGTCAAGATCCTCAAGCGAAGTTTTCAGTAGCTTGCGCATGTGAAGGATATGCTCATCCACAACACTTTCCTCGCGGTTGGTTGGTGTATCGAACGTGATGTTCTCATCTGTAATGAGCATCAAGTGCTGAATGAGTATACGACTTGCTTCACGAATAGCATCTTCCGGATGAATCGTACCGTCCGTTTTAATGTCTATCGTAAGTTTTTCGTAGTCCGTGCGCTGACCAACACGGGTGCTTTCTACCCGATATGCCACATTTTTGATAGGAGTATAAATAGCATCAATTGGAATAACTCCAATAGCTGCGTCTTTAGGGGCCCCATCTTCTGCTGGCTGGTATCCACGACCTTTACTGATAGTAAGCTCAAGTTCAAGTGTCACTGATGGCTCCATGCGACAAAGCAGGAGGTCAGGATTCATGATCTTGAACACATTGGTAAAGTCCTCAATGTCACTAGCGCGAAATTCTTCCTTTCCACTGATGGTCAGGTAAATTTTCTCCTGTGTATTTTTATCATCCTGCACCACAGGTTTGATGCGGACTTGCTTGAAGTTAAGTACAATGTCCACCACGTCTTCAACCACTCCCTTTATCGTCGCAAACTCGTGGTCAACCCCGCCAATACGTACAGCGTTGATGGCGTATCCTTCGAGAGAGGAGAGAAGAACGCGGCGAAGCGAGTTACCTACCGTTTGGCCGAAACCCGGCTCCAAAGGTTTAAACTCGAAAGTGCCTTCAAATTCGGTTGCTTTTTGCAACAGGATTTTGTCAGGCTTCTGGAAATTGAGAATACTCATATGTGGGATGCTCCGAGAATGTTGGGTGGGAAGAACAAATTTGTTTTCGAGGGCGTATGGTCCGGGACAAGCAGATGGCTAGATATGCGAAAATGGTTGGCACTCTCAGAAAGAGCGCCAACCGTTCCGTAGTTGCTATGCGTTATTTCGAGTACAACTCGACAATCAACTGTTCGTTAATATTTTCAGGAATCTGGTCACGTTGCGGGTATGCAAGGAAAACTCCCTGCATTTTGTCAACGTTCCATTCTAGCCAGCCGAACTGACGAATATTATTTGTTTTAGCTCCAACATGCGTCGTAACAATCTCCAAACCTTTAGACTTGCCGCGTACAGCAATAATATCACCCGGCTTGCAGGAATACGATGGAATATTCAAAACCTTACCATTCACCGTAACGTGACGGTGGCCAACGAGTTGACGAGCACCTCGACGGGTAGGAGAAATACCCAGACGGTATACAGTATTGTCCAAACGTGCTTCTAAAAGCTGAAGCAAAATCTCACCAGTAACACCGTGGCGGCGGGTAGCACTTACGAAGGTCTTACGGAACTGACGCTCCAATACTCCATAAGTGTACTTAGCTTTTTGCTTTTCTTTCAGCTGTCCGGCATAGTTCGACGGTTGCTTTTTTTTGCGCGTCAGGCCATGTTGGCCTGGTCCGTATTTGCGACGTTCGAACGCTTTGTCAAAGCCGAAAATTGGTTCGCCGAACGAGCGGGCTTTCTTCGTGGTAGGTCCAGTATAACGAGCCATGCTATTGGAATGTGGTCAATTATTTAAAATGTGGTCAATGGGGCCCAATGTGACACATTGGTCACATTGATCTCATTAATTTATACGCGGCGACGCTTTGGAGGGCGGCAACCATTGTGCGGCAGTGGAGTTACATCGTTGATAACGAGCACTTTAATGCCTGATTGGTCTATGGCACGGATAGCAGACTCACGACCAGAACCAGGTCCTTTCACAAACACTTCAGCGGATCGAATACCTGCTTCATGAGCTGTCTTAGCCGCATCGCTGGCAGCCACCTGAGCTGCGTACGGTGTGTTCTTTTTTGAGCCACGGAATCCCGCTTTACCAGCTGATGCCCAGGATACCACTTCACCTTGCTTATTGGTGATGGAAATGATGATGTTATTAAAGCTCGCACGAATAAAAACCATACCCTCAGGGGTGATCTTTACTTTACGCTTAACAACCTTTTTTGCTGCTCCTTTTGCCATTGTATGAAAATGTGGTCAATTTTATAATGCTGTCAATGTGATGACTGTAGCGAATGTGCTTGAATAGTACACATTAACCACATTGGCCACATTTTTACTTTGTAACTTTCTTCTTTCCGGCAACCGTCTTACGTTTGCCCTTACGGGTACGTGCGTTTGTCCGTGTGCGCTGGCCACGAAGGGGAAGTCCCTTACGGTGACGCAGGCCTCTATAACATCCAATGTCCATAAGACGCTTGATATTCATCTGCACCTCCGAACGAAGTTGACCTTCCGTCTTATACTCATCTGCGAGTAATCTGGAAATGGCCTTGATATTCTCGTCGGTCCACTGATCAGTCTTGGTGTCTTCACTGATGCCAGCCTTTTCAAGAATAGCTTTAGCAGAAGACGGCCCAATGCCGTAGATATAGGTGAGGCTAATAATTCCTCTTTTGTGGCGGGGCAAATCCACACCTGCAATACGTGCCATATTTCTTTATTGATTTGTTGAACAGATGATTTGTTGATTTGTGAGTATCATACTCAAGTAAGCAAATCAACACATCAGCAGCCAATTAGCCTTGACGTTGTTTGAATTTTGGGTTCTTTTTGTTGATTACATAAAGTTTGCCTTTACGGCGAACAATCTTACAATCAACAGAACGCTTTTTGATGGACGGTCTGACTTTCATATCGTGTCGAATTGTCTGTTTGCAAAAAGTAGTTAACCTAGTTCGGTGGCAAATTTATTTGTAACGGTATATAATGCGTCCTCGTGAAAGATCATAAGGTGACATCTCAACAGATACTTTGTCGCCAGGCAAGATTCGGATATAGTGCATCCGCATTTTGCCTGAAATTGTTGCTAAGATTACGTGGCCATTCTCCAGTTGAACTTTGAAATTCGCGTTGGATAGTGCTTCAGAAACCACGCCATCTTGCTTGATAATATCTTCTTTTGCCATAGAATCGGCCTTCTTAGTTTTCGGGGTGCAAATGTCTAACTTTTAGGTAGTATTTCCTGCAAGTAAGGGTTATTTTTTATTTCGTCTAACAGATAAGCATGGTCGGATAGAATATCCGCCTTGTTTTTCATTACCACCACAGAGTGTTCAAAGTGCGCGCTAGGCATTCTGTCTCTTGTATGTATGGTCCATCCGTCGTCCGCCTGATGTACTTCTTTTCTTCCCAAATTAATCATTGGCTCTATCGCAATCACCAATCCCTCCATTATTAATGGACCTTTTCCTCGTTTTCCATAGTTTGGAACTTCCGGATCTTCGTGTAAAGAACGACCAACTCCATGGCCTACCAAATCACGAACAACTCCATATCCATTTTTCCGTTCGCAATATTCTTGGATTGCAGCAGATATATCCCCTACCCTATTTCCATGAACCGCTTGTTCGATACCTAAATAAAGTGATGCATAGGTTACCCGAAGTAATTCTAATATTGGCTCCTCCACATCTTGAAAAGCAAAAGTGAAAGCCGCATCACCATAAAAACCCTCCAACTCTACGCCACAATCAACCGAAACTATATCATTCTCCTTGAATTCTCGTTTGCTAGGAATACCATGTACTACAATGTCATTATAGGAGACACAAAGTGTAGCAGGAAAACCGTGATAACCCTTAAAAGCTGGTCTACCACCATGATCAAGAATAAATTCTTCTGCCTGCTTATCAATCTCCTCTCCTGTTACCCCTGGTTTCAATATGCTTGCTACGTGTGCCAGCGTTTTGGAAACCACCAAGTTTGCCTTGCGCATTAACTCAATTTCAGGTCCAGTCTTATAAAACATCCGTTTGCCGTCGTTTTCAGTTGCCAATAAGCCCATGATTTATTGAGGCTGGCCTACTTGTATACCCGAAGAAGAGCGGCCTTGAATACGGCCTGATTTTATCAAACCATCATACTTCTTTGTCAACAAATAACTTTCAATTACCTGCAAGGTGTCTAGTGCAACCCCAACCATAATCAGCAATGTAGTTCCTCCAAAGAACAATGCAAATTGTTGGTTGATACCAAAAGTTGCAGCGATTGAAGGCAAAACACCCAACAAACCTAAGAATATAGAACCCGGCAGTGTGATACGGGTCATGATATTGTCAATATAATCTGAGGTCGATTCACCAGGTTTTACACCAGGAATAAATGCATTGTTACGCTTTAGGTACTCAGCATAATTGGTTGGATTGATCATCAGAGCAGTGTAAACATACGTGAACACAACGATCAATGTAAAAAACAATGCATTATAGGCCAAGGAGTAAATATCGCTGAACATGTGAATTCGACCTGTATTCACATTAGTTCCTGCCAAATATTGCATAGCAGTAGCCGGGAGAAACATCAATGCCTGAGCAAAAATGATTGGCATAACTCCCGCAGAGTTAATCTTCAAAGGAAGATAGTCACGTGCACTTGCTTGAGGCATAGTACCACCGGTACGTCCAACCATTCGTTTTGCAAACTGTATCGGTATTCGCCTGACTCCTTGTATGACCAAGATGGTAGCAAGCACTATTACGAAGAAAAACGCTAATTCAACAAAGAAAAGAAGCAGTTTATTATCACCAAAAAGCTTCTGGAACTCAAACAAGAAAGCATAAGGAAGGCGTGCAATGATACCAGCTTGAATGATCAAGGAAGTACCGTTACCAATCCCTTTATCCGTAATCCGCTCACCAAGCCACATACAGAAAATTGTTCCGGCTGTGAGAATAATGATGTTTGAAAACCAAAATAGACCTTCTGGAATCTCAGGTGATACTGCACCAGGAGTGCTACGAATCAGTTGAAGGTAGCCTCCACCCTGAACAAGGGTAATTGCAACAGTAAGCAAGCGTGTGATTTGATTCAATCGCTTACGACCGCTTTCACCTTCCTTGGTTTGTAGGCGTTGGAAATAAGGAACTGCAAAACCTAGCAATTGCACAATGATAGATGCCGTAATGTACGGCATAACACCGAGTGCAAAAATCGCTGCATTATTAAATGCTCCACCCGTAAATACGTTTAGAAGACCTAAAATGTCGTTTGCGCCACGGTTTGCAGATGCTTTGGCTAATGCTGCTGGAACAGTACCTGGCAACACTATAAAGGTGCCAATCCGGTAAACCAGCAATAATGCAAGCGTGTAAAGAATACGCTCACGGAGCTCTTTTATGCTCCAAATATTTTTAAGTACGGTAAAAAATTTCATTACCGGGAGAGGATTTAAACGAGTTCGATGCTTCCACCGAGTGCTTCGATGGCGGCTTTGGCAGATGCCGAGGCGGCGTGTACTTTAAGGACAACTTTGGAGGCCAATTTGCCTTTACCTAACACCTTGATTTTGTCAGAAGCGCGGGATACTCCAGCAGCAACCAAAGAAGCTATATCAAAAGTATTAGTTCCACTTTTCTGAACTAATGCTTCAAGTGCACCCAGGTTAAGTGGAACAAACTCCACGCGGTTTACATTTTTGAAACCACGCTTTGGCAAACGACGTTGCATTGGGGTTTGACCACCTTCAAAGTGGCGCTTTTCCTTAGATCCGCTACGGGCCCTGTCACCTTTATGGCCTCGCGTCGAGGTGCCACCACGGCCGGAGCCTTGACCGCGACCGATACGCTTTTCCTTTTTGGTAGAACCTTCTGCCGGTTGGAGATTAGAGAGATTCATTGCTTATCTTTATTTCTTTGCAGCAAAAATATCTACTACAAGATTTTTTATTGAAATTCAATTACTTGTGTACTAAGCGCTTAGGCGTTCTCTATTTTTACCAGGTGTTGTACTACCCGAAGCATTCCTTCAATTTGAGGTGTAGCCTCATGCTGGATAGTCTGGTTCATTTTGCGAAAACCAAGTGCAGTCAGCGTAAGCTTTTGGCGCTTTGACTTGTCTATTGCGCTTCTTAGCAGGGTGATGTTTACTTTACTCATTGCTTAACCATTAAAAAGTTTATCCAACGAAATACCACGTTGACGAGCCACTTCCGATGCGCTTCTAAGACTTGCAAGGGCTGCAATGGTAGCTTTTACTACGTTGTGCGGGTTAGCAGAACCTTGCGATTTGGCAAGACAGTCATGCACCCCAACGGACTCAAGTACTGCCCGCATTGCACCACCGGCAATAACGCCAGTTCCATGTGCAGCTGGCTTAATGAATACCCGACCTGCATCAAACTTACCATAAGCCTCGTGCGGAATAGTTCCGTTAAGAATAGGTACTTTGACGAGATTCTTTTCTGCGTCTTTTACTGCTTTTGAAATGGCCTCTGATACCTCACGAGCTTTACCAAGTCCTTGACCGATGGTACCTTTACCATCACCTACAACGACTACCGCTGCAAAAGTGAAGGTACGACCACCCTTAGTTACCTTGGCGACACGGTTAAGTGCCACGAGTTTTTCCTTGAGACCAGATTCTTCGCTAGTGCGAGAAACTTCTTTTTCTCTTTCTTGCCTTGCCATTTTTGCTAAGGTTGTTTATTGTTTGATTGTTTGATTCGAGCGTAAAATTGGGCTTAAATGTAGGCACAATGTTTTACCCAAACCAACAAAAATCATTTTAGAATTGAAGACCACCTTCTCGAGCGCCTTCGGCTAAAGCCTTAACACGCCCATGGTAAAGATAGCCACCACGGTCAAACACTACATCTAAGATGCCTGCTGCTTTGGCACGCTCTGCAATTAACTTTCCTACCTCCGTAGCCTGTGAACAATTGTCGCCCGTCAACCCTTTAGAGGATGCTGAAGCCAGCGTATGACCAGCTAAATCATTGATAATTTGACAATAGATAGCATTGTTGGAACGATATACGCTAAGGCGTGGACGTTCTGCTGTACCGTCTATTTTTTTACGTACACGCATGTGTATGCGTTTACGACTTTGTTCTTTTGTGCGTTTCATCTTTAAGTATCAATTTAGGCAAACCCGATTTCTGGCCGGGAGCGCATTGAATTTATTTCTTACCGCCTGCGGTCTTACCTGCTTTGCGACGGATTTTTTCACCTTTGAACATAATACCCTTTCCTTTATACGGTTCAGGTTTACGGAATCCTCTCATCTTAGCACATACCTGACCAAGTAGTTCTTTGTCAATACCCTCCAAACGAATAAGAGGTGGTTGACCTTTCTCCATGGCTGTAGTTACTTTGATTTCAGAAGGCACATAGAATACGACAGGGTGCGAATACCCGATAGTGAAGGTAACCAGGTTGCCTTGGCTTTCTACACGATAGCCTACACCGATAATTTCCATTTCTCTGGTATAGCCTTCGCTCACACCAACAACCATATTATTGATGAGCGCACGGTACAGACCGTGCATCGCGCGGTGACGTTTCTGGTCAGTAGGACGGGTAACGGTAAGGGTACCGTCCTCGACACTCACCTTAATATCAGGATCAACCTTTTGGTTCAGCGATCCTTTCGGGCCTTTCACAGTGACCGTATTATCGGTTGCGACTGAGATCTCCACTTTCGCGGGAAGGCTTATCGGTAATTTTCCAATGCGTGACATATCGCAGAGTGTTCTTAATGTTCTTGATGAGAATTAGCAGATGTAGCAAAGAAGCTCTCCACCTACGTTTAGGTCGCGTGCACTCCTATCCGTCATCACTCCTTTCGAAGTTGAGACGATCATAGTACCCAGACCGTTGATAATACGGGGTATTTCTCCAGCTCCGGAAAATCTACGCAGGCCTGGTCGGCTGACGCGCACTAATTCTCGGATGACTGGTTTCTTGGTAACCGTATCGTATTTCAGGGCGATTTTGATAAGACCCTGCTTGTTCTCCGGTGTTTTATCTTCAAAGGTATATTTGAGAATATATCCTTGTTCATACAAGATTTCCGTCATGGATTTCTTGATACGCGAAGCCGGAATCTCTACGATGCGATGCCCCGCCATTTGCGCATTGCGGATGCGGGTGAGATAGTCTGCTATCGGGTCGGTGACGTGCATTTTATCAAAAATAGTTGATAGTTGTTGTTATTGGTTGTCCGGTTATGATGATAATCGTTTGATTTCAGACCCTGAACTAACGATTATTAACCTTTCTGTCTACGACAGACGAACAACGATTTTTACCACGACGCTTTGGTTACGCCCGGTATTTTACCGAACAGAGCCATTTCGCGGAATTTTACACGGCATAAGCCAAACTTACGCATGTAGCCTTTTGGACGCCCAGTTAGCAAGCAACGATTGTGCAAGCGAATAGGGTTTGAATTGAGCGGAAGTTTGTCAAGTGCTTCATAATCACCAGCCTCTTTGAGCTTCTTGCGAAGATCAGCATATTTGGCGACCATGCGTTTGCGTTTATTTTCGCGGGCAATGACGGATTTCTTTGCCATGTTACGTTATATCGTTGAAAATGAGGATCTGAAGTTATTTTTTTACGAATGGCATACCCATCTCTTTAAGAAGAGCATAAGCCTCAGCATCCGTTTTAGCCGTTGTCACAATGGTAATGTCCATACCCATGATTTTACTGACTTTTTCAATGTCAATTTCAGGGAATATGATTTGTTCTGTTATACCCATTGTATAGTTACCACGGCCGTCGAAAGATTTGTCGTTCACCCCACGAAAATCTCTTACACGAGGCAGGGAGATATTCAAAAAGCGATCGAGAAATTCGTACATCCGTTCCCCGCGTAAAGTAACACGCACACCAATGGGCATTCCTTCACGGAGTTTAAAGTTTGAAATGGATGTTTTTGCTTTGGTCGGCACAGCTTTCTGTCCTACAATAGTGGCAAGTTCAGCGGCAGCATTATCCACCAGCTTCTTATCACCTGTAGCATCACCGATGCCCTGGTTGATACAAACCTTCTCAATACGAGGAACTTGCATCACGGAAGAATAGTTAAACTGCTGCATTAGCGCAGGAGCAACTTCATTCTGATATTTTGTCTTAAGACGAGGTACGTAGTTCATTACAAGATGACGTTACCAGATTTTTTAGAAAAACGTACACGTACACCGTTTTCTTCACGGCGACCGATACGCGTTGCTTCGCCGCTTAATGGATCTGTATGGCCAAGATTGGAAACATGAATACTTGCTTCCATTTCTTGAATTCCGCCAGACTCCGTTTGCGTAGCCTTCACGTGCTTTTTCACGATCCGTACGCCTTCCACGATAGCGCGATTTTTATCGGGGAACACTTGTAGCACCTCTCCTTTCTTCCCCTTGTCGTCGCCTGAAAGGACAACTACTTTGTCACCCTTGCGGATGTGGAGTTTAGGGGCAAAGCGTTTTACGTTATTTTTCTTCGTAGCCATTTTAATGAATTAGCTAATGTGGTCAATGTGAATAATTTGGTCAACTAGTTATACAAATGTGATATATTAACCACATTAAAAACTGACCTCATTTTACAACACTTCAGGTGCTAGCGAGACAATACGCATATAGTCCTTATCGCGTAATTCGCGAGCCACTGGGCCAAATATACGAGTACCACGTGGCTCATCAGAAGCATTGAGCAGTACCACTGCATTGTCGTCAAAGCGGATGTAAGATCCATCTTTACGGCGGATTTCCTTACGGGTGCGGACAATAACTGCTTTCGATACCGTACCCTTTTTGATTCCACCACTAGAGGTAGCATCTTTTACAGTTACGACAATCTTGTCGCCTACACCGGCGTAGCGCTGGCGAGTGTGACCCAGCACACGAATGCAAAGCACTTCTTTCGCGCCGGAGTTATCGGCCACATTCAAACGAGACTCTTGCTGAATCATGACTTTTTTTAGTTATGAGTTATGAGTTACAAGTTATTAAGTTTAAGAATTGAATAACTTATACCACATACTTGAAAATCATTTTGCTCTTTCAAGGACTTCGACCAAACGCCAGCGCTTCATTTTGCTAAGCGGACGAGTCTCCATGATGCGCACCAAGTCGCCCATTTTACAAGTGTTCTCCTCATCATGAGCGAAGAACTTCTTGGAGCGCTTTACGAATTTACCATAAAGCGGGTGCATCAGGCGGCGTTCCACTTTAACAGACACGGTCTTGTCCATTTTAGTGGAAACAACGACCCCTGTCTTTTGTTTGCGAAGTTTTCTTTCTACTGCTTCCATCTATCGAGATGTAATTAGTTGAGCTTTGTTGTAATGTTCAAATCTGTCTATCCACTAGTTGTGGATCTTCAAATTTAACGATTTTTGCGGCGGCGTGCGCGAAGTTTACTACGCATTGCCAGTTCATCAGGTGTCATTGCTGCTATTTCGCGGCGACGTCCTTCTGTGAGAATGCGAGCAACACCGCGACGCAATTCACGGATTTCCATGGGATTGGCAATACCTTTAGCCGCATGGTCGAACTTCATTTGTTGATATTCGTTTTCAGCACTGGCAAGTTGGCTGCGCAGTTCATCTTCACTCATATCAACTAGGATCAAAATTTCCTTAGCCATTGTCTAAATTAGATAATGTGGTCAATGTGTTGAATGTATTCAAAAAGATCAAAAAATTATAATGTGTGTTATGATCACATTTAACGAATCGACCCATTTAATACTTATCCTTCAAAGTCGTGACGAGTCACAGTTTTGCAAAGCATCGGGAGCTTTTGAGCCCCGAGGCGCAGCGAGGCATAAGCTATCTCCGGACTAACACCTTCTATTTCAAAGATGATTCGGCCTGGTTGAACTTCTGCAACATAGTGATCAACAGCACCTTTACCTTTACCCATACGCACTTCTGCTGGCTTGGAGGTAAGTGGTTTGTCAGGGAAAACACGGATCCATACTTTACCTTCACGTTTCATGTGACGGGTAAGTGCGATACGCGCTGCCTCGATCTGGCGACCAGTCAGACGACCAAATTCCAGGGATTTCAATGCGAAAGTTCCGAAGGAAATTGAGCTGCCTTTGAAGGCCAGGCCGCGGTTGCGACCCTTGTGCATTTTGCGATATTTCTGACGCTTGGGCTGTAACATCGTTTGGATGATTTAAAAAGCCTGTCCAATGTTTGTGTTTAAGTGCGGATCTATTGACTCCGCTCGAATTTGCTGTAGACTTAACGACGTCCACCGCCTCCACCACCGCCTCTGCGGTCACCGCCACCTCCTGGGCCACCTCTGCGGTCGCCGCCGGCGCCGCCGCCTCTGCGGTCATCTCCACCTCTTCCACCACCACCGCCTCTGCGGTCACCACCTCCACCACCTCTGCGGTCATCTCCACCTCTTCCACCGCGATCATCTCTACGGTCATCTCTACGATCTCCACCAGTTCCTTCTGCTGCTGCGAATGGAGTAAGTTCACGTTTCTGTAAGACCTCACCTTTGAAGAGCCAAACTTTGATGCCGATTTTACCGTAAACCGTTTGAGCTTCTACAAGTGCATAGTCAATGTCCGCACGGAAAGTATGCAGTGGGGTACGCCCCTCTTTGTACTCCTCTGTACGAGCGATCTCAGCACCACCAACACGTCCACTAATACGGACCTTGATGCCTTCTCCACCAGCACGCATGGTTCCTTGAATGGCTCCTTTGATTGCGCGACGGTGATTGATACGTGCCTCGATTTGTTTGGCGATCTGTTCGCCTACAATATTTGCGTCCAGTTCAGGCTTACGAATTTCAAAAATATTAATTTGAATTTCTTTACCTGTCAGGATTTTCAATTCTTCTTTGATCAGGTCAACTTCCTTACCACCTTTACCTATAATGATACCAGGACGGCTAGTGTGGATAGTTACCGTAACACGACGCATGGTACGTTCGATGGCAATTCGGCTAATACCGTTTTGTACTGGCTTATTACGATCACGTGGATCTGCTGTAGCCGTTTTTGGACGTCGAGCGCGAAGGTAGGTGCGGATTTTTTCATCCTCAACCACTTTAAGGCCGTAATCTTTGTCGGCGAACCAGTTGGAGTCCCAACCACGGATAATGCCTAGACGGTTACCTATCGGATTTGCTTTTTGACCCATTATTCTTGACTGAATGAAAGATGGTACGAATTTGTGTTTTTCAAAGCGGTTTAAGCTTTTTGTTCCAGCGCGATGCGATTTTCGACAACGATGGTAACGTGGTTGCGACGTTTACGGACGCGGTAAGCACGTCCTTGTGGCGCAGGGAGGAAGCGATAGATAATAGTGCCTGGGTCAACGAACGCCGTTTTAATAACGAGATCGAATTCATCGGCTCCACCTACCTGGTCGTATTTCTGCTCCCAGTTGCTTACCGCGGAAAGAACCAATTTTTCGAGCCAAATGGCTGCTTCTTTATTGGTATAGCGCAAGATACCTAAGGCATCTACTACTTTCTTGCCGCGAATATTGTCCACTACAAGGCGCATTTTGCGCGGTGACATCGGGACGTTTCTCAGTTTAGCTACTGCTTCCATTGTATTGGATGTGATAATTTGTACAATGTGATAAATTGATAATTAGTTAATTATCTCATTATCGAATTATCAAATTTACTTTCTGTTGCCTCCGTGACCACGGAAGTTACGCGTAGGAGAAAATTCTCCGAGTTTATGGCCTACCATGTTCTCGGTCACAAAAACCGGTACAAACGTTTTGCCATTGTGTACCGCGATGGTTTCACCCACCATGGTAGGAATAATCATCGAAGAGCGGCTCCAGGTCTTGATGACCTGTTTGCGGTTGCTCGCCTTTGCTTTTTCAACCTTTTCCAACAACGAGTGGTGGATGTAAGGGCCTTTTTTGAGTGAACGCGGCATACGGTGTTGATGCGTTTATTTGTGTATTTGGTGATTTGTGTATTTGGAGACCTGGAGATACGGAAAACCGAACAACCATATCAACAAATGATCAAATCCTCATTTATTTTGTTTTGCGGCTGATGATAAGCGCGTTTGAAGCTTTTGTTTTGCTCCGTGTCTTAGCACCTTTTGATTTGAAGCCTTTGCGGGTACGAGGATGTCCACCTGATGCGCGACCCTCACCACCACCCATCGGGTGATCTACAGGGTTCATCACTACTGGACGAACACGTGGACGACGACCTTTCCAACGATTACGACCAGCTTTACCCATTATTTCAAGGTTATGGTCAGGATTTCCGACTGTACCTATCGTAGCCCGGCAGGTCAACAAGATTCGACGAACTTCACCAGAAGGCATTCGAACGACTGCAAAACGGTCTTCACGACCCATCATAACAGCTCCTACTCCTGCACTGCGAACCAATTTGCCACCTTGACTAGGTTGCATTTCGATGTTGTGCATCATAGCACCCAATGGTACTTCGGCCAAGTAAAGGCAGTTACCCGTTTCTGGTGCTACACCACGTCCTGATTCTATCTTCTGACCAACTTCCAAGCCTTTAGGGGCCAAGATATAGGATTTCTCACCGTCAGCAAATACGATCAGTGCGATGTAAGCACTTCGGAAAGGATCGTATTGAATTGAATCAACCGTAGCTTGTCCTTGTTTATCGCGCTTGAAATCAATAATACGATACCGGCGTTTGTGGCCTCCACCGCGATAACGCATGGTACGATGACCATCCGAATTACGGCCCCCAGTGCTACTTGCCGAAGCAATCAGCGACTTTTCAGGTTTAGCGCCCTTAGTAAGTTCGTCTCTTGATACCGCTACGCGAAAGCGTTGGCCTGGCGTTAGCGGGTTAAATTTCTTGACTGCCATTTTTTATGTCAGCGTTGATATTAGAGTTATTGAGAAAGACATGCTTGTGCAAGGCTTTCCCTTTGCTCGTTCATGTTTAGTTTTCCTCACCACCGAAGAAATCGATCTTCTCGCCTGGTGAAAGTGTCACAAAAGCCTTTTTGTAAGAGGATTTTGTACCGCGAACAATGGCTGTCTTGCTGCTGCGTGATTTTGGTTTCCCCGGAATGATCGCGGTGTTAACCCGCGTTACATTTACGTTGAACATTTTTTCAACAGCAGCTTCAATCTCCAATTTATTCGCGCCTCTATTCACTACGAAAGCATACGTATCCCGCTTGTCAGCGAGTTGGGTAGATTTTTCTGTAATGATGGGCTTTATCAAAATTTGCTTAGCCATGACTTTATTGGTAAGTGGTTTATTGGTGATTGCTTTATTGGTGATTAACACCGTTTGCCTTCCACCTACAATCCATTATTCGCAGTTCTCTTTGATTTTCTCAAGGGCACTTTCGGCAATGACGAGCGCACCAGCGTTGAGAATCTGATAAGTGTTCAAATCGCTAGCAGGGGCGATAGAAGCCCGATCAATATTGCGGCACGATTTGTAAAGTATCTGATCGTAAGCAGCGAGCACCGTGAGGGGCTTTTTGTCCTCTAGCTTAAGGCTGCGCAGAATATTTAAAAAATCCTGCGTTTTTGGAGCATCGAAAGAAAAATCTTCAATTACAAAGATATTGCCTTCAGAAGCTTTTACCGAGAGTACACTGCGACGTGCCAGACGACGAACTTTAGCGTTGACATCTATGTCGTAGTTGCGTGGCCGAGGGCCAAATACACGACCACCACCGCGATAAAGCGGGTTGTTGATGTCGCCCTTACGTGAACCACCTGTGCCTTTTTGCTTGTGTAGTTTACGTGTGGAGCCGCTCATCTCGCTACGCTCTTTAGATTTGTGTGTGCCTTGGCGCTGTGCAGCGAGGTATCGCTTCACATCCAGCCAAACACTGTGCTGGTGCGGCTCAATGCCAAACACATCAGCAGGCAACTCAACCTTGCGGCCAGTATCTACGCCTTGTATGTTATAGACCGAAACTTTCATTTCCTCTGGAAATTATAAGGTCAAAAATTATTTTTCAATGACTACGTACGCTCCCTTGTGACCAGGCACTGCACCCTTTACCAGGATGAGATTTTGATCAGGGAAAATCTTTATGACTTGTAGGCGACGCACTTTAATGCGATCCACCCCCATGTGTCCACCCATGCGCATCCCTTTCATTACTTTAGCAGCAAAGGAAGAGTTACCCAAGGATCCAGGGGCCCGAAGCCGGTTGTGCTGGCCGTGTGTTTGTTGCATCACACCGCCAAAACCGTGGCGCTTCACCACACCTTGGAAACCTTTACCTTTTGAGGTGCCGACCACGCTCACTTTGTCGCCTTCCTGGAATACATCTGTTACTGTGACCTCATCACCGAGGCTTTTAGCAACATTCATATCCCTGAATTCCAACACTTTGTGAAGTGGTTCTTCTAAGCCAGCGGCTTTGAAGTGGCCCATCAGGGGCTTAGGAGTGTTTTTGATTTTACGTTCGCCGTAAGCCAGTTGGAGGGCTTGGTAGCCATCTTTGTCTTGCGTGAGCACTTGGGTTACAGTGCAAGGGCCAGCTTCTATGATAGTGACTGCAACGTTTTTGCCGTTGCTGTCGTAGATGCTGGTCATTCCCAGTTTTTTGCCAATCAGACCGTTCACTTTCTGTAAGAATTTATTGGTTGAACGACGTTGCGTTTCGTTGACGTGATTCCCGGTTGTGCAGATGCACAAAAGCGAGTTTCCTTTGACCGGAATCGCTTACGGAAATGGCAGTTATTCGGAATAACCCAGAACACTTTGACCACTACCGGAAACCACAAACATTAGAATCAAATAGGCCGCCTTCGAATTGTCTTAGACGGACAGGCCTCTTTTGCTTCAATTGACCTTATAAATTAAGGTGAACAAAAGCTATGACGACCAGGCGCATTAGGTTAACTTGACCTGAATATCAACGCCACTCGGGAGTTCCAACTTGGAGAGAGCGTCCACCGTCTTCTGTGTCGGTGTGTAGATTTCAATCAAGCGCTTGTGGGTGCGCAACTGGAACTGCTCCCGAGCTTTCTTGTTCACGTGCGGCGAGCGCAAAACTGTGAACACTTCTTTCTCAGTGGGCAGCGGAATCGGGCCAGTTACAACAGCACCACTCGCACGCACGGTTTTCACTATTTTCTCAGTAGACTTATCCACTAAGTTGTAGTCGTAAGACCGGAGTTTAATGCGAATTTTCTGATTCATTACCTCGTAAGTACTTTAAAATTTCGATTTGAGCTTTCTGGATGGGAACAAACATGACTTAATTTGATACCCTGTTT